>PVMK01133999.1_pt1 | contig 18756 bp, 24 predicted proteins | sample 1853481 | NCBI WGS metagenome assembly PVMK01 (sample SAMN08533507, study PRJNA380276) | Marine sediment metagenome, whole genome shotgun sequencing project. | reverse complement strand
TCCAATAAGCTGTCAACAGAACTCAAAATTTATCTCCTATATTGTCCTTGCTAAGGTTAGTACGTCCACTTTTAATGCGCCATTCTTTTTTAAGATTCTTGCGCATTCACTAACGGTTGACCCGCTGGTATATATATCATCAATTATTAGCAGGTTTTTATCCCTTACTCTTTCAGGGCTGCAGTTAAAAGACCCCCTTATTCTTTTTTGCCTCTCATTTTTAGAAAGAACGGTTTGCGGTGTTGTCCATTTTACCCTTTTAAGGGACTTTATGTCTACTTTTATACCCCATGCTTTCCCAGCTGTTCTTGCCAGTATCAATGCCTGGTTATACGCTGTCGAAGCCTTTTGGAGTGCAGCGGAACCGGAACAATGGCATCATACTCTTTTTGGTTAAGTAGAGTCGCCATATGCTGCCAGAATTTGAGATAACGGCTTTGAGAGAAGTGATTTTTCATTGTATTTAAAGCCATGTAAAGCTTTTCTTATTGTTTTGTCATAGGTGCTGATTGACCGTGCTTTGTCAAAAAAATGTTTGCCTGTTATACACTGTCCGCAAAGGTGGTCTTCCCCTGTCTGGGTTTGAAATGGAAGACCGCATTTTTCACAAACAGGACTTTTGATAAAAGAAAAATCATCATAACATTTATTGCAGAAATATCTACTTTTTTCAGGAGTAAAAAATGTATTGCACAGCAGGCATTGCGGCGGAAAGAAAAAGTCAGACAAGGAATATAAAAAACTTTTTAGATTCATAGCCGTCTTGTTTGTGATAAGTTGTCCTGTGTATTAACTGCAGGGGATTCTTGGGCATTCGTCCCACAGGCGTTCAAGATCATAAAAATCTCTTTCCTCTTTTTGAAAAATATGAATTATGACGTCATCATAATCAAGCAAAATCCATTTTGATTCCTGCATTCCCTCTTTGCCTAAGGCTTTGATGCCTTTTTCCTTAAGTTTATGTTCTATGTTTTCTGCCATTGCTTTTATGTGTCTGTCTGAAGTTCCATTGCAGATTATAAAATAGTCCGCAAGTGCTGTTTCGTTTTTCAGCTCCAGCATAACAAGATCTATAGCCTTGTTGTCGTTTGCTGTTTCCGCACAAAAAAGTGCTTTTTCAAGTGAATCCAAAGGATAATCTCCCTGTTAAGAATATGGTGCTCTTTGTTTTATCTGTAAAGGCAATTATTATTAATGTATTCTGAAACTTTATCAGATATAAGACCGGTTGTTTCCCGTCTTTCTTTTACCCTTTCACGGATATCTGTTGAGGATATGTCGTAAGGAGTAACATTAACATAGTGTATGCAATATCCTGATTTATGTTTGAAGGATTTGTTCTCATGATCATAATCAAATTCTGTCGCAATATCAGCTGGCAGAATGTTTTCCGGTTTTATGCTCGTGTATCCAGGGCGGTTCATTACTATAAAATTGCTTTCTGAAAAAAAATTTGGATAATTTTTCCAGGTGCTGATTTCCAAAAAAACATCTATTCCTAAAATGAAAAAGGGGTCTATTTTGTTTTTGTAGGATTTTTTAAAATACTCGATAGTCTGAAATGAGTAGGAGTTGCCGTCACGTATGATTTCAGCATCTAATACCTCAAAATAGTCAAATCCTAAAACAGACAGTTTTACCATTTCCAGCCGGTGAACAGATTCAGTCACCGGTTTTTTCTTGTGGTGCGGAATATGAGCTGTAATAAATATTGTTTTAGTTAGATTAAATCTATTATGGATTTCCTTAACCGTGCTTATATGCCCGTCATGCACAGGATCAAAAGTTCCTCCGAAAAGGCCCAGTTTTAATTTGTTTACAGGATTCCTTTCCACTTTTACTCTCTTATCTGTCCTTCACCAAAAACAATAAATTTCTTTGTGGTTAGCTCTTCAAGACCCATCGGGCCGAATGAATGGAGCTTTGAGGTACTTATTCCTATTTCTGCACCAAGCCCAAGCTGCCCGCCGTCATTAAACCGGGTAGAGGCATTAATCAGAACAACAGAGGAATCGACAGCTGAAAGAAACTTTCTTCCGTTGGCATAATCTGAAGTCACAATTGTTTCCGTATGCTTTGAACCGTAACAGTCTATATGATCCATTGCTTCTTCCAAATTCTCAACCACACGCACGGAAAGGCGCAGATCAAGATATTCCGCGTACCAGTCTTCTTCAGTTGCCCTCTCAATATCTCCTGCTATTTTAGCGGTTTTTTCACAGCCTTTTATGATAACCCCTTTTTCTTTTAAAGCCTGGATAAGATCCTTAAGGTGTGTTTCCGCGAAAGCACGGTGGACCAGAAGGGTCTCAAGGGCATTGCACACGCCGGGACGGTGAGTTTTTGAGTTTATAGTAATTTGTTCAGCCATTAAAGGGTCTGCGGACTGGTCAATGAATACATGGCAGACACCTTTGTAATGTGCGATCACTGGTATGCGTGAATTTTCATATACCGTACGGATAAGACCTTCTCCACCTCTTGGAATAATTACGTCGATCAGTTCCTGTAGTTTCAGCATTTCTGTGATGGCCTCACGGTCCGTAATCGGGATCACCTGTACCGCGTTTTCTGAAACCCCTGACTTGGTCAGTGCCTTTTGAACAATATCAGCAAGTGCAAGGTTGGAGTTTAGCGCTTCTTTTCCACCTCTTAGAATGATTGCATTACCGGATTTAAGACACAGCCCTGCTGCGTCTATGGTTACATTAGGTCTTGATTCATAGATCATTCCGATAACCCCAAGCGGTATCCTTACCTTTCCAACCTGAAGTCCGTTTGGGCGTTTCCACATTTTTTCCACTTCACCCACCGGATCCGGCAGGTTTATAACATCATCAAGGCCTTCTGCCATCCCTTCGATGACCTTGTCGCTTAAAGTCAGGCGGTCGATCATGGCATTTGAAAGTCCCTGTTCTTCGGCTTTTTCAAGATCTTTTTTGTTTTCTTTCTGGAGCAGATCTTTTTCAGAAATAAGCAGATCTCTGATATCGGCAAGGACCCTGTTTTTCTGCTGGGTATTTAAAGCTGCCACACTTCTGGAAGCTTTTTTTGCCTGCTTAGCAATATTTGTGATCTGTTCAGCAATGCTCATTTTATTGCCCTTTCAAAATTACCATATCATCTCTGTTGATGATCTCCGGATGACTGTCATGGCCCAGTACTTTTTTTATCTCTGAGGTGTTGGCGCCTTTTATTTTTTCGATATCTTCAGCTGAATAGGCGCTTAAGCCCCTTGCAAATTCAACTCCTTTTTCATCGCAGCAGCTGACCTGTTCGCCCGGGTCAAAGTCACCGGTAACGCCTGTTATGCCGGAAGGAAGAAGGCTCCTTGCTTTTTCAACCATTGCTGTTTTTGCGCCGTTATCAACGGTTATTCTGCCCTGAGGTTTTAAGGTGAAAGCGATCCAGTGTTTTCTGCTGGTGAGCTTGTTCTGTTTCGGCAGAATAAGTGTGCCGATGTCATCACCCTGCAATATCTTTGAAAGGTTCCCCTTTGTTTTACCGTTTGCAATGATAGTGGGTACGCCAAAATGGGCCGCGGTTTTTGCCGCTTTTATTTTTGTGGCCATTCCGCCTCTGGCTATTTTACTTTTTGTGCCAAGGGCCAGCTTTTCGATTGATGAATCTACATTTTCAACCAGAGAAATGAATTTTGCATCATCAAATTTTCTGGGGTCTTTGTCATAGAAACCCATCAATATCAGTGAGGATTATTAATAGATCCGCCTGAACCAGATTTGTTACCAAAGAAGAAAGGTAATCATTGTCGCCAAACCTGATCTCCTCCACAACTGTGGTATCGTTCTCATTTATGATGGGAACAGCACCGTATTCAAGAACACTGTTTAAAGTATGGCGGGCGTTTAAGAACCTTTGTCTGTTTCGCAAGTCGCTGTGGGTCAAAAGTATCTGGGCAGCGTGGATATTGTATTTTCCCAGCAGCCGGTTATAAAGGCCCATAAGACTGATTTGGCCGATGGCAGCTGCGGCCTGTTCCTGTGAGATGAGCTTTGGGCGCTCGTTTAAGCCAAGGGTTCCCATGGCAGAGGCAATCGCACCGGATGAAACCAAAACAGATTCGATATTCTTTTTTCGCGCTTCTGCTATTGATTTGATCACATCTGAAAACACCTTCCTGTCAAGTTTGAAGGAAGGTGTTGTGAGTACATAACTGCCGAGTTTTATGACAACCCTTTTGACTCTGCTGACGATATTTTTTCGGGTACTGTTACTGATCACAGTTGCCTTTTATTCGGTTATCTCTAAGCACTTGTTTTACTGCTGGACCGGATGGACACTTACTTTTTTTCTGTCTTTTCCGTATCTTTCGTATTTTACCATAGCCGTCAATTTTAGCAAAGATGGGTATAGTCTCTACCCATACCGACGTTATCGCCGGGATGGATCCTGGTTCCAAGTTGTCTGATCAGGATATTTCCTGCTTTTACGATCTGGTCGCCAAAACGTTTGACTCCGCGTCTCTGCGCATTACTGTCTCTTCCATTTCTTGAGCTTCCGCCCGCTTTTTTGTGTGACATTTTATTACCTTCCTTCTGTTTCTATTGTATTAAAATCGTATTTATTTTTTATTTATACTTCTTTAAATATTTGAAAAAATCACTGTTTGTACTCAGTATTACTTTTATATTCTCATCCAGAGATTTTTTATAGATTTCAAGGGTATTGATAAATGAATAGAATTCAGGGTCTTTGCCAAAGGCTTCTGCGTATATGTTTGTTGCTGTTGCATCTGCTTTACCCTTGATTTCTTCTACTTTCTTGTATGCTTCAGACTGTATCCGTCTAAGCTCTTTCTGTTGTTCCCCCTGGATTTTTTTGCTTTCCCCTTTTCCTTCTGAGCGGAATTTTTCAGATATCTGATTTCTTTCCGCGATCATACGCTCATAAACTTTTTGCCGTACTTCTTCAACATAGTTGATTCGTTTAATGCGGAAATCAACAATTTCAATTCCAAATTCTGCAAGTTTGGGTGCGGCCTGTTCTAAAATTCCCTTTGGTCATTCCTGCCCGGCCGAGCGTTATTGCTTTGAGTTCCGTGGCATCCTTGGAACGGCTTGATTTTTCTTTACTCTCTGTTGATGATAAACGGTCGCTGCTTCTTACTACTTCGATCAGGTCATTGGAAGCGATAAAGTTATTTATGGTGGGATTCAGGATGTCGTCCAGTTTTTTCTGGGCTGCCAGTTCATTGTTAACCGCTTTGTAAAATTTTAACGGATCTATTATTCTCCAGCGCGCAAAAGTATCTACCCAGATAAAGGTTTTATCTTTGGTTGGAATTTGTCCGGGGTCTCCGTCCCATTCCAGAAGGTTCTTTGCAAAATAGCTGGTCTTCTGGATGAAGGGCACTTTAAAGTGCAGTCCGGGTTCGGTTATGGCATTTCCTATGGGCCGTCCAAACTGTGTTATTATAACCTGTTCGGTTTCGTCAACCGTGTAAAAAGGTCTTCCAATTATCAGGAAAAATATGATTGCGATTGCGGCTATGCTCAGTATTTTGCTTATCATTTTATGCCTCCATTCTCACTAAGGTTAAGAAGCGGAAGCAGACCGCTTTGTTCCGGATCAATAATATATTTTGTGCCCAGTTTTGGAATTACTTCTCCCATGGTCTCAAGGTAGAGACGTCTGCGGGTGACATCCTTTGCTTTGCTGTATTCTTTCCACTGCATTAAAAACCGGTTTGCATCTCCTTTTGCCCGGTTAACACGTTCCATGGCATATCCTTCGGCATTTTTGATATTTCTTTCCGCCTCGCCTTTGGCCTCAGGGATAATCTTGTTATATGCCTCACGGGCTTCGTATATCATTCTCTCTTTTTCCTGCTGGGCCTGGTTGACCTCGTTAAAAGAGGGCTGGACAGGAGCAGGTACGGTTGTCCGTTTAAGCTCCAGGTTGATCAGAGTTATGCCTGTCTCTGCGTCGTTTAATGCCAGCTGAAGATTTTTTTCAGCGGTGGTGGCGATTTCTCTTCTTTCACTGATGACTTCATTTATTGTTCTGTCGCCAATTACCTGTCTCATCACAGCTTCAGACAGATCACGGAGTGTGCTGTTTACATTTTTTACTTTAAACAGATAGTTCGCCGGATCGCCGATTCTGTATTGAACTATCCAGGGGACAAGTGCGCCGTTTAGATCTCCGGTAAGCATCAGTGATTCATTTAGGAACTGGGTGCTTGGCGCGTACTGTGTCCTTACCCCGGCTCTTAGGGTCCTTGCTCCGAATTCTTCTTCATATACTTTCTGTTCTTTAACCAGGGTGACCTTTTCGATGCCTGCAGGCCACTTGAAGTTTAAGCCCGGATTAACAATTCTTGAATACTTGCCAAATCTCTGTAGTACACCGACTTCATCTGCCTGAACACTGAAAAAACATGAATAAGCAAAGATGCCGATTACAACAATACCCGCAACAATGGCGCCGGTATAGCCGCTGTTTTTAAACTGTTCTTTAAACTTTTTTAAGATAGCATCAATATCTGGAGGCCCCTGTTTTTGCCAGGGGTTTCCATTGTCGTCATCGTCGTTCCAGGCCATTTTTTCCTCCTATAGAAATAAAGGTTATTCTGGTTTAATTATCTTTTTAAATGATTTCATAATAACTACTTAATTTAAATAAAATAAACAAAAAAGTCAAGTTTCTTTATGTTTTGTTGAGCAAATAATCAGGCTTTGTCTTAAGGTGTTAAAATTTCATTATAATTTATGATAAATATTTGTGCGGATTTTTAAGGCTGTATTACAAATTAAAAGTTATGTTTTATTTTTATGATACCGTATTTAGTAGTAATATCACTAATTGGTTAATCAAGCGGGATAGATGAATTCGGCATTAAATGTTAAATGTTCAAAAACCTGAATTTAAAAAACATATTTGTCTGAAAAGGCTGATATGACATGTTTAAAATGGATTGCTTTTACTTTTTGCATTTGGTATATATATAGTTTAGCACACAAATTTTATACAAAGTTCTAATCTTTATAAATAATAAAAACAGACCGGTACTCAAAATGGACAAAAGAGGGTGCCGGTTTCCTTTATCAATTGGAAAATTAGAAAAATTATATAAAATTATTATAAGGAGTTGAAAAATGAGTAAGACAATGATGACTGTAGACGGAAACACTGCAGCTGCGCATGTTGCCTATGCCATGAGTGATGTGGCCACCATTTATCCTATAACCCCATCGTCTCCAATCGGAGAGGTTGCTGATGAATGGGCTGCAAAGGGACGTAAAAACATTTTTGGACAGAACCATGACTGTCCGTCAGCTCCAGTCAGAGGCTGGTGCAGCGGGTGCTGTTCACGGGTCTTTGGTAACCGGCGCATTGACCACCACTTTTACTGCTTCACAGGGGCTTCTGCTGATGATTCCCAACATGTATAAAATCTCAGGGAGAGCTTCTCCCAGGTGTTATGCATGTTACCGCACGTGCTATTTCATCTCACGCGCTTTCGATCTTTGGTGACCATCAGGATGTTATGGCTGCCCGCCAGACCGGCTGGTGCATGCTGAATTCAGCATCTGTTCAGGAAGTTATGGATCTGGGTCTGGTGGCTCATTTGAGCGCGCTTGACGCAAGCCTTCCTTTTATGCATTTTTTTGATGGATTTCGAACCTCCCATGAACTTCAAAAAATCGAAGTCATTGATTATGAAGATATTGCAAAGATCGTAAACTGGGACGCCATTGCAAAATTCCGCGCAAGAGCGGCAAGTCCGGAGAGTCCTGAACTGCGCGGAACCGCAATGAACCCGGATATCTATTTCCAGGTATATGAGACCCGTAATGCTTACTACGCAAAAGTGCCTGAGATCGTCATGGCCAATATGAAAAAAGTGAGTGAGTTGACCGGACGTAACTACAGCCTGTTTGACTATGTGGGTGCCCCTGATGCAGAGCGCGTGATCGTTTCCATGGGATCTTCCTGTGAGACCATAGAAGAAGTCGTTAATTATAAGGTGGACAGGGGTGAAAAAGTAGGTCTGGTCAAAGTCCGTCTGTTCAGGCCTTTTGCTCCGGAGTATCTGCTGGCAGCCATTCCAAAGAGTGCAAATATTATTACGGTTCTTGACCGTACCAAAGAGCAGGGTGCGATCGGTGATCCACTTTACATGGATATTTGTACGGCTTTTGAACAGCAGAAGATGACTCCGACTATTCTGGCTGGCCGTTACGGTCTGGGCTCCAAGGAGTTTAATCCGGCAATGGTTAAAGCGGTTTATGATAACATGGAGAAAGATGCCCCGAAGAAGGCCTTTACCGTTGGGATTAATGATGATGTGACAAACACCTCTCTTCCGGTTGAGGACCGTTATGATGTTGCGCCGGAAGGAACAGTCCAGTGCAAGTTCTGGGGGATTGGGTGCAGATGGAACTGTCGGTGCGCGACCGCAGTGCGATCCAGATCATTGGTGATAACACTGACATGTATGCCCAGGCCTATTTTGCCTATGATTCAAAGAAATCAGGCGGTGTGACCATGAGTCATCTGCGTTTTGGTAAGAAACCCGATTCAGTCAACTTATCTGATTGATTCCGCAGACTATATTGCCTGTCATAAATCAAAATATGTGGATATGTATGACCTGCTTGAAGGAATCAAAGACAATGGTATTTTTGTTCTCAATTCAGACTGGACGCTTGAAGACATGGAAACCAAGCTGCCGGCAGCCATGAGACGCACCATTGCCCAGAAAAAACTTAAATTTTATAATGTGGATGCAGTTAAGGTAGCCTACCGCGATCGGTCTTGGCGGGCGCATTAATATGCTCATGCAGACCGTATTCTTTAAACTGGCAAATGTGATTCCAGTTGATGATGCGATCAAATATTTAAAGGATCAGATCACCCGCATGTTCTCCAAAAAGGGAGATAAGATCGTTTCCATGAACCATGGTGCGGTTGATGCTGCCCTGGATAGCCTTGAGGAAATAAACTATCCGGCATCATGGGCAGATGCAGCCGATGATGGAGATGGCGGAAAAGACGAACCCTGATTTTGTTAAAAACATTTTGAAACCTATGGCTGCTGTTCAGGGGGATAAATTGCCGGTGAGCGCATTCAGCCCTGACGGTATTTTCCCGGTTGCAGGATCTCAATATGAAAAACGCGGTGTGGCTATTGATGTGCCAGAGTGGATCGCAGACAACTGTATTCAGTGTAACCAGTGTGCCATGGTCTGTCCCCATGCAGTGATTCGTCCGGTGTTGTTAACCGATGACGAGATGGCCAAAGCTCCGGAAGGTTTTAAAGCATTAAAAGCAACCGGTAAAGAGTTTGACGGCCTTCAGTTCCGTATGCAGGTCAGCGCTCTGGACTGTATGGGCTGCGGTAACTGCGCGGATATCTGTCCGGCTAAAGAAAAAGCACTGGTGATGAAACCGCTTGAGACTCAGGTTGATGCTGAAGTGCCGAACCATGAATTTGTGGTACCGCTTCCAGTACGCGGAAATCTGACCAAGCGAACCACGGTTAAGGGCAGCCAGTTTTATCAACCGTTAATGGAGTTCTCCGGTGCCTGTTCAGGTTGTGGTGAGACACCGTATACCAAGGTATTAACTCAGCTTTTTGGTGAGAGAATGATCATTGGAAATGCAACCGGATGTTCTTCTATCTGGGGAGGATCTCCTCCTGCGATTCCGTACTGTGTTAATGAAGAGGGTCACGGGCCGACCTGGGCCAGTTCGCTGTTTGAAGATTCAGCTGAGTTTACTTACGGGATGATGCTGGGTCTTGTGCATCAGCGCAAAAAACTGGCTGAACTTGTAACAAAAGCGATTGGAACAGATATTGCTCAGGAAGTTAAGGATGCGTTGCAGGGCTGGCTGGATAACATGAAGAATGCGGAAGGCTCAAGAAAATTTGGAGACCAGTTAAAAGCGATTCTTCCGGCCCACAAAGACAATAAACTGTTAAGCGAAATAAATTCAATGGCAAAACTGTTCACTAAGAAATCCTTCTGGGTCTTCCTTGGAGACGGAGCTGCTTATGATATCGGTTTCGGAGGTGTTGACCATGTTCTTGCAACCGGTGAAGACATTAATATCATTGTTTATGATACGGAAGTGTACTCAAATACCGGCGGCCAGGCATCAAAGGCAACGCCTGCCGGTTCTGTTGCAAAATATGCGGCTTCCGGCAAGAAAACCGGAAAGAAAGACCTGGGCGCCATGGCAATGACCTATGGATATGTTTATGTGGCCAGCGTGGCAATGGGTGCGAATAAACAGCAGATGATGAAAGCCATGCTTGAGGCCGAAAGCTATGACGGACCTTCTCTGATCATTGCTTATTCCCCTTGTATTAACCATGGAATTAAAAAGGGCATGGGTAAAGCACAGGAAGAATCAAAGATCGCTGTTGAATGCGGTTACTGGCCGCTTTATCGCTACAATCCCATGCTTAAGGCTGAAGGAAAGAATGCCCTTAGCCTGGATTGTAAAGCACCAGACGGACACCTTCAGGAGTTCCTGTCCAGCGAAGTCCGCTATGCTTCTCTTGAAAAATCATTTCCTGAAGAGTCAAAGAAGTTGCGGGCAATAATCGAGGAAGAATATAATGAACGTTATGAACATTTAAAAAAGCTTGCTGAATAGTTTTTAAAAAGATAATAAAAGATAAAAAAAGAGGCGGATAACATCCCGCCTCTTTTTTTGTGCTTAAATCAATTTTAGGTTGACACAGAACTTTTAGTAAGAGACCATTTGCATTGATAAAATGTATTTTGTTTTTTTAAGGAGCTAGCCTTGAGAATATCTTCTCTAGACAGTACCCCGGAGCTGGAAGTCTCCCATAACCCGAAGATAAAGAAGCATGAGTTGCTTTCAAGGGGTGAAATTGATCAGGTCACAATCTTTTCCAGGGCGATCTTCCCTCCCGGAGAAACAGCGAGTTCTCATAGCCATGCGGATATGACGGAAGTCTTCTATGTGGAGTCCGGGCAGGGTGTTATCTCGGTAAATGAGAAGCTTATAACCTTGAAAGCAGGTACATGTGTAGTTGTTGAACCGAAGGAAAACCATGCGTTGAAAAATATAGGTTCTACTGATATGGTTGTTTTGTATTTCGGTATTAAAATACAACCGGAAAATTAATTCTGATGTATTTCGCATGAGCAGGAATAAATTATGATGAATGAATTAATTGATCTCACGATGTTCAGCCGGGGCGGACAGGGCATCATGTATGGCCTTTTAGTGATCGGCCTGCTGCTGGGAGTTTCAGGAATCATTAATTTACTATGGCCGCGTTCTGTGCTGGAACGCCCAACCGGCCTGGGTTCTGATTGCGGTTAATGTTGTTTTTATTGCCGGATTTTTATGGATCTGCAGGCTGCATTATCAGATTTACTGCCAGTTGCCCCTTGAGATGTCAGAGAGTATGGTTCGCTGGTTTAACAATTACATGCAGCGTTCTGCCGGCTCAGGACTGCCCTTGCTGGACCCGTCACGCCCAATCCGCTACACTGTTCCGTTATGGATTGAAAATGAAAAATATTATTTCTGGTTCATGTGTTACAGCATCATGGCACTGGTGGTGCATTTCAGAATAACTAACCATCGTTTGCGGGCATTGCTGCATCTAATGCTTTCAGGGCAGATCCTCATTATGTTCTTTGCTGCTGACCCGTTCATCCAGCCGTTACCAAAGTTTTTTTCAGAAATACAGCCCTGGTTTGCAGGATCGCAAACATCCGTGGATCGTTTAAGGATCTTTATGCAGCTTTATCCGCGGATGATCTATTATTACAATGCTTCCTACATGTGGATACATCCCCCCATGCTTTTTTTGTCGTATGCCTGTATTACCATAACTTTTGTGACCTCCATTTTCATGCTGGGTGTAAGGGATATGACAATTGAGACAACAGGGTATGATTTCGCCAAGCTGGGTTTTGTGCTGCTTACTCTTGGGATGCTCCTGGGATATCCCTGGGCACTTCAGGCCTGGGGAGAAAACTGGTGGTGGGATCCAAAAATATGCAGTTCAATTATGATGTGGTCAATTTACAGCACCTATCTACATACCCGCCTTTATGTGGTACGATCCGGCATGTGGTATTTTACCGCTGTGATGGGTATTCTGTGTTTTGTTTCCATGGTGTTTACCCTGTTATCATCCCTTTATTTTCCAGGTGAACATTCTTTACAATAGGAGTCATGATGAACCCTAAAAGCAGTTATGATTATTATCTGATCCTGGCAACCACAGTGGTTCTGTTTATCATTTCAGCGATCTGTATTTGCAGCATGTTTTATTTTAAGCTGGAACAGGTTCAGCAATTGCCGGTGATGGTTAAGGTCGGTTACATGAATAACATGAATACGGTGATGGCTCCTTTTCTGATTGCCTTGATCGTGCTGCTGGGGATCTGTGTGCCGAAACGCCTCTTGCCGGCGGTATGGTTAAACCGTTTTTCAGCTGTTCTGGTTTTGCTGGCGGTTATATCAGTATTGTCTGGAATGTAAAGATCGGTCTTGCCTTTGTACTTATTGTGTCAGCAGTTCTGCAAATGTGGTACTCTTAATGGCCCTGGCCGGCAGCAAAAGCCTGCACTTTGAAAAGACCGGCTACTGGATCCGGGTCGGATCATCACTATTACACCTGGGTCTGATCCTTTTTATTCTGGATGTTTTCTTCTACCGTTATCAGCGCCTGCACCTGATTTTATTCTGGTTTACGACAGTTTCAACAACCATCGGGATGCTGGCCTGTTTTTATGCGGATTCCTTCAGCAGGCTGGTCAAAAGAATCCGGAATATCTTCTTGAGAAAAGAAATAAATAAGAATTAGAAAGGTGGTATCTTTTCTCTTGATTTAAGGCCCTTCTATTTAAACTTTTTTACTCAGTTCCGTCACAATCACAGTCATCATCAAGGGCAACCCAGTAGGGGGTTCCTGCAACAAGGTGAGTGTCAATAGACCTGATAAGGGGACGCAGGTCTGTATCAGGTTTACGGTCTTTGTCAGTATCAATTAAAGCGGGAAAAAACTTTTTATCCGGGAAAGGGCTCATCATTGCATCGGCTTTTCCGCTTATCACCTGAGCAAGACACAAAGAAATATCAAATACATACTTGGTTGTCACAGACTGTTCCGGACCATTAAAATAACCTCTTGTCAGCTGAGTAGATAGCGGTCCTGCGCATATTCTCACATCCGGATCATTGAGTACATCATCAAAGTTTTGATATGGCGCTTCATTTTTAACGTAGAGGACCTGTTTGCTTGCGCAGAGGGTACAGGTGAATCTGCGGGATGTTCTTCTTCTTAAGTTTTCTGACTTTCCACCGAGTGCATTCAGCAGGTCAATGATGTCGATTTCTCCTTTATTTAATGCTGTGGTTGCATTAAAGGGCGGCGGAATGATGACCCGGGTGACAGCGATCGGTCCGGTACCGTAGTTTTTGGAGATTTCGCCCAAGACTGCTTCTAATATCTCCACACTGATAGGTGCAAAGAAGTTTGCTGTTGTTTCGGGTCCGGGGGGACCGTTGGTCATGGTGCCCACTTTTATATTTTTGGTATCTAAAATTTGTTTGAGTAATCCCTCCGGTTTTTCCGGGAAGGGAATCATATCCGGGGAGGGCAGACAGTCAACGATGTTTACCATCACTTCAGCAGCATTGTGTGCATTAAGGATCCGCCGGTATTTGCATTGTCTACAGTATTCGTACCCAGGCAGCATCAAGTGCTGTTACTAACTGTTTTTGTCCATTTGCAGGGTTTGATGAACCCGCTAATGCCTGTGATGAACCCAAAAGGCAGGTAAAGATTAATGCGGCAATAAAAACACGGCTTATTCTGAGCATGGTTGAACCTCCTCAATTCTTGAATTTACATAAACGTCTGTATTATTTGCTTTTATAATAAAGGTTATTAATCCATTTCGCAGATCAGGAGTTTGCGGGCTGTAATCGAGCCGATCAGCAGTTTGTTGTTATAGGTGGTGCCCCCGCTGCTTGTAGAGATCTGCTCACCCTTGTTCAGATAAATCTCTTTGACCTGAGGTTCCGCGCCGCTTAAATCAATGCGCAGCACCTGACTCGGTGCATTGGTGCCCATTATGAAATGCATGACCAGGGCGGCAATATTTGAGTGTGCGCCGACCCAGAGTGAACCGTCTTCGGCAACATCGATATTGTCGGGTGCGGTACCAAGGTCGATGTTCTTTAGGGTGGTTACACTTCCGTCTGAAAGATTGCGGCTGGCGACCCGTATTCTCTTGCCGCCGGTTTCGGAGATATACAGCGTTTTGTAGTCTGCCGAGACATTAATGCCGCCGCCTGACTGAATGTCATCTGCAACGACTGAGTACTCATTGCCATCAAAGTAAATAAGATCGGTCACTTTTATTTTGCTTTTGCGATCTACATCCTGTGCTACATAAAACTGCCGATCTCCTACTACGACCATGTCATTGGCGCGGGTGATTAGCGGACTCATTAATGTTTCCTGGTGCTGGAACATTCCAGAGCTATTTTCAAGGTAGCGTTCAATCTTTTCTTTCCCGGTTGCGCGGTCTTCAGGATGATTGATTACATACAGATGTCTCTGCCCGGCCTGGATCTATAAAAAGGCTGATGCCGTGGGGATGCAGTTTCGGACCATCGGCAATCGCAGATTTTCCTTCCGGCGGTGTGCGTGTTAGATCCACCTGGAGGATATCTCCGGGTCCAGGATGCTCGCCTTTAACACCAGCCATTCTGTCAAACAGCGATACATAGGCTTTTCCACGGGCGCGATCAATCTGGACGTCCTCGCCGCTACCCGTCATCTCGAAGTCGGTACAGGTTCCATCGAAATGTTCGTCGATGTTCTTATTGACAATGCTGTACAGATACAGTCCGCTTGCTGCACAGCTGAGTACAATGATGATGAGTGAGCCTAGAAGTATTTTTTTAATCATGACACATCTCCTTTTTAAAGGCTGTTTTTCCTGATCTTGTATCAGGTTTCGTTTTCACCGTATTAAGTTGTATTTCTGTCTAGTGAAAGCGTGTTTAAATTATTTAGGGCAATTCTCTGATTCGGATGACTAAATATAGGGAAAATATATTATTGTGTCAATAAAGATTTAAGCAAACTATGCCTTTAGGATGATAATTATAAGAAATAGTGGAAAACTCCCTGTTCTATATGTAAAGTTGATAATTCTGGTGACTGGGTTGTACTTCTTATTCTCTCGGCTTTTTTTGACATTTTTTGCAATAAAAAGTTGCGCGTTGACCGATTGCAATCCGCATAATCGTATGTCCGCAGACCCTGCATTTCTTTCCTTCCTGTTGATAGACCTTTAACTTCTGAGAAAAATAGCCGGTCCATTCCCTGTCCGGATAAAAATCCGTTTTCTTAACTCCATTTTTAATTGCTTTTGAAAGTACTTTCTTGATGGCTGTCACAAGTTTTTCACAGGTTTTTTTAGAAAGTTTTCCTGCAGGGGTTAAAGGATGTATTCCACAGGTAAATAGAGATTCATTTGCGTAAATGTTTCCAACCCAGCCACATTTTTATTGTCCATGATGAAACTGTTTAATGGATACTTTTCTGCCCCTGCTTTCCTGAAATAAATATTTCCCGTTAAAATTTTCTGTTAATGGATCCGGGCCGATATTTTTTAAAAGCTTATGTTTAAAGCGGGTCAGTTCCTGCCCAGATGATTATGCCGAATTTCCGGACATCATTAAACCGGAGAACAATTTTGTCTTTGAAGACCATATCAAGATGATCATGTTTCCCGGCTTTTGAAGGTTCAGATAGAATACATAGGTATCCGGTCATGCCCAGGTGCAGGATCAGGGTTCCGGCATTTGTATTAAAAAGCAGATACCTGCTGACCCGGGTGATGCTGTTGATTTTTTGTCCCTTAAGGTTGGAAATTATTTCACTGGAAATCGGCAGGCGAAGTTTTGGGTTATAAATTTTAACCCGGGAAACTGTGTTTTTCTCAATGTAAGGTAATATCCCACGACGGGTCACTTCTATTTCAGGAAGTTCAGGCATGATGTTGGGTCAGTAAATGAAATTCTATAAGCTTACAGTTTTGATAAGCCTGGATTAACTGTTCGATTACTTTAAAAAGGGTTCAAGGAATCGAGGGGCCAGGGGCTTAAGTAAAAAACAAAATTTGTTAAGATCAAAATACTGCGGCATACTCTACTGCCTGTTTCATAAGGGTAATGGCCAGCTCGATTTTATCCAGTTCTTCAAATCCATATGAGAGGCGGAGCTGGCGGGTGCCCTTTTCAACAAGGTCCCCTCTCGGGTGAACGCAGAACTGACCTGGCAGGTAGATTACTTTCGGGTGCTGTCTATAACTTGGGCCGTCAAGGTTTGTGTTACCGGTTGCTCGTGATAAAAAATTAAAAAAGGGCGAACCCTCTGTGGTTAAAGTGTCTTTGAAAGTGAGGTAAAAGTAGAATCCGGCCTGACCTCCGGTAATGTCCTCCAGATAATCTCCCAGATGTTCTTTTATCCATGTCCCGGTTTTTCCAGCCTTAAGACGGTAACCTTTATTTACATGGTCAAGCTGTTTGTCGATATGATGTTCCAGCAGATAGCCTGCGATCTCCTGGGTAATGAGCGGTGCACTGAAACCCACATCACTTGTTTTCTGGATCATGGCCTGCATAAAGGGGCAGTCCGGGCCGATCATGTAGCCGATACGAAGTGAAGGAGAGAGGATCTTGGAAATGGTTCCAACCTCATACACCAGTTTATTTTCATCATAAAGAAGTCCGGACAAGGGCTGTTCAGCAGCCGGGTCATGGATGAGGTCTTCATATGCTTTGTCAAAGATCAGCGGGATCTTCCTTCCCAGTTTTTCTGAAATCTGGTTAATAATACGGATGATTTCTCTGCGCCGGTCATTTGATAAAAGGCTGCAGGTGGGATTGTTAACTGTTACGATATAAAAGAAGCTCAGGTCTTCCAACCGGTTTTCAAGAGTTTTAAGCTTTTTCTCAAGCAGGTCTGTTCTGATGCCGTGATGATCTTCAGCCACTGTTATGATTTCAAATCCCTGCCGTTCCAGATAATCGCAGTAGATATAGTACATGGGGTCAGGAGTTATTACAATTCCGGGGTTAAGGACCCTTGCAATACCTTCAAGCAGGCTGGTGGCTCCGTTTGGACCGATGATGATTTCATTGTTGCTTAGAATTTCTTCTGAAAGTCCGCCCACATGGTTGTTAATATAATAGTTTTTTATTGCTGCGATAAGATTGGTTGAGCCATGGGGGCCGCCGTAATTTAAGGCGAGTTTGTATTTGTCTGGATTATCAATGATGGCCTGCAATGCCTCAAGAATAAGTTTTCGCGGGATGGTGGCTTCATTAACATATCCCACACCAAGATTAATATCTTTATCAACTCTGAAAGTAGCTGCAACATCAGCCATCATTCGGCTGACCGGGGAGGGTGTGCAAGATTTTAGCCCGTATTCTGAAAGATTGAAATCGTTTAGATCCATTTTGTCTAATCTGCTTTATAGAGATTTATTTAATTTTTATATATTCAAATAATTCTTAAGATTAGTCAAGGGGCTTATCGAATGCAGAGTGTGGAATGCGGAGTGCGGAATATTTTTATAAAGATTAATTGAAGGCGGAATGCCCTTTGACTCGGCAAGCCTCGCTTAGGGTAAACAGAGTACGGACGGTTCATCTTGTTATGCCTGTTGACTGTCCAGGTTTTATAATATATTAAAGATTTATAATCAAAAAAATAGTCTTAAGAAAATTTTGCGAAGGGGTATTGTTATCATGGCTGATCCAAAGATTAAAAAATACCGTGCCTTTTTGAAAGATTCGATCCGTATGGAGATCGATTTTTCCCGGACGATCAAAGTCTGGGAATAAAACCGCCGCCGATTGAAAAACCTCATGATCCGGATAAAAAACATATTGACTTGATAAGGGATGAAGATTGGGAGAAGCGGATTAAACTTGATCTGGCCCTTGCCATAAAAAACAGGGAGAGTCACAGAAGCTTTTCTGATGAGAACCTAACCCTGGAGGAGCTTTCTTTTCTTCTGTGGGCTACCCAGGGGATTAAACAGGTGCTTAACCCCGCAACAGCTTTTCGCGTAGTTCCATCGGCAGGGTGCAGGCATGCCCTTGAAACTTACCTCCTGATAAACAATGTTGAAGGTCTTGATCCGGGAGTATACCGATATCTTCCGCTAGAACATCAGCTGCTGTTTGAGTTTACAGGTGAAAACCTTGCCGAAGAGGTGTCTGCTGCAACCCTTAATCAGTCTTTTATTGGAAAGGCGCCGATTGTTTTTGTCTGGACAGCCATTCCGTACCGCATGGAGTGGCGTTATGATCTTGCAGCACATAAGGTTGTTGCCCTGGATGCCGGACATGTCTGTCAGAACCTGTATCTGGCTGCGGAAGCAATCAAGGCCGGAACATGTGCAATTGCAGCCTATGATCAGAATCTTATGGATAGCCTGTTAAGAGTTGACGGCGAAGATGAATTTACAGTTTACCTGGCGCCGGTGGAAAGGTGGATTGATTTTGGAATAGGACGTAAAAAGATAATAACTTAATTACTAAAGCCTGACCCCGGTGTTACTTGAAATCAAGCTGTATTGGACAATGGTCTGACCCTAAAATGTTTTTTAATATAATTGATTTCTTTACCCGGTCTTTCCTTTTATCCTCCACCCAGAAATAATCAATGCGCTAGCGGATGTCCTTTGTCCGGGCATTAAAGCG
>PVMK01128555.1_pt1 | contig 18756 bp, 17 predicted proteins | sample 1853481 | NCBI WGS metagenome assembly PVMK01 (sample SAMN08533507, study PRJNA380276) | Marine sediment metagenome, whole genome shotgun sequencing project. | reverse complement strand
CTTTCACATTCCACTCATCGTGCGCGATCCGCGGGCGGCAGCGCGGCGGGCCCGAGGCGGGCGGGTGAGCGCATTTACCGAAAGCGTGGACGTCATGCCAACCATCCTCGATGGCCTGCACGTTCCCATACCGAGCCAGTGTGATGGCGAAGTGCTGGCGCCGTTCTGCCGCGGCAAGACACCTGCCGGCTGGCGCACAGAGGCGCATTGGGAGTTCGACTTCCGTCGCTTCATCGACGCCAACGGCGACAGCGTCCAGGGACTCAAGCCGGATCAGTGCGCGGTGAACGTGATCCGCGGCGAACGTTACAAGTACGTTCACTTCACGGCGATGCCACCGCTGCTGTTCGATCTGGAGGACGATCCGGGTGAATTCAGAAACCTCGCCGAGGATCCCGCTTGCCAGCCCATAATGCTCGAATTCGCCCAGAAGATGCTGAGCTGGCGAATGAACCACGACGAGCGGGTGCTCGCGAACACCCTTCTCACCCCCAAAGGCGTCGTCGAGCGCAAAATGCCACGAAGGTAATCGGGGATATTCCTCATAGCTAAGTGTTCGATTTTCGTCCACGCGGCCCCGGATTCTGTAGACTTTGCTCTAACCCCAGATCCGCTGCCGTTTTTTGTATCCAGGCTTTGCCACCATAGGGCCGCGTTCGCTTGATGCTCAAGCGCAACGCGGCTTCCTCGTCCGCACTCTGCGCTTCATTGGTCAACGCGAGCCAATTATCCGGACGTTCTACAGGCGTCTCCAAGCTAATCGACAACTCACCCTTGACGATTTCGTGCAGGCTCGACCACGGCCACTGCGCGGCCCGTTCGACCAGGTTCGCGCGTAGAGGATTGCGTTCCGTATAGCGCATCACGTTTAACAGGTGAGCATCCTGCTCAATGGGAAATGACCTGTATGGCCCTTGCCAGATGCGCCCATCGGTACCTCGGCGTTTGTGATGGCGACGCACATGACTGGTCAACAACCAATGCATCCACTTGCCGATGTCACCGTCTTCGTATGGCCACAGTACGAAGTGAAAATGATTCGACATCAGGCACCAGGCAGGAACCCGCATCGGGATGCGCACGCACGCCTGACGCATGAGTGAAACAAACACGTGAAAGTCACGACAATCGTGAAAGACGCAGGCCCGTGCATTGCCACGACTGATCGCGTGGTAACACACTCCTCCCACCGATGCTCTGGCCGTCCTTGGCATGAGCCAGAGCCTATCCAAGCCCGGCATTGAGATCGACGCTTCAAACCACCACTGGCAACCAGCCTACAACCGCAGGGCTTTTGAGGACCTCTCCCACGGGCCAACTTCCCACCCCCAACCAACTTTCAACGACTTACCTATTGGGGAGTGTCCCCAATAGGTAAGTCTCACATTTTTATCACGGGGGGAACCGTGGGGAATTCTTGGGGGTCTATGGGGTAAGCTGAATGGGAAAGAGATCGGGAAATGAAGAGGATATTGGTTGGACTGGTGATTGCCGCGTTGGCGATAGCCGCTTTGATCGTCAATGCCGGCAACGAGCCGGCGCAGGCGCGTGGGGCTGTGGAGCAGGAATTGGCGGTTGCGACTTTCGCCGGCGGCTGTTTCTGGTGCGTGGAGTCCGGGTTCGAGAAGGTGCCTGGTGTGGTCGAGGCGGTTTCCGGCTATACGGGTGGTCATGTGGAGAGTCCTACCTACAAGAATGTTTCCGGCGGGTCCACCGGGCATATCGAGAGCGTGCAGCTCCACTATGATCCCACCATTATCTCTTATGAAGGATTGCTGGCCGCATTCTGGCGCATGGTCGACCCCACGGATACCGGGGGGTCAGTTCATTGACCGTGGTGACCAATATTCGACGGCCATCTTCTATCACGACGACCGACAAAAGCTGGCTGCGGAAAAGTCCAAACGCGCGCTGATGGCCAGTGAGCGCTATTCCGGCCCCATCGCGACACCGATTCGCGCTGCCGAAGCATTCTACCTGGCAGAGGACTATCACCAAGACTACTACAAGAAAAATCCGATCCGCTACAAGCTCTATCGATATGCCTCCGGACGGGATCAGTTTCTGGAGAAAATCTGGGGGCCGGACATCCAGGTGGACTACCGCAAATACGCTGAGACCCAGGGACCATACTACGTCAAACCCTCTGACGAGGAACTGCGCGATCGTTTATCCGCATTGCAATACAAGGTGACACAGAAGGACGGAACCGAGCGACCGTTCGACAACGAGTATTGGGACGAGAAGCGTGAAGGGATCTATGTGGACATCGTCAGCGGCGAGCCCCTATTCTCATCCAGGGACAAATTCGTCTCTGGCACTGGCTGGCCGAGCTTCACGCAGCCGCTGGACGACGGGTTCGTGGTCACCCAGCGTGATTTCAAGCTGATCTTTCCCCGTACCGAGATACGCAGCCGCTATGGCGACTCACATATCGGACACGTCTTCAACGACGGCCCTGCCCCCACTGGACTACGCTATTGCGTCAACTCCGCCTCTTTGCAGTTCATCCCCAAAGGAAAGCTGGCGCAGGAAGGATATGCGAAGTATCAGGCACTGTTCCAGGAGAAGCAGCTGAGCAGCATCGCGCCGTAGTTCTCTCGTACGTCAGGTCACACCGGCCATGTATTCGTCCAACTCCCGGATCAGGGCCTCCTTACGCTCCTCTGCCGCGAACGCGGCCTGAAACGAGTTCCGGACCAGGCGGTAGATGTCTTGCCGGTCCAGACCGAGGGCGCGCTGGACGGCTAGAAAGTTCGCGTTCATATATCCACCGAAGTACGACGGATCGTCCGAGTTGACCGTCACCCGGAGATCCAGGTCCAGCAGCTGCTTGAGGTTATGTTGCTCCATGGCATCGAACACACGCAGCTTGACGTTGGACAGCGGGCACACGGTGAGCGCGACCTTCTCCTCACGCAGGCGCTCCACGAGGCGCTCGTCCTCCAGGCAGCGAACTCCGTGATCGATCCGCCGGACCTTCAAGCGATCCAGCGCCTGCCAGATGTACTCGGGAGGGCCCTCCTCACCGGCGTGGGCCACGGTCAGAAATCCCTCCTCGCGGGCCCGATCGAACACCGCTGTGAACTTCTCAGGGGGGTGACCAACCTCGGAGGAGTCCAGCCCCACCGCGATGATTCGCTCCCTGAACGGGAGGGCCATCATGAGCGTCTCCATGGCCGCCTCCGCGCTCAGGTGGCGCAGGAAGCACAGTATGAGCTCGGTTGACATGTCGAGGGTCGCCTCGGCGTCGCCAAGCGCGCGGTGAATTCCGGAGACGACCGTCTCGAATGGAATCCCACGGTCGGTGTGTGTCTGAGGATCGAAGAAAATCTCCACATGTCGCACGTTCTGCCCGCGCACCTTAGTGAGATAGGCCCACGTGAGGTCGTAGAAATCCTGCTCCTCCAGGAGCACCTTGGCCCCCTGGTAGTAAATATCGAGGAATTCCTGCAGATTCGTGAATTCGTAGGCCCTCTTGACCTCCCCCACCGACCCGAACGGCAGCTCGATTCCGTTGCGCTCGCCTATGGCAAACATGAGCTCGGGCTCCAGCGTACCTTCGATGTGCAAGTGAAGCTCCGCCTTGGGAATATTCAGAATGAATGTCTCCATCTTCGACCTCCGCCACGTGTAATGCGTACACTGACCCTCGCCCTTCAACCAACTTTCAACAGCTTACCTATTGGGGAGTGTCCCCAATAGGTAATTGGCACGTATACTGTGCTCTTTGTTTTGAAAGGGGTGACGGGTGATTCAGCTTCTTACCAACGGGCGCATTGCATTATTTCTTATCCTACTGTTTGCGCTGATACTTTCTCTGACTCTGCACGAGTTCGGGCACGCGCTGGCGGCCAAACTCTATGGGGATGATACCGCGCAAAGGGCGGGGCGTCTGACCCTGAATCCGATCCCTCATATTCACCCCGCGGGATTGTTGATGGTGATACTTCTGGGCTTTGGTTTCGCGAAACCGGTGCCAACGGACCCTCGCAATTACAGTTCGCGGTGGGGTGTTCTGGTCGTGTCGGCTGCCGGCCCGGCGATGAATCTTCTCCTCGCCATCGTAACGGTCAACTTCTATCTATTGGCGAAGAAATGGGGGCTCGAGGCATTGCTCGAACCCGGCCCAACATTCTTCTTTCTTTACCTTGCACAAATCAACCTGCTGTTGATGGTGTTCAATCTGGTCCCACTGGGCGCTCTCGATGGGCACTATATCCTGCCCTACTTCCTACCCGGCCCGCTTGCGCGCCGATACAGATACTACAATGCACGCTATGGCAACTACGTGCTTCTTGGTCTTATCGTTCTGAGCTTCATGGGCCTGCCGATCCTTCACTACGTTTTTTCGCTGAGTCAACGCCTGCTACCTCTGATTGAATTCGTATGAGATAATTTTCCGACCGTCATCACGATAGGAAAAGTAGGAGATTCGCCAATGCCAAAGGGATTCAAAGACTATCTCGCCGAAGCCAACGCCGTGGTAGAGACATGCTCTGTTCAGGATGCGCTGCACTTACACGCCCGTGACGAGTGGGTTTTCGTTGATGTCCGGGACGGAAATGAGTTGCAGAAAGAAGGGAAGATTCCAGGCGCGGTGCACGCCTCACGGGGCCTGCTGGAGTTTCGAATCGACCCCACGTCGCCCATGCACGACCAGGCGCTGGCGCCCGGCGCCGGGAAGCGGTTCGTCTTCTACTGCGGCACCGGAGGACGCTCGGCCCTCGCCGCCCTGCGTGCGGTTGAAATGGGCATCGGGGAAGTGGTCAGCATGGCCGGTGGATTCAACGCCTGGAAGGCGGCGGACGGGCCAGTGGAAAAGTGACACGGGGCTGGTGATCCGCCTCCCGGTCAGGCGCCGAGATCAATCAATTTCCGTGCCGCGCGTAACTCCGCCTCCATGCCTGTAAGGCCGCGTCCTGTTTGGAAAGCTCTGCCTGCTCGGATCGCTGACGGCGCAGATTCAGTCGGCGCTCTTGGCGCTCCAGCGCGAACTTGTAGGCAATATAATATTTGTTGACGTTGGCCACGTAGTCGACCGTCTCCCGGCCTATGGATTCGGACGCCATGTGTTCCACGTTGTTGAACCATTTGTTGGGATCGTATCCACGTTTTGCCGCCTTCTTGCGCAATCCCTGAATTCTTGCCGGACCGGCATTGTAGGCAGCCCAGGAGAAATCGATCCCGATCCTCAGGGGCGATTTCCGGATCGCTGAAGTATCTCTTGCGCACAAAATTCAGATACTTGACCCCGGCGTGGATGTTAGCTTCCACCGACTCGATGTTCTTTATGCTGATCGGTTTCTGCGCAGCCGTGCTTGGCAACACTTGCATGATGCCGACTGCCCCCGCGGGGCTGACTTTTCTCTGATCGAGCCCTGATTCCTGATAGGCCTGGGCCGCCACGGCGATCCAATCCCACGTGTAGCGTTCACCATATCGCTTCATATACTTCACGACCTTATCGAGCTTGGTGAGCTCATCGGGGTCGAGGGGATTCCTCACCCAGCGACGACTTTTATAATAATTCTTGAAGGCGATATTTCCTTCCATGGTGCCCTTTTTGACTTTTTTGACATAGGAATTCACGCTTGCCATGAAATCTGGGATGTTTTTTCGAACCGCCCACGCGATATTCCCGCCACCACTGACGACGATATCGGATTTCAGAACCAATTTTGGGAAAACGGATGTCCACACCTTGGCGATGTGTGCATCGACCACCGTCAAATCCACTACCCCGGAATTGATGAGCTCGAGGATATCTGCGTGATCCAGATCCGGTTCCGCTTCGACTATCTCCAACGGAGCCTTCCCTTCGCTGACGAAACGTTCGTTCAACGCTTCGAGATGCTCGACATAGCTGCTACCCGCCAGAACATAGAGGCTGCGGCCGGAAAGATCGTCGATCGCGTCTATGGCCGGGCCACCGCCATGAGTGACAACAATCTCATCGACATCCGGCAAATAGGGCGCGGCGAAATCGACAATCTCTGCGCGCTCGTCGGTGACGGTAAAGTTGGCGGCGCCGATGTCTCCGCGCCCATCCGCCAGAGCGGGTAAAATATCCTCGAAACGCATGGGGACGAAGATTAAATAGTAGCGCTCGGAGGCTTTCTTTTTCCCCTCGATTGATGAACTTCTCGTAGCCCTTGAGAATATCGTACTCAACTCCTCGATAACGCCCCTTTTCATAGATAAAGAAATTCGTTTTGTTGTAGACCGTCAAGACAGAGATTGATCGACCGTCGGGATCGACCAGCGGCTCCCCGAAGTACGGCGTCGCGACGCGCGCGTCCAGTGCCTCGAGTTCCTCATCGCTGAGCTGGCCGGATGCCAGACCGGATCCCAGCAAAAGCACCGCCGTTGCGAACCATCCGATCAGCCTGGCGACGGTGGACGAAGTGGATGGATGCGTTGGCACTATTCGGCGACAGGACCCATGGGATGGAGTCGACACTATGGATAGCCGTGATCCCTGTCTACACTTTTGCCGTGGTTCGCCTGAGCCTTTCGGCGAGGATGCGCATTACGTGCAATGAAAAATGCGGCGTTTCCTTCACCATTTGTAGAAAGCGCTCCTCACTCACCGGCGCAATGCGGCAATCGCTACGTGTCAGCGCGCTGGCACTTCGCGGTTTCGAATCGATGAGTGCCATCTCCCCCAATAGATCACCCGGTCCGAGGGTTTCGACGAGCACGCCATTGGCAAAGATATCCACTTCTCCGTGGAGAATGACGTACATGACCTCGCCAGGTGTCTCCTCGTCGAAAATAACGGTACCGTCATCAACGTCCTGCGCGTCTTTATCGTCTTTGAATAGATTCAGTAGATCCACCGTATCTCTCCCGAATGCAGTACCTTCGATTAGTCCGCGTAGCCAGGTAGGGCACGATCGAGCGTCCGCTTCATGGCCTCGAAATAAAGCCGGGTTCGCTCTCCACCCGGGTGCCTGTCGTTCCCGGGTGGTGCCTGAACCTGGGCAATTATTTCGTCTGCCAGCGGTGCGAGAGGCTTGCCGGTGCTCATCGCCAACACCTGCGCCCGGCAGACCCGCTCGAGAAAGTAGAGCCTCTTGTAGGCACGAGCGACAGTGTCTCCCGGTCACCAGCACGCCATGATTTTTCATGAACACGATGGACTTGTCACCTATCAGATGGGCGAGCCGTTCGCCCTCTTCGAGGCTGTCGGCGGTACCGGCGTAAGTGTCATCGTAGGCGACACAGCCGTGAAAAAAAGCAGCGGTCTGACTCGCCGGCACCAGGCGGTTGTCCTCCAGCATGTTGAGCGCCAGCGCCCAGGTCTGGTGGGTATGAAGAACGACGCGCGCCCCGGTGATGCGGTGGATCGGCGCATGGATGCACTGTGCCGACAGCTCGACGATGCCGTCGCCCTCGAGGGTATTGCCCGCTTCGTCGAAGATCACCATGTCACTGGCCCGCGCCTCCGACCAGTGCAGGCCGAATGGCAGGATCAGAAAGCGGTCATCGTGGCCCGGTACCGTCACTGTGAAGTGATTGTCGATGCCTTCCTCGAGCTCATGGAGGACCGCGAGACGATGGGCCGCCGCGAGATCGATCTTCGCCTGGGTGACCGGATCTGCCGCCCGGGTGGGTGAGAGGGCATGGACAGACATGTGGGATCTCCGAACGGGTGTGAGTTCGGCCGATTATAGCCTGTAGAGGTAGGTCGCGGCTGTTGAAATAGGTCCGGCCCGGACCGGGTTTCCCCGCCAGGCAGATCGAATCTCCAGAAATCCGCCGCATTTGCCCCGGTCAGCAGCTCCCGGGCAGTCAGTGGGCGGCTAGAAAGTCCAGGAGCAGTTCCGAAAACTCCCTCCTGGAGCGCCTGTCCGTTATGACATGAGCCGAATCTCTCATCATCCAGGCACGGGCGCCGGGTATTCCCTCCTCCACCGGCACGCTCAACCGCGGGGCGGTAAGCAGATCGCGACCTGCGTGCACGACCAGAGAGGGTGCCTTGATGCGAGCCAGGCGATGCACCGTATCGTGATCCAAGGCCGCGTCGGTGAGGCGGCTGTGGGCGTCGAAATTATCCCGTAGCTCCGACCAGCCGCCGGCAGGCCCCAATAAACGTTCATGGTAGCGAGCGTAAAACTCGGGGTCGTATGACGCCAGGACAATTTCCTGCTGGAACGCGTAAAAGCCCATCTCCTCGTGCATTCGCCGCCACAGTTCCAACTGAGCGCGAAAATACGCGTCCGCTCGCGCCCAGGTTCCGGACATCACCAGGCTACGAACGCGATCCGGATACCCGATGGCGAGCTCTTGGCCCAGACAGGAACCGATGCCGGCAATCCCCAGCACATGGGCACGGCGGATTCTCAGGTACTCGAGCAACGCCGCCACATCGCCGGCGTACAATGCCGTGGTCGCCGGCACGTCGCTGTCGTCGTTGGATTCACACAAACCCCGGTGGTCGAAGATAATGACGGAGTACCGGTCCGTCAGCCCGGACGGAAGAAGGCGCGCGCTTCCGTGGCAAAACGTGCCCCATCCTCCGGAGCACACAACCGGGTCGCCCTCGCCATGTATCTCGTAGTACATGGCGTGTCCGTTAATCTCAGCTCGGGGCATGGATGAAGATTCACGTTTTTGTCGCTACCTTTCAAGAGCAGATCAATGAGTGAGTGCATCGATCATGACTGACAAACCAATAGACGCGCACTGGGGCGAACGCACCCGGGCCGTTCATGCCGGTGAAGGTGTCGATCCCAACACCCGTGCTTCCTCCCCCAACATCGTGATGTCGGCGACCTTCGCCCGGGACGTGGTGGGTGGCTTCTCCGCCTTGAACCGCTCGCAAGGCGATGGCTTCAGCTACGCGCGGGTTTCGAATCCCACCGTCGATCAGCTGGCGGACAAGCTCGCTGCCCTGGAGCACGCCGAGGCGGCGCTCTGCTTCGCCTCGGGGATGGCCGCCTCCCACGCCCTGGTGGCCGGGCGATTGAGTCACGGCGACCATCTCGTCATTTCGGACACCAACTACGTGGGAACGGCGGAGCTGGTCCGGGACAGCCTGCCGCGCTGGGGGATCCACGTCTCGCCGGTGGATACCTCGGACTTGGAGTTGGTGGAAGCCGCTATCACGTCGAAAACGAAAATGCTCTGGATCGAAACCCCGGCGAACCCCATCATGCGGCTGAGCGACATCCAGGCGCTGGCCGGGCTTGCCCACGACCGCGGTGTCGCCGATGTGGTGGTGGACTCCACCTTTGCCTCACCCATCGCCACCCGGCCCCTGGAGCTGGGGGCGGATTTCGTGGTGCACTCGCTGACCAAATACATCGGCGGACACGGCGACGCCATGGGCGGCACGGTCCTGGGGCGCAAGGAAGACCTGGACGCCCTCAACCTGGAAGCGATGGTGCACTACGGCGGTGTACTCTCGCCCTTCAACGCCTGGCTGATCCTGCGCGGGGCCGCCACCTATCCCCTGCGCATGAAGGCCCACCAGGAAAATGCCCTGGAGGTGGCTCGCTTTCTGGAGGCGCACCCGGCCGTGACCCGGGTTTTCTACCCCGGCCTGCCCTCCCATCCCCAGCACCAGCTGGCCCGGCGCCAGATGCGCAATTTTTCCGGCATGTTGACCTTCCAGACCCGGGAAGACGGCAGAAAAGTGGCCGAACGCATGATCGACAGGCTGGCCATCATCCACTACGCCGTTTCTCTCGGCCACCACCGATCCCTGATCTACTGGATTCCCACCGATATGCTCATGCAGTCGACCTTCCGGCTGACACCGGCCGCGGAAGCCCGCTACCGGGACTTCGCCGGAGACGGCGTTTTCCGCTTGTCCGCAGGCATCGAGGATGCGGCGGATCTGTGCGCCGATCTCCACGGCGCCCTGACCTAGAAGGTCCGGAATCAGGTCACATCGCCACCCATCAGGGCTCAAAAACCCCGAATTTCGGCCGATAGTACAAGGATCGCCCCGTTTTCCCCATGGGGCCCGGCCAACTCGACTATCGGTGGAGCCATGAAAATACTGCTCATCGACGACTGCGAAATCACCCTGGAATCCATGCACATCTTCCTCGAGCAGGAGATTCCCGGCGTGGAGGTCACCGAATATCCCAGCCTGCGCCTGGGCAAGCCCGCGCCGGACTTCAACTGGGCCGCCTACGACGTGCTGCTGCTTGACTACGACCTGGGAAACGGTCAAACGGGCACCGACTGGTTGCGGGAATCCGTCAACCGGCCGGGGTTCCCGCGCACGATTCTCATCACCGGAGTAGGCGATTCCTACGTGGTGGCCGATGCCATCAAGCTGGGCGCCGCAGGCTACCTCAACAAGGCAGATCTGAACCCCGAGCGCCTGGCGGAGGTCGTCTACGAAGTTCTGGCTCACCCCAATGGCGACTCCCCCGAGATATCATCGGTCAGCCCCCTGGAAGCCGAAGCCATGACCCACGGCTTCGAGCGCGAGCGAGCCTCGAAGGGCGGCACGGGAAGACCGAGCTACCGTTTCGGCGGCGTCATCGGCCGGGGAATCGCTTGCACCGTGTACGTGGGCAAACGTGTGCAGGACGGATTGACGATAGCCATCAAGATTCTCGACCGCTCCATGGCCCACGACCCGGAGCATCTGCAGCGCTTCATCCGCGAAGGCATGCTCGTATCCGAGGTCGACAGTCCCCACGTGGTGAAGATCCACGAACAGGGTTTCACCAACAAGTACGGTTTCATCGCCATGGAGTTCTTCGGCCGCGGCAACCTCAAGCAGCGCATCAAGCAGGGAATTCCCAAGGAAGACGCCCTCAATTATCTGCGCTTTATCGCCAGCGGGCTCGGGGCCGTCCACGACGTCGGTATCGTGCACCGTGATTTGAAGCCGGCCAATATCATGTTCCGGGACGACGACAGCATTGCCCTGGCGGACTTTGGGATTTCCAAGCGAATAAGCGTGGGCTCCGATCTGACCTGTGCCGGGACCGTCATCGGCACGCCCCACTATCTGAGCCCGGAACAGGCACAGGGGATCCCCGCCGACCAGAGATCGGATCTCTACAGCCTGGGCGTGATCTTCTACGAGATGCTGACGGGACGTAAGCCCTATCACGGCGACACCGTCAGTGCCTTGATCTTCCAGCACCTGCACGCGCCCGTCCCGGTTCTCCCGGTGGAGAACGCCGACATGCAATCGCTGCTCGCAAAGCTGATGGCCAAGGACCCGAAGGACCGCTTCAAGAGCACTTCCCAGCTCTTGAGCGTGCTCACGAAAATGAGCGACGCGGCCTGACCGAAGCAACCGGCCGGCCCCAACCGGCGCACCGAACCCCCGACCCTCGCCAGGCACCTCGGGGGACTGTCAGCCCATCTTCGTGAACCGTTCCGGGGCAATCTTGTAGATTACCCGCACCTCTCCCGCCTGGCGATGGGGGTACTCGTCCAATCCCAGGTACTTATGCGCCAGCTGGTCGATATGCGCGTCGGCACCGTCCTCGGTGATCTCGACGACCTGGCCGCGGATCTCCAGATAACGATAGGGATTGTCCGGATCGCACAGGGATAGGGACACCCTCGGGTCGCGCCGAATGTTGCGGTCCTTGCGCCGGCCCCTGGCGGAGTTTACCCGCACGTGGATGCCGTCGAAGTCGCACCACACGGGCGTCACCTGAGGGCTGCCGTCGGGCATCAGGGTGGCCAGGTGGGCCAGGGATTTCTTCTCCAATATGTCACGGTGGGATTCCGGTATCGGTTGTGCCATGGTTACGCTACCTCCAGCGTTAAAATTTCTCGTAAATATCGAGGGTAACTGTTTGATATTGCCCGATTTTATGTAAGCATTCGCTCAGGGAGCCAGATGCCGGGGCATCCCGGTGGGAACAGGGTCTGCTGACGGTTGAATCAGGTCGATTTCGGATCAGTCGAGGAAATCCGCGTGCCAAAGATTGCATTCATTTGCCTGCTATACGTTCTGGCGGGTCACGTTCATGCCCAGACAGAACGCTATGTTACCGATTCTCTACGCTTGGAGGCACGCCAGGGGCCGAGCACCAATCACCGCATCACCAACATGCTGAGCAGCGGCACGCGGGTAACGGTTCTCGAACAGGACGCGGAGACAGGATACTCCCGTGTCGCTCTGGACGACGGCTCGGAAGTCTGGATTCTGAGCCGCTTCCTGATGGACCAGCCGGCAGCGAGAGCGCAGCTGGCGCAGGCACGGGAGAAATTCACCAGCGAGCGCGACAACGCGAGGAATCTGACCGGCGAGCTGGAGACCATGGGCCGGACGGCGGACGAATTAGAGCAGAGCAAAAGCGCTCTCGCCACAGACAAGAAGCTGCTGCAAACCGAGCTCGCCCAAATCAAGCAGGCGGCCGCCGACACCCTGGCCATCCAGGAACGCAACCAGAGCCTGGACAAACAGCTGGAGGTAGTTTCCACGGATCTGGATTCGGCCAAGCAACGGAATCGCGCGTTGAAAGAACGATCGGAACGCGACTGGTTCATCGCCGGGGCCGGCGTGTTGCTGGGCGGTATTATCATCGGCTTAGTGATACCGAAGATACGCTGGAAGCGCCGCCGTGGTTGGGGGGAGCTGTGAACCGTTGCGCGCAAGGGAGAGCGACGGAAGTGGGTAAGTAAAAAGAATCATGGAACACGCTCTGCAAGTTCAGCTGGCGCACGAATTGCTCGAACACATAGATGCCGGCACCACCTGCCTCGCGGACCGTGTTGCCACGAATCCCACCGCCAACTACACGGATCCCCATCGTTTGGATCGGGAGATACAAACTCTATTTCGCCGCTATCCACTGATGAGGGGACTCAGCTGCCGGATACCAGAACCCGGCGACTATTTCACCGACGACGTCTGCGGCGTCCCGATTCTGATCGTGCGCGACGACGACGGCGATGTGCGCGCCTTCGTGAACGTATGCCGCCATCGGGGTGCGCAGGTTGCCCGGGGATGCGGTCACGTGAAACGCAGTTTCGTTTGCCCATACCACGGTTGGAGTTACGACAGTAGAGGGAAACTGGTTGGAATTCCCGACGACCGGAACTTCGACAGCGTCGACCGCGGCGCCCACGGCCTGGTCGCGCTTCCCGCGGCGGAGCGTTTCGGCTGTTTGTGGGTTCAACCTGAAGCCGGTACGCGCTTCGATATCGAAAAAGAACTCAACGGGCTCGGTCCTGAGCTCGCGAATTACGAGTTCGGCAACTACCACCATTATACGACGCGCGTTCTGCACCGCCGAATGAACTGGAAAATGCTCATCGATACCTTCCTCGAATCCTACCACTTCGCGACGCTGCATTCGGACACCGTGGCACCGATATTCCTTCACAACGTGTGTTTGTTCCAGCCCTTCGGTTTCAACATGCGCGAGACACTTCCCAGGCGCAGCATCAACGAGATGCGCGCGCTTCCGGAAAGCGAATGGGATCTCGTAAGGCACACGGCGATCGTGTACATCCTGTTTCCAAACTCGGTCATCGTCATGCAGCGGGATCATGTGGAAGTCTGGCGCGTCTTCCCCGTGGACCGCAGGGTGGACGAATGCGTGGCTTTTCTTGATTTTTACATTCCCGAGCCGGCCACCAGCGAAAGCGCCCACGAGCACTGGCGGCGCAATCTCGACCTCACCCTGCGCACCGTGGAGGAAGAGGATTTCCCCATCGGCGAGGGCATCCAGCGAGGCTTTCTGTCCGGTGCCCAAGACCATGTCACCTATGGGCGCAACGAGCCGGCCCTGCAGCACTGGCAGAAATCCGTGTCCGCCGCCCTGCTGGGCCCCGCCCGGATTTGACCCCTCTTTTGGTGTGGCCCGGCCGCCGCGCATGGGCGCCGGCCCCATCCGAGACCCCCGATTCGGGGCAACTTAGGATTCATTGCCAGAGCCGTCTACACTTAAGTCGTTCTTGTTTTGTTCGCCCCAAGCCGAAGAGCGTAGCGGCGAATCCAGGGAGACCAACAGATGAGCGACTTCCCGCTGTCCGCCAGCGATTGCCAGGTCCTGTTCGCCGGCCTGCCCGCGGGCATCGTCCTGTGCGACGCGAAAGACCAGGTAATCTGGGCGAACGAGAGCTTCTGCGAGCTGCTGGAAACGGACCGTAAGGGCCTGATCGGATCGCCCCTGTCGGCGGTTCTCGGCCGGGATCCCGACCCGGTCCGGACCCATGTGGACCGCTATGTGATCACCTCCGATTCCGGCAAATCCCGCTGGCTGGAGTGTGCCCTCTCCCACATAGACGCCACCAACGGGGCGGTGGGATCTCTGCGTATCTTCACCGACGTGTCCGCCTTCGAGAGCCGTAGCAAGGGGCGCGTGGCCACCGCCGCGGGCCGCGATCCTTCCAGACTCGACATGAAAAGCGGCATATTGAACCGTCAGGCCATCATCCAGGAACTCAGCTCCCAGGTTTCCCGCAGCCGGCGCTACGGAAACGACCTGACCCTGGTGCAGATCCGGTTCGATCCCGGGAGCGGCGCGCAAGCGTCGGAGGAATGGAACGACACCGCGCGCCGGCGCATCGCCGAGTGTCTCAGGGAAGTGCTTCGCTGGGCCGACTTCGTCGGCGCTCTGTCTGCGTCGGAAGTACTCGTGATCCTGCCGGAATGCGGCATCGACTCGGCCCACGGAGTGATCAGGAAGGTCCAGTCAGCCCTGGCCGACGAATCGGAGCCCCAGGGGGATGAAAAAATCCGTGCCCTGTTCGCCGCGACCACCTGGGATATCGGCGACGACCCCCACGGCATGCTGCGGGGATTGCACGCGGAACTGCAGACCACCGAAAACTGATCCCGGTGCCATGGGACCCCGGGAGGCGGCGGAGCCGGGGAACTGTTCTATTCCGGGCCCAGGGCTACCAGCAACTCCGGGACCGATTGAAAGCGCTCCATGGGGTCCTTTGCCATCAGCCCGTCCAGCACGAACTGCATGGATGCGTACTCTTCAGGGAGTCTGGGCAGGGGATCTTCCGTGTGCGCGCGCAGCAGGGCCGGGAGCCGCGTCTGCGGGTAAGGACGTTCGCCGGTCAGCAGCTCGAACAAAATCACGCCGAGGCTGTAAAGATCGCTGCACGGGGTGGCGGGCTCGCCATCGATCTGCTCCGGGCTGATGTAAAACGGTGTCCCCATGACAAAGCCGACCACGGTGATGGCGGTGCTGGCACCGAGGGATTTCGAAATGCCGAAATCCGCAATCGCCAGGCTGTCATCCTTGCGTAGCAGGATGTTGGCCGGCTTGATATCCCGGTGCACGATACCCACCTCGTGGGCGGCTCCCAGTCCCTTGGCGATACCGCGAAAATATTCCAGCGCCATGCCTTCGGGGATACCCGCATCGATGCGTTTTCTGAGATCACCCCCCGGAAAATACTCCATGGCGATATAGGCACTGTCGGCGGTAATACCACCGGCGTAGATCTTTACGACATTGGGGTGGCGAAGCTTGGAGAGCATGCGTTGCTCACGCATGAATCGCTTGAGAATTTTCTTGTCGTCCGGCATGTCGGTGGATATGACCTTGAGAACCGCAAGGCGACTATTTTTCTCGCGTTCGGCCAGCAGCACCAGTGACGACGCGCTACTGGAAAGAAGACGCAGCAGCTGATAGCCGGGGATCTCGACGTTGAACGGTAAGGATTGCAGCGGCTCGCCGATATCCTGCAGATTCGGCTCATCCCCATCGGCCCCGAAAACATCCGCCAGCTCACCCTCGATTATCGGCTCTGAACCTTCATCGTCGTAAAGCTCCAGATCCAATGCCGGCAGCTTGGCTTCGATAACGGCGTCCAGGTCCTCCATTTCCACCATGTCGGAATCGTCGTCATCGTAGAGGTCTTCGTTGCCACTGATATCGACCCGGGCGCGGTTTTCGATAATGGCTTCGACGGCACTGGCGAGCAGGCGCGGAGACAGGTCGTGTTTATCGATGTAGTACTTTGCGCCGAGCTTGCGTGCAATGGCGGAAGACTCTTCGGATACCCGATCGGTGAGCACGATGACCGGTGGGAGCCTGCCATCGCGGCTGAATTCCTTCAGCCAATCGAGGCCGTCCTCACCTGGAACCCCGAAATGCGCATCCAGGAACACGAAGTCGTAGCGTGACCAGTCAAAATCGGCGTCGGGCTTGCCCCTGGCGACCGGGTCGTACCAATCCACTTCCGCCTGGGGCCAGGTACGCCGAGCGCAATAGCTGATGAGATCCTGTACGTCTTTGGCGTCGTCGATAACGAGTAAGCGGTCTACCATTACCTGGAATTGCTCGCGGCCCCCACGGCCCATGCTAGAGCTTAGCCCCCTTTCCGGTCCCTGACATAGGATAGACCAGTGGCGTTGCCGGTAGCCCGATCTGGACAGCCTATGCTCCGCCCGACTCAGGCGCCGTTTAAAAGACCTCGAACAGTCCCGCGGCCCCCATTCCGCCGCCGACGCACATGGTCACGACGACGCGCCGTGCGCCCCGGCGCCGGCCTTCGAGGAGCGCGTGGCCCACCAGGCGCGCGCCGCTCATCCCGAACGGATGGCCGATGGCGATGGCGCCACCGTCCACGTTCAGCCGTTCCATGGGAATTCCCAAGCGCTCCCGACAGTAGACGACCTGCACGGCGAATGCTTCATTGAGCTCCCAGAGATCGATGTCGTCCACGCCCAGCCCATGGCGTTCCAGCAGCCGCGGCACGGCAAAAACGGGGCCGATGCCCATCTCGTCGGGCTCGCAGCCAGCCACCGCGAGGCCCCGGAAAACGCCAAGGGGCTCGAGCCCGCGGCGCTCGGCAAGGGCGGCGTTCATGACCACGCAGGCCGACGCGCCATCGGAGAGCTGACTGGCATTACCGGCGGTGACTGAGTGATCCTCTCCACGCACCGGAGCCAATCCGGCCAGGCCTTCAGCGGTGGTGCCGGGACGATTGCCCTCGTCCCGGGAAAGGGTCACGGTTTGCTCTCCCGTCTCGCCGCTCTCGCCGTCCTTGACCAGCTTGGTGGTCGCCAGGGGCACGATTTCCTCGTCGAAGCGCCCCGAATCTTGCGCCGCGGCGGTGCGCTGCTCGCTGGTGAGGGCGTACTCGTCCTGGTCATCGCGGCTGATACGATAGCGCCGGGCGACGATATCGGCGGTCTCGATCATCGGCATCCACAGTTCGGGCTTGTGCTCCAGGAGCCACTCCTCGGTGAGGTGGTGTTGATTGAGATTGCGCTGCACGAGGCTGATGGATTCGACCCCGCCGGCAACCGCCACCGGGACGCCATCGAGCATGACCCGCTGAGAGGCCAGCGCGATGGCCTGCAGTCCGGAGCTGCAAAGCCGGTTGATGGTGGTAGCCGCCACCGTTACCGGAAGCCCGGCCCGGATGGTGGACAGCCTGGCGATATTCTTGCCCGTGGCCCCCTCCGGCATGCCGCAGCCGAGAATCACGTCCTCCACTTCGCCGGGTTCGACACCGGCCCGCGCCACCGCATGGGCGATCGCGTGCCCGGCCAGGACCGCGCCGTGAGTATTGTTGAAGGCGCCCCGGAACGCCTTGCCGATGGCTGTGCGCGCCGTGGATACGATGACCGCCTCCGGTATCGTCATAGGTGTCGCTCCTGGGGGTCGTGATTGTTCAACGGCGTAGCATAAGCCGGGAAAGGAACGGCGGCCATAGTTTGACGCCCGAGCGGGAAGGCGGTGATAGACTTCGAACAACAAGTGATCGGAACATTTCCCCAGGACACAGACCGTGAATTTTTCATTCTCCAAAGAGCAACTGACACTCCAGTCCCGTCTGTCCGCATTCATGGACGCGCACGTGTACCCAGCGGAAGACCTCTACCATGAGCAGCTGGAAAACGGCGAATCGCGCTGGCGGCTGCCGGCCGTGATGGAAGAGCTGAAGACCCGGGCACGGGCCGAGGATCTGTGGAATCTGTTTCTCCCGGACTCCGATCTCGGTGCCGGCTTGAGCAATCTCGACTATGCCCCGCTGGCAGAGATCATGGGCCGATCGACCATCGGACCCGAGGTATTCAACTGCTCGGCGCCGGATACGGGCAACATGGAGGTGTTGGCGCGCTTCGCCAGCCCCGCGCAAAAAGAACGCTGGTTGAAACCGCTGCTGGCCGGTGAAATCCGCTCCGGCTTCGCCATGACCGAGCCCGCGGTAGCCTCCTCCGACGCCACCAATATTCAAGGCTCCATTCGCCGGGACGGCGATGACTACGTCATCGACGCCCGTAAGTGGTGGACGTCGGGAGCCGGCGATCCGCGCTGTGAGCTGCTCATATTCATGGGCAAGACCGACCCCCAGGCCGCACCCCACCAGCAGCAATCCATGATTCTGGTACCCATGAACACTCCGGGAGTACGGGTGCTGCGCCACCTGCCCGTGTTCGGCTACGACGACGCACCCCACGGCCACATGGAGATCGATTTCGACGGTGTTCGTGTGCCCGTCGAGAACCTGCTGCTGGGCGAGGGGCGGGGATTCGAGATCGCCCAGGCGCGCCTGGGACCGGGGCGCATACACCACTGCATGCGATTGATCGGCATGGCCGAGCGATCCCTGGATGCCTTATGTCAGCGGGCCGCGAGCCGGGTCGCTTTCGGCAAGCCGCTGTCGGACCAGGGTGGTGTCATGGACGCTATTGCCGATTCGCGCATCGCCATCGAGCAGGCGCGCATGCTGGTGCTGAAAACTGCTTACGACATCGACACCCTGGGCGCGAAGGCAGCGCGCGCCCACATCGCCATGATCAAGGTCGTGGTCCCGAACATGGCACTGGCGGTTATCGACCGT
>PVMK01129327.1_pt1 | contig 18759 bp, 15 predicted proteins | sample 1853481 | NCBI WGS metagenome assembly PVMK01 (sample SAMN08533507, study PRJNA380276) | Marine sediment metagenome, whole genome shotgun sequencing project. | reverse complement strand
TAAGCAGTTTACCGTCTATCAGCCCTCGGGCCGAAAACTACCCGCTGAGATGCAGCCCTGGGTCGAAGCAAATGTGATGGAAGTCCGCCTGCCCGTGCAGACGGAAGATGAAGCCCTTGCAAAGGTGGTCAAAGATTTTCGGGCGTTTGCCAGCCTGCACGGCGACAGCAAGAATCTCAAAACGGCGGCCTTTTTGGGGCAACAGGGTGCCATTCCTTTTTCGAGTGAATCTGCAGCTTCCCAGATCGTCTCGGATGTAAAAAAAAGCGGCCGGACCGAATCTGCCGCAGCGAATTTCGATCCGTTGTTTTGCGCACGGATTTTTCTCGATTTTGCCCATGAATTCGACCGGCAGAGTGCTGAATTAAATCGAGGGCTCGGTGTTTATGATCGGCGTTCGCGCGATCTGCTTAAAGAAATAAGCGGTGAAAATGAAAATGGTTTACCTGCCACCCCGCTTACCGCTGAAATCAAAGTCGAAGATCCCGGTGAATACATGGCACTGGGTCGATTTCAGGCCTGGTTACGCCTGTTTATGATCGATCCGGTCGATTCAGGGCTTTTTGTGACCAGCAGCCCATCGGTTTTCAATCATTTGATTGAAAACCTGGCTGCAGCGGAAAAGGTTATTCAATCTGGCGGACTGCCGGTCATGGGTGCTAAAGATGATTCCGGTATCTCCTGGCGGGATTCGTTTTTAAAACAGATGAAACAACTTGCCGAAAACAGATGGTCCGCAGCTGAGCACGCCTTCGCTGACATGCCCCTGCCAAAGGATCAGCGCTCAAACGTTACGCTGACGCTATATCGGGTGCCCGGCCAAAGCCCGGCGGATTTATTTTCCCGGGTTTTTGAAGATCAGAACGTCGATACCCTCAAACCCAGTCAAAGAGCTGAATTCACCAATACCCTGATCGGGCTCATCGGTCAGCGACCCGTCGATATACTAAACACTAAACACAAAACACGAAACACCTGATGAATTCGACTTTTTACGAATTCATTAAATTTAGGAAAAAAATATCATCAAAGCTTGACTCGGTTTTCCAATTGGTATATTGACTTTTCGCTTAAACAGAATCCAAGGTGGATTTCCGGCACCTTAATAAACACCTAATTCGAAAGGAGACGTATATAATGGGTTTTAATGTTGTCGTTGACGAAGAAAAATGTGCAGGCTGTGAAGAATGTGTAGATGTATGCCCGGTTGAAGTTTTTGAAATGAAAGACGAAAAGTCTGTACCCGTGAATGTGGATGAATGCCTTGGCTGCGAAAGCTGTGTCGAGGTTTGTGAAGAAGGCGCGATTACCGTAGAAGAGATTTAATTGGATGTGGCCCTCTGATCATTTTTTGTAAGCCGGGTCTGAGGGCCTTTTTTTATGCGGTGCGCTGCGGGCGTTGGTTATATGATTTATAGCGGTTGTCATAAATATGTTCCGTTTGCCAGATTTCCTAACAAGCGCAATGGTAGTGTGCAACAGTTTGAAATTATTATAAAAGAAGACAACCGCTATATTAGAGCGTTTGCATCAGGCCATATTGGAGGTTATCGACAACCCGGAGAAGACACAACAAACCACCGCTATCGGAACGTTATTTTGACAAACGCTCTAGCCTGAAAACCTATTTTCAGTCGCACTTTTTTTGTTATCCATCATCTATTGTTGCCTCCCGTAAGTAATTTACAAAACACGACTTTTGTAACATTTTCGGGGGACATGACCTTAGGAGCATATGCGTTATCGCCTGCCTCTCCGATTAAATCCGGCGCCGACCGCTGCGCCAAAAATCCGTTTCTCAGAATCGGTTAACACCATTGCCAATTGATATCGTTCGGGTATCAATTTTCCATCAATAATAGAAACTTGTAGCTCCATCTACGGCTTGCCTGCCTGGGCAAACTGTGATAATTGGGTGTTTTAAACCGGGTGTTGGGTTGAGCACCCGGTTCCACCCGCAACGTTCTGGGCACTGCCGTGCCCATATCAGCATGCCATGAAACAATATGTGATCGATGAACTAAGGCCCGAGGAGCATCGTAAAATCAAGCAATATCTGGATGCGACCTATGGCTCGGTTGAAATGGGCGGTATCTATTGGATACCGTTAGCAGCAGAGGTACTGACTGAAATCCAACGTGAGCATGCTGATTGCCGGCCCTTTTACTTTGCCATAGATTTGGAGGAAGAACGCTTTGCCCTCGAATTGTTGGTCCGCACCAAAAACCGAATCCGATGCGCCTGTATCGGATATGCCTCCAAGGACCAGCGGATCTGGATTATGGAGGTTGTGGATGCCATATTTGAAAAATTGGATATCGTGACATGATTCGGACTATAGGCATTACGATCTGGATTGTGTTTACCACTCTGATGTGTGGCATACTGGTCATTGTACTTTCATTTTTCGTTCGGTCGGGCAATCCCTTGCATAAAATCGGCCGCTTCTGGGGCAAATCGATTCTGGTGGGCAGCCGGGTTAAAGTGTCCGTCAAGGGGCTGTCCAACATAGACCTTTCGGCTCCTTATATTTATATGGCCAACCACCAGAGTAATTTTGACATACCGGTTCTGCTGGGGCATCTTGCGGTTCAGTTTCGATGGCTGGCCAAAGTGGAGCTTTTTAAAATTCCGATTTTTGGGCGCGCTATGCGTAAGGTCGGTTATATCAGTATTGACCGATATGATCGCGAATCGGCTTTTAAGAGTCTTGATGTGGCCGCAAACAAGATTAAAAGCGGCGTATCGGTGCTTATTTTCCCGGAAGGCACCCGCAGCCGGGACGGTAAAATCCGGCCTTTCAAAAAAGGGGGGTTTGTCATGGCGATTGATTCCGGGGTTCCGATTGTTCCGGTTGTAATAACGGGCACACGCGCGATAATGCCCAAGGGCAAGTTTCGGATCTATCCGGGCCAAGTCAGCATGGTTATCCACAAGCCGATCGATACCTCGACTTACACCCGTGAGACGAAAGAAGCGCTAATGGAAAGCGTTCGTCGCGTCATATGCGACAATTTTGAAACCAGCAAAATGGATGGCGTATGCTAAAAATTATCCCCTTAGGCGGTCTTGGAGAAATTGGCCTGAATATGATGGTATTCGAATACGGGAGCACGCTTTTTGTGATCGATGCCGGGTTGATGTTTCCTGAAGATTATATGCTGGGCGTGGATTTTGTCATCCCGGACATGGACTATTTGCGCCAGAACCAATCCAGCGTGGCGGGCATCGTTTTGACGCATGCGCATGAAGACCATATTGGCGCTCTGCCGTACTTGCTAAAGGAGATCAAAGCACCGGTTTTCGGTACACCCTTTACGCTGGGGCTGGTCCGGCAAAAAATGGAAGAGTATGAGCTCATGGGTTCAACGGCCTTACACACAATATTGCCGGATGAAACGTTGAAATTGGGCCCCTTTACCCTGGAGTTTATACGGGTGGGCCACAGTGTTTTAGACGGGGTGGGGGTTGCCATTCAGAGCCCACTGGGAACAATTATTCATACCGGCGATTTTAAAATCGGATATGGATCCGTTGATGGAATGCCGACGGATGTGAACAAATTTGCCAAATTCGGTGAAGAGGGGGTTTTGGCTCTGTTGTCCGATTCCACCAATGTAGAACGGGAAGGGTACCCGATTTCCGACAAAGAGATCGGTGAGACCCTGATGCGGCTCATAACCGGAAGTAGCGGCCGTGTCATCGTGGCGCTGTTTGCTTCCAATATCGCCCGCATCCAGGTCATCCTGGATATTGCCAAAACGAACGCTAAAAAGATCATATTCAACGGCAAAAGCATTGAAAACAGTGTTGGTATTGCAAGGGATCTGGGATACCTGGACACCACCGATAACCAGATCATCCAAATTGATGAGGTCGCCGACCATGATGATGAAGAAATCATCATCATTACCACCGGTACCCAGGGCGAACCGATGTCCGCCCTGGCGCGAATGTCAGCCGGTACCCACAAGCAAATAAAAATAAAAAAAGGGGATACGGTGGTGCTATCCTCTAAATTCATTCCCGGCAATGAAAAGGCGATTGCCAAGATTATTAATAATTTGTACCGCAAGGGCGCTGACGTTATCTACGAGAAAATATCCGATATTCATGTATCCGGCCATGCATTCCGCGAAGAACTGAAACTGATGATTAAATTGACCCAGCCCCGGTACTTTATCCCGGTCCATGGGGAATACCGGCATCTCATTCTACATTCACGGCTGGCCAAAGAAGTGGGTATCCCGGAAGAAAACATATTACTGGCGGAGAACGGACAGATTATCGAATTCGATAAAAAAGGCGGCCGGGTTAATGGGCGGATTCACACCGGACGGGTGCTCATCGATGGTAAGGGTGTCGGCGACGTCGGCCGCAGCGTTTTAAAAGAACGTCGGGTGCTGTCAGAAGAGGGCTTGGTTGCCGTGACGATGGCGTTTGATGAAGAAACCGGTGTGGTTGTCTACGGACCCGAGATTGTTTCCCGGGGGTTTGTCTTTGAAACTGAAAGCGGTTACCTGCTGGAGGATGCCCAATGTGTGGTCCTGGAGATTGTAGAAGAGGTAGCGCCGGAGGTTGCCAATCGGGTGGATAAAATCCGCTCAAAGATTAAAACCGCGTTGCGACAATATTTTTTCTTTACCATCGGACGCCGGCCAGTTATACTTCCGTTTATTATGGAAGTTTGATTGGCTTCTGGCCTCAAGTCAATAGGTGTCAGGAGCCAGCTGGCAAGTGTTATATTTGTTTAATTGGTTCGATTAGTTAAATTGGTTAAGATTAAACGAATAAAACGAATTAGACCAATTCAACCAATGCAACAAAGTATTAGAACTGACACCTGACACCTAAAAAACGACCCGCAACTCGCAACCCGTAACCCGCAACCTGATATACGCTTATGCGCAAAGAAATAATCGGCATATTTTGTTTTTTCCTGGTCATTTTTACCCTGATCAGTCTGTTGTCATTTAGCCCGAATGATCCCTCGATTCATAACGCCAGAGCCGGGGGTTCGATTCACAATTTGTTCGGTGTGCTCGGTGCGCATGTATCGGGCGCTTTAATCGGGCTCTTTGGGATAGGGGCATTTTGGATCCCGCTGTTGCTGCTGTTGACCAGCATACATTTTTTTGGGGATCGCCCGCTGAAGGCCAAGATTTCAACCCTGATCGGCGGTATTCTGCTGGTGGTCACGACCGGCAGTCTGCTGGCCCTGCAGCAAAATACCTATGTTATGTTCGGCAGTCAATTTTCAGCCGGCGGTCTGGTCGGCATTCCGTTTAAATCATTTTTAACAAAATACACCAATTTCAGCGGTGCCTTAATAATATTAACCCTGCTGTGGGTCATCGGGTTCATACTGTCCACCGGCTTTTCATTGATTGCCTTCTCCCTGCGATGCTGGGATTGGATATCCGCTATAGTGGACCGTGTGAAGACCGTATATCTTAAATTGAAAGAGCGCCGGGAACGATCAAAGAAATTCGCCAAAATTGACCGCGAAACCACCCGCAAAAAGGCCAAAAAAATAAAAATAAAAGCCTCAACGGTCAAACCCATCAAGCCGGTTGCAGCACCCAAGCAGGAAGAATTCAAGTTTATGAAGACCGGAAAAGGCTTCCAGCTGCCGTCGGTTAATTTTCTGGAGGAGCCGGAATTTCAGATCGGTTCTGCGGATGATGAAAATTTGCGGATGCAATCCCAGCTGCTTGAGAAGAAGCTGGAAGATTTCGGGGTGCACGGGAGGGTGGTTGAGGTCGCCCCCGGACCGGTGGTTACCACCTTCGAATACGAGCCGGCCCCGGGCGTAAAGATCAATAAAATTGTCACCCTGACAGACGACCTGGCGCTGGCCATGCGGGCAATCAGTATCCGGATTGTGGCTCCGATTCCCGGCAAAGCGGTCATTGGTATTGAGATTCCGAACGCCAATCGCCAGATGGTCAAATTCAAAGAGGTTATTGCATCCAGCGTATTCGCAAAATCAAAATCGAAGCTGACCCTTTGCCTGGGCAAAGATATTGTCGGCAATCCGGTGGTTGCAGAACTGGAAAAAATGCCGCATCTGTTAATTGCCGGTGCTACCGGCGCCGGGAAAAGTGTCGCCTTAAATGCGATGATTTGCAGCCTGCTTTACAAATCCAAACCGGATGAAGTCAAAATTATTATGGTCGATCCCAAACGCATCGAGCTTGCCAGTTATGACGGGATCCCCCATCTGATCACCCCGGTGGTCACCGATGCAAAGAAAGCCACCAGTGCGCTTTTTTGGGCGGTACGCGAAATGGAAAAACGTTACGAACTGCTTTCCGAAATGAGCGCTCGCAATATCAAACAATACAACAACAAGGTGGCCAAGGCGAAAAAGCCGGCCGATAAGGAAGCACCCGAAACGCTGCCTTATATCGTGATTGTCATTGATGAGCTTGCCGACCTGATGATGCTTGCCTCGCGGGATGTTGAGGTGGCGCTAACCCGGCTGGCCCAGATGGCCCGGGCTGCCGGAATCCATCTGATTTTAGCGACCCAGCGGCCTTCTGTGGATGTATTAACCGGCATTATAAAAGCCAATTTTCCGACCCGTCTGACCTTTCAGGTTTCTTCGCGAACCGATTCTCGAACCATTATCGATACCATTGGTGCGGAAAATCTGCTCGGCAACGGGGATATGTTGTTTTTGCCACCCGGCACCTCAAAACTGCAGCGCATTCACGGCGCCTATATTTCAGAAAACGAGCTGACTCAGATCACTGCATTTTTAAGGAACCAGGAAAAACCGCAATACGACGAAGAAGTTACCGAAATATCCACCATCCAATCCACGGAATCCGACGATGATGATTATGACGAGCGTTATGACGATGCGGTGGCCCTCATCACCAAGACCGGGCAAGCCTCTATTTCCATGATTCAGCGCCATTTGCGAATCGGGTATAATCGGGCGGCCCGGATTATCGAAAAGATGGAAAAAGAGGGTATCGTCGGCCCTTCAGACGGCGCCAAGCCCAGAGACGTTCTGGTCAGCAGCTTTGATCGCCGGTCACAGGAGTGATGGCCAGATGACAAGAATACCGCATCACCTGAAATTCAATCTGCGTTTAACCGCATCCTGGCATCTTGGGCTTCAATAAGCTGAAAAATTATGATTGGAGGGTATCCTCGAGAACTGTAATATGAATATTGACGGCAAGTTACTCGGCAGTATTAAAGGTTTTCTCGACGAAGATGAAGGGCGCTGTCTTTACGAGATTGCGCTTGAGGCCAGTCGAGCGGGCCCGTGTCTGGAGATCGGCAGCTATTGCGGCAAATCAACGATCTATATCGGCATTGCCTGCAAAACGAACAATGGCATCCTGTTTTCCATCGATCATCATCGAGGGTCTGAAGAACAACAACCCGGTCAGGCGTATTTTGATCCCGGGCTTTTTGATCCTGAAACCGGCCGGGTCGATACGTTTCACGAATTTCGCAAAACCATCGAAAAGGCCGGCATCGAAAATACGGTGGTACCCATGGTGTGTTCCTCTGTGGTCGCCGCCCGCCGGTGGGCGACGCCGTTAAGCCTGGTATTTATCGACGGCGGGCATTCATGCGAAACGGTGTTCAGTGATTACAACGCCTGGGCCGGGCACATCATTGCAGGCGGCTTCCTGCTGGTGCACGATATCTTTCCCGATCCGCAAAAAGGCGGTCAGGCGCCGTTGCGAATCTACCGGCTGGCGCTTGCTTCCGGCCTTTTCCGGGAGATTAACATGGTCGATACCCTCGGGGTGTTGCAGCGGCTTGAAGGCGGAGAGAGCCCCCATAAGCGCTAAGTTATTTATAAGTTGGTGGAATGTAGAAGGTTTACTGAAAAAAAATGAACATCGAACATCGAACGTCCAACATCGAATGTTGAATGGGAAAAGATGAAGAAACAAATGAAATTAAATTGCGAAGCGACACGCGGCGCAAGCGCCTGCGCTGCGCGAGCGACATCATTATTCGATGTTCAACGTTGGACGTTCGACGTTCGATGTTTAATTTGTTCAATGTTGGACGCTCATCTTTCAAAACAACCCTGTATGGCAGAAATGTAACCTGTGAATGTTTACAAAACAACTTAGCGCTTATGGAGAGATCCCCCCTGTGCCGGTTTGAAATCCCCCAATCCCTCAATTCCTGAATTCCTCAATTCGCGCCCGGCTTTCTTTTTTCAAATAAACCACCAGGCTTTTTCCCAGAACCGGATTGAGCAATCTATCCATCCAAGCGACCCATTTCGGTTTTTTCATGATATCCCAGGATAAAAAACGATGGTATAGATTCACCATTGCTGCGTCTTCGCGGTCGGGTCCCAGCAGGCATTTCAGCCACCAGTAGGGGGTATGCAGGCTGTGGGCATAATGCAGCGCCCAGCGTTTTAGGCCCAGACTTTCCAAATATCGGATTAGCTTTCTTTTGCGGTAAATTCTGATATGGCCGTTATTTGAGGCCGTATAATCTTTGGATAGGGCCCAGCATATGCGTTCCGGCAGGTAACGGGGAACGCTGACAACCAGGTTATGCCCCGGCTTTAAAACCCGGATGAGTTCACTGGCAGCGATGTCATCCCGGGCAACGTGCTCCAGTACTTCGGAGCAAATAACCAGATCGAACACATCGTCTTTAAACGGCAGGCCGGCGATATCGGCCGCAGCCAACCCCCACCGTCCGCCGCCGTGTTCACCCAGCTTTTCATGCAATTGAATCCTGTTTCTGGCTTCGCAAAGATCATTTATATTGTGGTCAGCGCCAATAACGACAATTTTCTTAAACTGAAAGACCGCCGAAGTGTGGCGTCCCGTTCCACAGCCGATATCCAGTATGCGGTAACCGGGCCTGATTTTGAGCTGCTTGAAATCAACGGTGATCACGAATGGCCTCCCGATATACCGCGACGGTCTTTTGGGCCGCCTTCAACCAGGTAAACTGTTGATGAACCCTTTGATAGCCCTTCCGGCCCAATTTTTGAGCCAGTTGCGGTTGCTCCAGGATCGTCAAAATCGCATGGGCCAGGGCCTGATCGTCAGCCGGCGGCACCAGAAGACCGGCATCACCCACGACCTCGGGCAGCGCCCCGCCGGTGGTGCTGATCACCGGCACCGCGCATGCCATGGCTTCGCCGACGGGCAATCCAAATCCTTCATACACCGACGGCACAACCGCAGCCGTTGCCTTTGCGTATTCGCGCACGAACTGCTCGCCGGTGATCCGGCCGGTGAATGTGATTAGATTCCCGATGCCCAGCTTTTGAATCAATTCCTGGCTGTAGCCATTTTTTTGGGGTGTTCCCACAACCGTTAGTTGGACCGGGTGTGTTTGAGCGACTTTTGAAACCGCCCGCAGCAGGTAATAAAGTCCTTTTAAGGGCATATCGGCGCTGTTGGTGACGATCAGCCGGTTTTTTTCCCGGGGAATTTCGGGAATCGGATAAAACAGATCAGTGCGAACCCCGTTGGGTATGATTCTGAATCGGTCCGGGGAAATATTAAAATCGCGGGAGATATCATTGCCGGATGTTTTGGATACGGTAACGATGTGGGAAAGCATTCTGGCAACGCGTTTTTGCATGCCGATAAACGAATACCAGCGCCATTGTTGCATTTTTCTCCATATGGTCGGAGCGGATCTGACGGCGATTTTGCGATCGACGGTGATGGGATGGTGGATGGTAGCGATGGTAGGTAGCCAATTTTTTACGGTCAGTAGAGCGTAGGACAATCCCTGGTTGTCGTGGATGATATCGTATTGATGGCGCTTGTTTCGCAGGAATCGACGGGCTCGCAATCCAAAGGTAAAGGGCTCGGGGAATCCCATGGTCGAAACCCCCATCCACTCGATTAGATTGATGGGCCGGGAAAGCTCTTTTAAAGACGGCATCCTGAACAGATCATCCGGGTTATACAGATCCAGAGACGGAAGTTGATAACACGGAATGTCATCATCAAGGTGCGGCTGCGGTGGACCGACAACGACCTCTACCTGATGCCCGAGATCCTTCAGGGCGCGACTTAGATTTTTCAGATAAACGCCCTGACCGCCGCAATGCGGGTTGCACCGGTAACTTAAAAAGCAGATCTTGAGGGGTCTTGACGCTTCTGCAGGCATATTCGTAACAGAATTGTAATTTTTGGTGCTTTTTCCACAAATCTTCAATCTTCAATTTTCAATCGTCAATTCTTTCGCTGTCTTCTGTCATGATTTTAAAAATAAGGCAATATCTATCGGCCCATTGCTCCTGTTGTTGGCTAAAGTTTTTGCCCAAAGGGTCGATATCACACCCAGTGGCTTTGGCAGTCAACCATGGCTGCTATCTTATTATCCAACTAAAAATAACAGACGGGGTCCGACTGCTGCCGGTTTTTGCCAATGGATAGTGAAAAAAAAGAAACCATCCTGTTTGTCGATGATGAAGAGAGTATTTTAAGCGTTTCAAGCGAATACTTTAAGCGCAAAGGCTACCGGACCCTGACCGCCAGAACAGGCCCTGAGGCGCTTAAAATTCTGGCGGGCGAAACCATAGACTGCTGTTTTACCGATATTAATATGCCCGAAATGAACGGGCTGGAACTTGCCGAAAGAATTCGAACCCACGATAATACCATGCCGGTGATCGTTATGACCGGTTATCCCTCACTGGAAAACACCATCCAGACCATCAAAAACGGCGTGGTCGATTTTTTGATCAAGCCGGTTAATTTAAAACAGATGGAGTTGTGCGTCCAGCGCGTGCTGCTGCAGCGCAAAATGTTTGTGGAAAATGTTCTTTTAAAAAAGGAAGTTGAAGGCAAGCAGCGTCTGCAGAAGCTAAACCAGGAGTTACGGGTCAAAGTTAAAGAACTGAACATTCTGAACAAAATAATGAAAAAATTTTCCGCCATCAGTTCCAGCGCCGATGTATTCAAGCGGGCCGTTGATATCGCGCTGTATATTTCCCGCGCTGATACTACCGGTTTTTATGTGATTAATGAGGCGGTTCAGGAACCGGTCAAAGTGTCATCATCCGCTGCGGTCTTGGCCGGTTCGGCTGCTTCCCCGAATGACAAAAACGGCGATAGAGAACCGCAGAAATCGTCGGTTGCCGAACAGAAACCCTTAAAATCAGACCTGATAATGGAAGTGGTCGCAGATCAGATCCCGCTGTTGATTTCTGAAAACACCGGAAGCAACGGTTTGCCGGCTGAAATCAGCTCGGCGATGGTCGTGCCTTTAAGAATCCGGGATAAGGTTTTTGGCGTGATTACTGCCATCGTGAATCAGGGGCCAAAGCGCTTTGCCGAAAAAGATCTTTATTATCTTTCATTTTTGGCGCAGAGCGCAGCCCAGGCCATTGAAAATCTGGCCCTTTACGAAAATATCTATGAAAATCTTTTTGCCACCCTGTACGCATTTGTCAAAGCGGTGGAGGCCAGGGACTTATATACCCGGCAACACTCCAGCCGTGTTACCGGTCTGTCCCTTGTGCTGGGAAAACAACTCGAGTGCTCTAAAGAAGAGCTGGAGATTCTCAATTTTGCCGGTCATCTGCATGACATCGGCAAAATCGGGATCCGGGATGACATCCTTCTTAAACCCGGCCGATTGACTGACGATGAGTTTGAAAAAATCAAGGATCATCCCGTCATCGGGGCAAATATTCTCGAGCAGCTGGGTTTGTGGGAGAAAGAAAGGCAGATTATTCGCTGCCATCACGAACGTTTTGACGGCAGCGGTTATCCCGATGGGATCAAGCAACAGGATATTCCATTTTTGGCCCGCATTTTATCTGTGGCCGATGTCTACGATGCCATGGCTTCCGATCGCGCTTACCGCCAAAAAATGGCGGACGGTGTGATCGTTAAAATAATCAATGAAGGTGTCGGTTCCCAATTTGATCCGGATGTGGTTGCGGCATTTAATCAAGCTTACAAAGCCGGCAGGATCACCCATTATATGAAAACCGGTGAGATTAAATGATATCGTTTTCGAGCCCGCGATGCTTTTGAAATTCGGTGATGATTAACTCCGCTGCGTTTTGCAGATCGGCGCGCAGGGCCTGAACACTGCCTTCAGCGTCCCTTTGCTTCAGTCTCTCCAACAGTTGGCCATGGGTGTCGGCGTGTTTTTCCGTATAGAGGTGCTCCTTTTTACGCAAAAGGATATGGTAATAAGGGCTGATCTGATCCCACAAGCCATTGATGATATTCAGTAGCCGCCGCATGCCGGTGACGGAATAGATAGTGAAATGAAACTCGCGATTGAGCCGCAGAACCTCCTCCACTCTGAAGACACGCAACGCTTCGAGATACGCCTGATGCAGCACCTGCAGATAATCCAAAGTCTCATTGTCTATCGATCGGCAGGCCTGCTCCACTGCCATGGTCTCTAGATTGAGGCGAATCTGCTGAATTTCCGCCAAATCCTCCTTGGACAAGGTGTTGATTACCGCACTTTTCTTTTTCTGCAAGGTGATGATCTCCGCCTCGGCCAACCGGTTCAACGCCTCGCGCACCGGCATGGGGCTGATCCCAAACTGCGCGGCGATTTTGCTCAGGACGAGCTGTTCACCCGGCGGGATGTGGCCCGCGATAATGGCTTCTAACAGCCGCTGATAGACGACCTCCTGCAGGGTGGCTGTTTTGATCGGTTCCAGGGTATGAATCGGATCTCTGTCCGCCATCGGTTTGGTTCTTTCGGCCGTACCTTTATAGTACAGCTGCCAAATCCTGTTGAGCCCCCGGGCACCGGTAAACCCATCGATTCCCGCCGCCTGAAACCAGCCGCTAATCATGCTTGAGGCACTGGGCAGATTGAGAGGCCGGGCTCTTTTGCGGGATTGAAACAGATAGTCATCCGGCCGTTCTCCATCCGTAGCCATATATTTTTTTATCGTACGGTGCAACGTCGCGGTGACGATCACGGATGGGTCCAGATAGGTTAGAGAGTGAGTGGCCGGGATCGCCTTGCCGACGGATAATCCGTAGATATCGCCCACCTTCAAACGCAACAGATCCTTTAAGCGCATACCGGTCTGGGTGGCCAGGTCGAACAACAGCAAGTCGCGCGCTTTGGCATCCAGACTTCGGCGCAGTCGCTCGATTTGTTCGCGGCTGATGGCGTGGTTTCTTAATGGTTCCAAAGGTGGCGATGCGACAAACGGCTTCATAGCGGTACCCATTGGTGTTGAATCAAAACTATTTTGAATCGAATAAACATAACCATTATATGACTTTCGATAAAGAAAGCAATCTTTATTTTTTATATCCGTCCTGATTCTTGCGGTTTTTGGTTGCTTTCTTGCAGTCAATTATACGAACTAATATATGCGATTTCGTCTAATGTCAAGGCTATAAGATACTTATTTTAAAGTTTTTTTGATATTTATCGGCCTGAAGAATTCGGAAGTGAAACTGACGGCCATTTACCCAGCCTGGCAAACTCAATTATTTTTTAAAAAAAGCCCAAAAAAGGTTGACATAGTTTTAGATCTATGATCAATTACGATAAAAACTTACGATAATCGGTTTGTTTTGCCCGGCGCAAAGGAAATAGGGGCGGACAAGCCAGGATAACGGATCGTACCCCAAAAAAGGAGACAAGGATTATGGCAGCGCTTTTACAACAGATGAAGGCAGCAATTATTGACGGCGATCCCGAGAAAGCAACCGCACTGGCTCAAACTGCGCTGGATCAAGACATGAGTCCGCTGGAAGCTTTAGAAAAAGGCTTCAGCCAGGGAATGTCGGTGTTGGGAGACCAGTTTGAAAAAGGGGAAGTCTTTTTGACCGAGCTGCTTTTGGCCGAAGAAGCCATGAACGCTGCGGTCGAGGTGTTGAAACCCAAAATAGCGGAACTCAAGTCTCAAACTCATACCAAGGGTAAAGTTGTTATAGGGGTGATCCAAGGGGACGTACACGACATCGGTAAGAACATTATCAAGCTATTTTTATCGGTCTCCGGCTACGAGGTGATCGATCTGGGGCGGGATGTGCCGGTGCGGAAATTCATCGAAACAGCCCAGAAGGAAAACGCCGATATCATCGCCGCTTCGGCCCTGATGACCACAACCATGGTTTATATGCCCGAACTGATCAAGCAGCTGGGTGAACGGGGTATCCGCGACCAGTTCAAAGTGATGGTGGGGGGTGCGCCGGTGGTACGGTCATGGGCAGAGGAGATCGGATCGGATGGTTACGGTCGGACGACGAGTGAGGCCATTGCCGAGGCCGACCGGCTGGTAGAATAGTGTGACTTGAACCTTGAACCCAAAATCCTGATAAATGGGAAGAAGGAGCGATAAAAATGATAGATTTCTGGGAAGTCGTGCGCCGAAGCGAGAACGGTGAACTGGTAAAAGAGCGTGAATTTGACATGCGCGTGGTGCGAACATCCAAAAAAATGGTTGAGAAATATGACCTGAAATTTAATCCCGAGGAGGTCATCCCCTCCGACGATGCAATGGTCGACCGGCTTTTTGAGGCTGCCATCGAATATTTCCTCACCGTGGGGATCTATTGCACCGATACCGAACGCGTCATCAAAATTACGCGTGACGAGTTGGAAGTGGCCTTGAACACAGCTACCGATCGGATTACCTGGGGCGAGGGCCGTGATCAACGCACACAGTATCCCCGCAAGGTGGAAGACTCGCGTCCGCCGTTTTGCAACTTCACCCTGGTGGGGAACCCCTATCCGGAAGAGATTTTCTTGCAAGCGGCCATGAGTACGGCCAAAGAAGACCTGGCGGACTGCTTTTCGGGCGGCTCCATCCTGCATACCCTGGGTGGGATAGAAGTGCGTTCCGGTTCGCCCGCGGAAGTGGAGGCGGCCATCTGGGACGTAGGCAAACGCCGTGAGGCGGCCATTCGTGTGGGGCACCCGGGCAAGGGCATGTACACCCAGGTGTCGGCCGCTGAAAAGGCCGATGCCATGATCGCCGCGGCCCGGCGCGAATTCGGGGCCCTTGATCGCGACGGCGTGCTAATGGGCGCAATTGCCGAGATGAAGGTGGATTACGATCGCATGAAAAAAGTTCCCTTTCTCCTGCGCACCACTTACTCTTTGGGTGGGTTGATGGGCCCGCTGATGGGCGGATATGCCGGTGGACCGGAAGGCAGCGCCATCAATATGGTTGCCCATCTCTTTTTAGGCCGGCTATCCTTCATGACTGAATATACCAACTTCTTCCCCATTGACATCCATGAAACCTGCAACACCACCCGAGCCATGCTCTGGCTGACCGCCATGTGCCACCAGGCCATGGCCCGCAACACACACATGTTGCATTTTGCCAATACGTTTATCGCTGCGGGACCTTGTACTGATTTCGCCTGCTATGAATTGATTAACCATGGTGTTACCGCTTCGGTTTCCGGGGCGGCATTGTCGCCGGCGGCATCGGCGCGCAACATGTATCCTGAGCGCTGCACCGGTATGGAGGGTCGTATTGCCGCCGAAGCAGCCCACGCCGCCGCGCTTTCGGGCATGAGCCGCAAGGATGCCAACGCACTGGTTAAAAAGATCCTGCCCAAATACGAGGATAAAATAAAAGAAGCACCAAAAGGCCAGAAGATCAGCCAATGTTACGACTTGAAAACGGTTACCCCCACAGATGAGTACATCGAGCTGTATCAAGGGATTAAAAAGGAAGTCAGTGATATGGGGTTGGATTATTCCCTGGTGGGGAGCCGGAGGCATTGATTCAGGGGACCTATTCTGTCATCCTAAAATTCAACTTTTTTAATGTTACGCGACCAACCCTTCGGGAATTTCCGGGTCGGTGCGTAATGCGAGCAGCGATGCAACCGGCGACCCTGACAACAATGGGTCGCCGGGTGTCACCGCCTGCGAGAAGGAGAATGAGAAATGAATGCCAAAGAAAGGATAATGGCAGTTCTAAACCATGAAGAAGCCGACCGGATACCCTGTTTCGGCGCCAATTCTACCGTGACGTACGAACAGATGGAGAAAGTCGACGCCTTCTGGCCCGAAGGGCATGAAAAAGGGGAAGCCATGGCCAAACAAGCCCTGGCCGCTCATACTGTGCTGGGTTTCGATGCCGTAAGAGTGCCGTTTTCCCAAACCACCGAGGCCGAGGCCCTGGGATGTACGATAAAACCCGGCTCAGATTTTGACGGGCAACCAGGGATACCCGGTATCGATCATCCACCGCCTTACCAATTGGACGATACGCCGGAGTTCCCCGATGATTTTCTCAATCGGGGAACGATTCCGGAGTTGTTGAAGGCCGTAAGGATACTGAAGGCGCAATTAAAGGGTGAGGTGCCCATTGTGGGCGGAATCATCGGTCCGTTCACGATTGCCGGTGCTTTGCTGGATCTCGTTCCCCTGTTGAAAGCCACCGTCAGGGCGCCTGAAAAAATAAAACCCTTTCTTGATGTCGCCGAGAAAGCCGGTACCACGCTGGCCAAAGCACTTGTTGAAGCGGGTGCCGATATCATTGCGTGCGAGGACATGACGGCATCGCCACTGCTGATACGGGCAAATACCTATCGTGAAATCGAGTTGCCCTACCAGCAGAAACAGTTCGATGCTATTGCGGTTTCAAAAATCCTGCATATTTGCGGTAATGTAGATCCAATTGTAGCGTATATGGGCCAAACCGGCGCGGAGATTCTCAGTCTGGAGCCCAAGGCGAGTGCACAACTGGCGCGTGAGGTGTGCGGTCCGGAGATGATCCTGATGGGCGGAGCGGATGTTGCTGAAGTGCTGTATATGAAGGATCCCGAGACGGTGCGGCGAGAATGCCGAAAGTGTATGGATGACGGGATTCAAATCCTGGCTCCGGGATGTGCCGTTGCTCCGGGTACATCTACCGACAACCTGCTCGCTATGGCCGAAGCGGCTCAGACCTATCATCAGCGATAATACCCCTGTCCCCCAAAACTCTTGATAGCGGCCTTCTTTTTTTTATCCAGCCGCTTTGTCACGAAATCGTCACGATGTCAAAAATGACGCTTATTTAAGAGATTCTGGATTGCAAGAAAGTTTATAACCTGTTAATATTAAATATAATTTCTGGTCGGGGCGAGAGGATTTGAATGCGCCGAAGGCGCACAAGCCTCCTTGGAGGATTGCTTTATCCGCCTCGGGCGGGCTCCGACCAATTGATGACATTCATGAAATAAATTTATAATTTGGTCGGGGCGAGAGGATTTGAACCTCCGACCCCTTGAACCCCATTCAAGTGCGCTACCAGACTGCGCTACGCCCCGACACAGGCGACAATAATTAGCACTCAAGTTACGATATGTCAATAAAAGACAGAAGTCAGAGGTCAGAAATCAGATGTCAGATGACAGAAAACAGAAGGCAGATAGAGGTGTTTCATCTTTCAGTTATTACCATCTGTCTTCTGTCCTCTGATCTCTGACCTCTGAAACCTTTGAACCCGTAGTTATTATGAATTCTGAAAACGTTAAACCCATACGTCCTCCCCGTTTAAAGCCCGGAGACACCATCGCTGTTGCGGCTCCGGCCGGCCCCTTTGAGCGCAAGCTTTTTTCGCAAGGACTAAGCACGTTGGAATCGATGGGATTTCAAACCCGGGTGCCCGATGAGATATTTGAAAAAGCCGGGTATCTGGCCGGCCCCGATGCGCATCGTGCTCAGCTCGTCAATCGACTTTTCAAAGATCCCGCCATCAATGCCATCGTTTGCGCCAGGGGCGGGTTTGGCTCTTTGCGAATTTTGCCTTTGCTGGATTTTAATGTCATCCGTACCCATCCCAAAATTTTTATGGGTTACAGTGATATCACCTCATTGCTGAACGCGATCACCACCCGCTGCGGGCTGGTGACGTTTCACGGTCCGGTGGTCACTACGCTGGCAAAGGTGCCGGAATTGACCCGCGACACCCTGTCGGCAGCCATTTCGTCCAATACGCATCTTGAGTTCTCACCCGCCGCCGGAGTTGCCATCAGGGCCGGCAGGGCAAATGGCCCGGTCGTCGGCGGCAACCTGACGACCTTATGCCACCTGCTGGGGACACCCTTTGAACCCGGATTTAAGAATCACATTTTGCTTTTAGAAGATCGGGGTGAAGCCCATTACCGGATCGATCGTATGCTGTTTCAAATGAAACTTGCCGGATGTTTTGAGGGTATTGCCGGCCTGGTTCTCGGCAGCTTTGAGAACTGCGGGTCCCTGGACGGAATTTATAAAATTTTCCAGGAGCATTTCCGGGACATTCCGGTGCCGATTCTTGCAGGCTTTGATATGGGCCATGGGGAGCAAAACCTGACCATTCCCTTCGGCCTGGATGCCACTTTAGATTCGGATCAGCAGATTCTTTCATTTGATCAGCCGGCAACGGTCTGATTGCAGATGGTGAGGTTTCAGGTGTCAGGTGTCAGGTTTCAGGAGCCAGCCAGCCGCAAGTGTTATATTTGTTTAATGGGCTCGATTCGTTAAATTGGTTAAGATTAAACGAATAAAACCAATAAGACCAATTCAACCAATGCAACAAAGTATCTGAACTGACACCTGATGACAGAGGTCAGAAGACAGAGGGCAGAAAACAGAGAACCGCAGAATATCGAATATAGAATGTTGAATATCGAAGGAAAAGAAAACTTCATCATTCGAAATTCCTTGTTCGATATTCGATATTCAAAATAGGGGAAATTGATGGGTTGCCTGACACCCGACACCTGAAACCTTAAGGGATAAGAAGCAATATGCCTATGGAATCGGTTGACAGATTGATGAAGCAAGCGATTGCTGAGAAAATTT
>PVMK01114688.1_pt1 | contig 18765 bp, 18 predicted proteins | sample 1853481 | NCBI WGS metagenome assembly PVMK01 (sample SAMN08533507, study PRJNA380276) | Marine sediment metagenome, whole genome shotgun sequencing project. | reverse complement strand
CGAGAGATGGATACCACCGATATAAAAGACCTGCTTTATCGTAACTACGAAAACCCACGTTGGGAAAATGTTGCCAAACGTTGCTTGAGTTGTTCTAACTGCACTATGGTGTGTCCGACTTGTTTTTGCACTACTGTTGAGGACACAACTGATTTAACGGGAAAACATGCAGAAAGGGTCCGTAAATGGGATTCATGCTTTACTATGGACTTTTCATATATTCACGGCGGCACAATACGTTCTTCAACAAAGTCCAGATACCGTCAGTGGATGACACACAAGCTTGCAACATGGATTGACCAGTTCGGTACATCGGGTTGTGTAGGGTGTGGAAGATGCATTACATGGTGTCCGGTTGCGATTGATATAACCGAAGAGGTGCAAGCAATCCGCCAATCTGATAACGTTTAATATGGGAATACAGGAGAACAAAATGCAGTCTCTTCAATCCGTCTTGGAAAAACATCCATTCCTAGAAGGAATGGATACAGCTTATCTGGAACTTATCACCGGCTGTGCATCGAACATACGTTTCAAAACCAGAGAGCTAATTTTTCGTGAGGGAGAAATTGCCAATCATTTCTACTTCATTCGACAAGGTAAAGTAGCGCTAGAGATACCAGTACCGGGTAGAGGTTCAATAACAATAGAGACATTAGGGGAAGGTGATGTTCTTGGTTGGTCTTGGCTTTATCCCCCGTATCTCTGGTTTTTAAATGCAAAGGCGCTTGAACTCGTCCGTGCCATAGCACTTGACGGAGAATGTCTTCGTACAAAATGTGATGAAGATCCAGGCCTTGGGTACGAGCTTATGAAGCGATTTTCCTACATAATCATGCAAAGGCTTCAAGCAACAAGGCTGCAAATCCTTGATATCTACGGCGATCGGGTCTAAGAGGGTCATGAATAATAATGTTATTAATTCCATGTTACCCGATTTCTACAGGATTAAAAAAATGAACCGAGAAACGTACGACACCTTTACTATGGAACTCAGTAAAGCAAACGGCGAAATGCTACCTTCATTTAAAGCCGGACAGTTCAATATGTTGTACGTATTCGGAGTAGGTGAAATCCCCATGTCTATCAGTAGTGATCCCCACAAATCCAAAACCCTTTTACATACAACTAGGGCTGTTGGAACAGTGTCCAAGGCTATGGGAAAACTCAAACGGGGTGACCAATTAGGCGTGCGCGGCCCTTTCGGAAGCCCGTGGCCTTTAGATGATTCTATGGAAAGTGATATTGTAATCATTGCAGGAGGAATCGGATTGGCCCCTCTAAGATCAGCTATTTATGAGATATTTTCCAAGCGGCAGAACTATGGCAACATAGCCCTCCTATATGGTACCCGAAGCCCGGAAGATGTTATCTATAGTCCTGAAATAGAAAAGTGGGAGTCAGAGTTTGATATTGATATTCATGTGACGGTTGACCACGCTATCGGAAACTGGAATGGACACGTAGGGGTGGTTACAACACTTATACCTAAGGCTACATTCGACCCCCCGAACACTATGGCAATGATCTGCGGACCGGAGATAATGATGCGCTATAGCGCTATGGGGTTAGAGAATCTAGGTGTTAAGGCTGAAAAGATATTTGTATCTATGGAACGCAATATGAAATGCGCAATAGGTTTTTGCGGTCGTTGTCAGTTCGGCCCCAATTTTATTTGTAAAGACGGGCCGGTACTTCCATACAGCAGAGTTAAAGCGTTGTTAGGAATCTGGGAGATTTGATATGGGCAAGAGGCGAAAGCCAAAACTAGCAGTCTGGAAATTTGCCTCATGTGACGGGTGTCAGTTAAGTCTTCTAGACTGCGAAGATGAGCTTCTGGATATAGCTACCGAGATTGAAATAGCGAATTTTCCGGAAGCCTCCCGTACTGTTATAAAGGGGCCTTATGATCTTTCCCTAGTCGAAGGTTCAATTACAACACCGAAAGATGCCGAGAGAATTCACAAGATCAGGCAGTCATCCAAATTTTTAGTGACGATAGGTGCTTGTGCCACATCAGGAGGTATACAAGCACTCAGGAATTTCAAAGACGTAAATGAGTTTATCTCAATCGTTTACGCTTCCCCCAAATATATTGATACTCTTGATAAATCGACGCCGATATCAGACCATGTATCTGTTGATTTTGAGCTCCGAGGTTGTCCCATAAATAAACAACAATTAATTGAAATCATAAGTGCGTTTTTGCACGGAAGAAAACCAAATACCCCTCCCCATAGCATTTGCGTAGAGTGCAAACTGCTCGGGACTGTCTGTGTGATGGTCGCACATGGTACTCCGTGCCTCGGGCCGGTTACACAAACCGGGTGCGGAGCCATATGCCCGGCTTACAACAGGGGATGTTACGGCTGCTTTGGCCCTAAAGAGACTCCGAATACAGAATCACTTAGCAATTGGTGGATTCAGCTAGGGGTTAAGGAAGACGACATAGTGAGAGCCTTTAGGGGATTTAACGCTTATGCAAAAGCATTTCGCGAGGAGAGCGAATTACGTGACAAAAAAAAAGAGTAAAGACGGGACTAAAACGAAAACCATAAAAGTAGATTATCTAGCCCGTGTCGAGGGTGAAGGCGCACTTTATATAAAATCAAGGGGAAACAAAGTAACCGACGTAAAGCTTAAGATATTCGAACCACCCCGTTTCTTTGAAGCGCTGCTTAGAGGGCGCAAGTTTGAAGAAGCCCCGGATATAACCTCTCGTATATGCGGCATTTGTCCGATTGCCTATCAAATGAGCGCTTGTCACGCAATGGAAAATGCCTGCGGTGTAACTCTTGAAGGCCCGATTCGAGAGCTTCGTCGTCTTGTTTACTGTGGTGAGTGGATAGCAAGCCACACACTTCATGTATATATGCTGCACGCCCCGGACTTCCTAGGATATGCAAGTGTAATTGAAATGGCAAAAGACCACCCTAAAGAAGTAGAACGCGGCCTCCAGCTCAAAAAAGCAGGTAATGAGATTATGAACCTGATCGGAGGGAGGGAGATCCATCCTATTAATGTTTGCGTCGGCGGATTTTACAAAGCCCCCACAAAAAAAGATTTACACTCCCTCACGGAGAAGCTTAAATGGGCTAGAGATGCAGCAATTGAAACGGTAAGCTGGGTTTCCAATTTTTCATTCCCTGATTTCGAAAATGATTATGAATTTGTAGCTCTGAGTCACCCTGAAGAATATCCTTTTAACGAGGGCCGCTTGACATCCAACAAGGGACTGAACATTGACGCGACCGAATACGACCATCATTTTGTTGAAGAGCATGTCCCCTACACAAATGCCCTTCATTCTGTTCTTAAAGAAAGGGGGAAATATTTTGTGGGACCAATGGCCCGTTACAGCCTTAATTACGAAAAACTTTCCCCTCTTGTTAAAGATACAGCCAGGGCGACGGGGCTTGGCCCGGTATGCAATAATCCTTTTAAAAGTATTGTCGTTAGGAGTCTCGAGATAGTCTATGCCTGTGACGAGGCACTACGCATTATTGACCAATATGAGATGCCCGATAAATCCAGAGAAGAGATAGTCCCCCGTTCGGCTATCGGATTCGGCTGTACGGAGGCTCCCCGCGGTATTCTCTATCACCGCTATAAAATCGATGATGAAGGAATTATTCTTGATGCAAAAATAGTTCCGCCAACCTCCCAGAACCAAAAGACCATAGAGAGTGATTTATATCATTTCGCCGAGAAATATTTAGAATTGCCCAAAGAAGAACTCACTTGGCAGTGTGAACAGGCTATAAGAAACTATGATCCGTGCATCTCGTGCGCTACTCATTTCTTAAATCTTCAAATTGAGCGGGAATAGGATGGTTTCAAAAAACACTCAAGAATCTAAGTCAGAATCAAAAACAGTTGTCATAGGTATCGGCAACGAATACCGAAGTGATGACGGACTTGGAATAATAATTGCCGATAAGTTGAGTAATATAAATCTAAACGGGACAAGAATACTGAAACAAAATGGTGAGCCTACTCTGCTAATGGATTCCTGGAAGGATGCTGATAAAGTCATAGTTATAGATGCAATATCATCCGGAGTTTCTCCTGGAACTGTTAAGCGTTTTGACGCAGTGGAAACACCTTTACCTTCTCAACTTTTTCATTACTCTACGCATTCCTTCAGTTTGGCTGATTTGATAGAACTAGCAAGAGGTTTAAATGGACTTCCGCCAAGCCTTATAATTTACGGAATAGAAGGGAAGAACTTTACTTATGGGTTTAAGCTCTCTCCTGAAGTTGAAAAGGCAGTAGGAAGAATTGTCGAATTAATAATTAAAGAAGTCAGGGCATAGAAAGAAAGTAAGTAAGTAAGGAGAAACTCATGCATGAGCATTCATTAATTATTAACCTAGTCAAAAAGGTAGAATCAATCGCACGCGACAATAGAGCTCACAAAGTAAAAAGTATCAAAATAAAACTTGGTGCACTCTCACACACTTCCCCCGAACACTTTCGAGAACATTTTGAACCTCTAGCCGTTGGAACAGTTGCGGATGGAGCTGATTTGGATTTTATAGTTTCTGAAGATATGGATGATCCTTATGCCCAAGATATCATAATAGACTCAATAGAGGTTGAGGAAGAATAATTGTACAAGCTCAACGAATTAAAAAAAGTAGACCCGGATGAAGAACTTCTGGGAATGAGGGTAGAAATAGAAGGTTATGTTCAAGGGGTAGGATTTCGTCCCTTTGTATACAGACTGGCAAAGAGTCTGAGACTTAAAGGCTGGATAAGTAATTCGACAAAAGGAGTATTAATAAATGTGGAGGGACGCAAAAAGAATCTGGAAGATTTTTTGGTTTATCTAGAGAAGCAAAAACCGCCCCGAACTTCTATAAGAAGCATGGATTATTCATTCCTAAAACCAGTCGGCTATCCCGACTTCGAGATAAGGCCTAGTGTCTTGCTTGAGAACAAAAAAACGCCGATATTACCCGATATTTCAACCTGCGCTGATTGTCTGGAAGAAATTTTTGATCCAAAAAACCGCCGCCACCACTACCCTTTTACTAACTGTACGAATTGTGGCCCCCGCTTCAGCATAGTTCGTGAACTACCGTATGATCGCGCGAATACGACAATGAATAAATTTATGATGTGCGATAATTGCAAAGCCGAGTACCATAATCCATCGGATAGGAGATTCCACGCCGAAACTAATTGTTGTCCGGAATGTGGTCCCCACATTGAGCTATTGAACCATAAGGGAAGTTGTCTGGAATCAGATCATCAAGCACTTCGAGTAGTTACTGATTATATACGGGAAGGGGCTATTGTTGCTGTGAAGGGTATAGGCGGATTTCATCTGATCGTGGATGCAAGAAATCAGGATTCGGTAAAAAAGCTAAGGATACTTAAAAACCGAGAAGAAAAGCCATTCGCACTAATGTACCATTCTCTCTTAGTTGTAAAAGAACATTGTGAGGTATCGGAGGCTGAAGAAAATCTCCTCCACTCAGCAGAATCGCCAATCGTTTTACTGAGAAGAAAACCGAGTGACATTGCTTCCGATGTTGCTCCTGAGAACCCTTATATTGGTGTGATGCTCCCCTATACACCGCTTCATCATATACTTATGTCTAAACTAAGTTTCCCAGTCGTAGCCACAAGTGGGAATATTTCTGATGAACCTATCACCACCGATGAACATAAAGCTATCGGAAAGTTGAACGGAATAGCTGATTTTTATCTTATTCATAACCGACCTATTGCACATCATGTCGATGACTCAGTAGTTCGCATTATAATGAACCGTAAGCAGGCGCTTCGAGTCGGACGAGGCTATACCCCTATATTAATAGAAATAGGAAAGCCGACCAACCCGATTCTCGCTGTAGGAGCTCACCTGAAGAATACAATCGCTATTTCCACGGGACGGCAAGCATTTTTAAGTCAGCATATAGGCGATTTAGACATTTTGGAAACCGTAAATAGTTTTCAGAAAGTGATTAACGATTTCAGATATCTCTATGATTTTCATCCTCAATCCATAGTGTGTGATGCCCACCCGGATTACTACTCAACACGCTATGCCGAAAAACAAAATGTCCCGGTTCTCAGTGTTCAGCACCATTACGCTCATGTACTCGCGTGCATGGAAGAACATAAACTCGAAGCACCTGCTCTAGGTGTCTCATGGGACGGTACAGGATATGGATCTGACGGAACGGTTTGGGGGGGCGAGTTCTTGAAAATAACTAAGCACTCTTTTGATAGAATCGGCCATTTGCGTTACTTTCCTCTCCCAGGTGGCGAGAAAGCGATCAAAGAACCAAGACGAGTTGCTCTGGGTCTTCTCTATGAGATTTTTAAAGGCGATATTCTCGATATGGACTATCTTACTTCTTTAAAAATCTTTAGTCCTCTTGAGATTAATATCCTTATAAGTATGATTCAAAAAAAAATAAATACTCCACTTACTTCTAGCGTGGGAAGGCTTTTCGATGCGGTTAGTTCTATATTGGGTCTCTGTCAGTACAACACTTTTGAGGGAAAAGCCGCTATAAAGCTCGAGTTTGTTATGGACAACTTAAAAACGGATGAAAATTACGACTATACAATCATCAATTCTGAAAACCAAATTTCATCCTATACGATTGATTGGGCTCCTACCATAAAAGCAATATTAGACGATTTAAAGTTCAAAACTCCCGTAAAATTAATATCGGCAAAGTTTCATAACACACTTGTAGAAATCATTATTAGTATGGCGCGCCATGTCGGCGAAGAAAAGGTTGTTCTAACCGGGGGATGTTTTCAAAACAAATATCTTCTGGAACGTGCAATAGATCGTTTAAATAGTGAAAGCTTTTCCACCTACTGGCCGGAGCGAATTCCACTGAACGACGGCGGTATCGCACTCGGGCAGATAGTAGCAGCTTCACGTATACTGGAAGGAGGTCTTTAAAATGTGCCTAGCAGTTCCTGGAAAGATACTTAACATTACCGATGATAACTCTCTTACGCGAAGGGGTAAGGTCAGCTTTGGAGGAATAGTTAGAGAAGTTAATCTGGCCTTTGTCCCAGAAGCGGAAGCTGATGATTTTGTTATTGTTCATGTGGGTTTTGCAATAAGCCAGATTGATGAAAATGAAGCTAATAAGGTATTCGAATATTTGAAAAAAATGGATGAACTGAGCGAGCTTGAAGGAGAATCCTCGTGAAGTACATTGACGAATACCGGGATGCCGAATCCGCAAAGCGATATAGCGACTTAATTCACAACATCACTACCAGTCCATGGGCCATAATGGAGGTGTGCGGAGGGCAAACCCATGCCATAGTAAAATATGGGATAGATGAGCTCTTGCCAGAGCGATTAACATTGCTTCACGGTCCTGGATGTCCTGTTTGTGTTACGCCAGTTGAATTGATTGATAAAGCGGCAGAAATTGCTTCTCGTCCGGGCGTTATATTCTGTTCCTTTGGTGATATGCTAAGGGTTCCGGGCACAAAAGGTGACCTATTCTCTGTCAAAGCAAAAGGGGGAGATATACGTATAGTTTATTCGCCTCTGGACACGCTTAAAATTGCACGTGAAAATCCTTCAAAAGATGTCGTCTTTTTTGCCGTTGGATTCGAGACAACGGCACCTGCTACAGCTATGACTGTGCACCAAGCATCCGAGATGGATATAAGCAACTTTTACATTCTCGTGTCTCATGTACTCGTACCACCAGCTTTGAAAGCTATTCTATCTTCTCATGATAATAATGTGAAAGGGTTTCTTGCTGCCGGCCACGTGTGCACAATAATGGGTTACACAGAGTACGAACCTATTGCACAGAAGTATCATGTGCCCATTGTCGTTACAGGTTTTGAGCCGCTTGACATACTCCAAGGTATCTACATGTGCGTTAAGCAGCTGGAGGAGGGAAGAGCTGAAGTAGAAAATCAATACACCCGTTCCGTAATAAGGGTGGGAAACCAAGCAGCTCAGAATATAATCCATGAAGTGTTTGAGATCATCCCGCGTAAGTGGCGGGGGATAGGTGAAATATCCGCAAGCGGGCTTGGGTTAAGGCAAAAATACGCGTCTTTCGATGCAGAGAAACGATTTGGCATTGCAGAATACACCTGCGAAGAACCCTCGGAGTGTATAAGCGGTCTGGTTCTAAAAGGTGTTAAGAAACCTCATGAGTGCGAGGCATTTGGCAGGCGCTGCACGCCTGAGCATCCACTCGGTGCTACGATGGTCTCCTCAGAGGGCGCCTGCGCAGCGTATTACCGTTATAGAAATATAAGTTTTGAGAAATAGAGTTAAGAAAATGGAGAACGTTAAGTTATGAGAGATATAAAAGACTTCAACTTATCATGCCCTATACCGATTGAGCAATATCCGCACATACTGCTTGCACATGGTGGTGGAGGCAAATTGATGCACAACCTGATTGACAAGATGTTTATGCCTTCATTCAGCAATAAAATGCTGAACTCACAACATGACGGGGCTATTATTGATTTAGGAAAAGCAAAAGCTGCCTTTACAACCGATTCTTACGTCGTTTATCCACTTTTTTTCCCTGGAGGTGATATAGGGAAACTCGCAATTAACGGTACTGTAAACGATTTGGCCATGTGTGGAGCACGTCCCCTCTATATAAGTGTTGGTTTTATTCTCGAAGAAGGATTCCCTATGGAAACAATCTGGAGAGTAGTTAAATCGATCCAAGAAGCAGCAGAAAGGGCTAAAGTCAATATAGTCACTGGCGATACTAAGGTCGTAGATAAAGGAAAAGGGGACGGGATGTACATCAATACCTCGGGAATAGGAATAATTGAACACAGCATGGAGATTTCTCCTGCTAAAGTAGAGCAAGGTGATCTTGTGCTCTTAAGCGGTGACATTGGACGCCACGGGATTACCATTATGTCCACCAGAGAAGAGTTAGCCCTGGAAAGCGAGATAAAGAGCGATACATCTCCGCTTTCGGATCTGGTGATGGAGCTATTAGAACAAGGCATCGAGATTCATTGTATGAGAGATCTAACACGTGGGGGGCTCGGAAGCGCACTAATAGAGATAGCTGTTACGTCCGGGACCCATATCCATATAGATGAAAATACGATACCTGTAAGTAGAGAAGTGCAGGCTACATGTGAGATTCTAGGGCTAGATCCACTTTATGTGGCCAATGAAGGTCGCTTTATTGCTTTTGTTAAGCCCTCCGATGCAGAAGCCGCGCTTAAAATAATGCAGTCCTCTAATCCTGAAGCTTCGTTAATCGGAAGCGTTGAAACAAATCCATCTGGTATTGTTACGATGAAAAGTACTATTGGCACTAACCGTATAATTGATATGTTAAGCGGTGAACAACTACCGAGAATATGCTAAGCGTAAATCATTTGCATAAGGATTTGGCAATTTGATTACTTCAACCCTCATTTTTTATTTACAGACAAAATGTCAATCTTGCGCTGATTCTATTAGTCAGTATAGATAGAATAATGTAATATTTTCTCAGTACTTGAAAGTTCCCCATAAGCAACAAAATTGAGATATAGATTCACTCCTGAGTGTTCTACTAATTTCACAGGGGCTTCGTTTGATACATGATTCACATTATCCGCGTTATATATATTAATATTATACTCTGCTATACCTTCAACATCCTCGAACGCAATATTCTCTAAAGGATTTACAAGCCCGAACCCAGGATCCTTTTTTGTATCCTGTAAAAATTTAAAAACCAAATCAATGTCATAGAACTTATTATCCGGAGCAGGAAGTTGAAAGGAAATTGTAAGATCATTTCTCTCAAAAGTTATAAGCGTACCTGAGCTTATTAAACTATAAGATCCAGATTTGAAGTGAAAAGTCTTCATGGACACACCTCCTTAGATTTCGTTTTATTCTGTGATTCCGATCTTGTTCTCTGACTCTATATCTCTAACCTCTGAAACTACTCCAGGTTCAGAGTATGTTAATAAATTATCTTTGCTTTTGAATCACCTTATTCGACATATAGTGCAAGTCTCATGCCAATTTTGTGGACAATAATCATACCTTTTGAGCCTAGTAATTCTGTCAAATGTCTTAAATTAAGACAAATGTTTTTCGGGAAAACTTCCCTGAACTACATCCTGCATGCATCTGGGTCACATTTGGTAAAGTATTCCTTTTCAAAAGCTTTTTCATCTGAGCCTATCTCCAAAACCTGCTGCTTCCTGGAACCGTAGCGGAATAAGGTAATCCCTTTACATCCAAGTTCGTAAGCCATGATATATGCCTTCTTGACATCCTCAACTGTCGTATCATGCGGCATATTAATAGTTTTAGAAACTGAATTATCTACATTCCTTTGAAACGAAGCCTGCATTCTTATATGTTGTTCGTATGGTATTTCATGCGTAGTAACAAATATTCTCTTTACCTCTTCAGGTATTTCTTTTAAATTATGTACATTTCCTTTTTCTAACAGCTGCCGAAGGAGATCTTCACTATAGAACTTTTCGCTTTTGATGTATTTAAGGAATAAAGGATTGATTTCCACAAATTGCTCCCCTTCCAAAATATTGCTCCTTCTGTAAGCAAGGGCAAATATAGGCTCAATTCCTGATGAAGTTCCGGCTATAATACTTATTGTCCCTGTAGGAGCTATAGAAGTAAGGGTCGCATTCCTAATTTTTTTGTTTCTTAGGGCATATGTGCTTTTCCCCCAATTGGGAAAAGTCCCCCTTTCATTTGCCAGCTTGGTAGACGCAAGAAAAGCCTCTTTATATATGAAAGACATCAACTTATCAGCCAACTTCACCGCTTCTTCTGAACTGTAGGAGATTCCTAGCATTATCAGCATCTCTGCAAATCCCATAATGCCTAAACCTATCTTTCTATTACTTTTCGTAATTGATTCCACTTCCGGAATAGGGAACTTGTTGATCTCTATAACATTGTCCAAAAACCGAACTATATGGTGAATTAGGTTCCTTAGCTTTTCCCAATTAAGAATGGGTCCCCCACTAATTTTATCTACCATTCGCGATAGGTTAACCGAAGCCAGGTTACAGCTTTCATAAGGAAGTAAGGGGAGTTCACCGCATGGGTTGGTCGATTCAATTTCGCCCAGTTCGCTAAGCGGGTGAGTGCTATTTATTCTGTCGATAAAGAGCACACCCGGGTCGCCTGAGCCCCAAGCGCACTCTGCTATTGTCTCAAAAAGAAATCGGGCCTTTAATTTTCCCGTTGCTTCATTTGTCACCGGATGAACAAGCTCGAAAACATCATCTTTCTTTAAAGCGTCCATAAAAGCATCGGTAATGCCTACAGACAAATTGAAATTTCTAAGCTCTCCTTCCTCTAGCTTTGCCTCAACGAACTCTACTATGTCAGGATGATCGATTCTTAAGACACCCATATTAGCGCCTCTTCTTCTTCCTCCTTGTTTTATGTGCTCTGTTGCACTGTTAAATATCTTCATAAAGGACACAGGACCTGAGGACTTCCCACCTGTAGATGAAACGATTGAGTCTTTAGGACGAAGTCTTGAAAAAGAAAAGCCTGTTCCTCCTCCGGTCCTTTGAATCAACGCCATATCTTTAACAGCTTTAAAAATACTTTCTATGGTATCTTCTACTGGAAGAACAAAGCATGCGCTTAATTGCCCAACCGGAGTCCCTGCATTCATCAGAGTAGGAGAATTAGGAAGAAATTCAAAAGATGTCAATTCTTCGTAAAACCTTTCTTCCCAATATTCTGCTTTATCCTTCCCCTCAAAGATAGACTCTGCTTGTGCAACACTCTTTGCAACTCTTCGAAAAAGCTCTTCGGGGTTTTCAACAATATGACCTTCTGCATCTCTTCTCAGGTATCTAGTCTCTAATACTTTTTTTGCATTTTCTGATAAATTCAATCAATTCTCCAAACTCATTTGTAGACAAAAACTGTATAACCTGTAATGAGCGTAACTATATGTAATAATTTAGCAAAACCTGTGCCAGATAAGTATAGAGTGTGTCCTCTCCTGGAGTGGGTCAAGAAATTCTGATTCCAAAAATCAGCTGTGGTTTTCAAATAGGTCTTATAACATTATGATTCTAGGAAGGTTTTAAGAGTTTCTCCAAGTTCAGAACTCGCAATCTTCTTAAGTGCTTCTTTTTCAATCTGCCTTATTCGCTCACGAGAAACGTTGAACTCTTTCCCAATTTCATCCAATGTGAGTGAAGTCTCATATCCTATTCCGAATCTAAGCCTTATTACCTTTTGCTCCCTTGGTGTAAGGATGGACAAAGCTTCTGTTAATCTTTCTATTAGAGCGACATTTGTGGCAGTAGAATCAGGAGCAGGTGAATCGGTGTCTGCTAACAAATCCAGAAAAGTAGATTTTTCCCCTTCTTCTATTGGAGAGTCTAGAGAATAGAGTTTCTCATCGCCCATTAAAATATTGCTCACCTGCTCTACAGTCATTTTCGCTTCTTTAGCTATCTCTTTGACAGTGGGATTTCTCCCTAGTTTCTCTTTGAGTGAAGCACTTGCGTTAAATACACCTTTTGCCCTTTCAAGAAGATATATAGGCATCTTAACTGCTCTTTTTTGGTTATGTACTGCTCTTATCATCGCTTGATGTATCCACCATGTAGCGTAAGTGGAGAACCTATAACCTTTAGTATGATCAAATTTTTCGACAGCTTTCATCAAACCGATATTTCCTTCTTGAATCAAATCTGCTAACGGTATGCCCCGATTCATATATCTCTTTGCCATGCTCAATACGAGTCTTAAATTGGCTTTCGTAAACGCCTGCTTTAGTGAATCTGCCCTTTCGGCACATATTCTGATAACAAAATTTAAGAGCTTAATATGTCTCTCTATTTTGCTCTTTTGATGAGGTTTGGCTTTTCGGGAGAGTTTTACTAAAAATTTCCCCATTACGTCTGCCATTTCTTCATACTTTTTAATCGTTGCGGAAACTTTTAAGACCTCTTCGTGGCTAAAAAGATCTTCTTTGCCGACATCTTTAAAATATGCTGCCAAAAGTCTTAGTTTCTCTTCCGGTACGGGCTCTTCGTCAACTTCTATCAATTGCAAGCTATTGGGTTCGCCTTTAAATTGAGACTCTTCATTATCGAATGCGAAGCTGTTTTCCTCTTCGTACCGATAACTGTCTATTTCAATACTAGATTCTCTCATCTGTTCAATGTCGACAGTTTCATGTTCTATATCTAATTTTTTAAAATCCATTTATCTTTGCCTCTTAAAAAGATTTTTCGCGGCATTGTCTTAATGCCTGCTAAATTACGGACCGAGTTTGAACCGATATCTATAGGATTCGTATTAATTATAAGAGTTGCACAGTATAAGTATGAAAGATTACTAATTTCTTAGTTACGAAAGGCCCGGCCCCTTAATTTCTACCCTTATTTACAATTTAATCATCCGAATATAGAATTTCAAGTTAAGAGCCGTCGGCCCTCTTATACCGTCAGCCTTATAGATAAAATTTATATAACATCATTTATGTTCACTAAATTTACTAAACGTTCGATAGGGCTTAAACTAATAATCTTATAATATGCTACCAATCGATAATGCAAGAGAAATAATAGAGCCTGTACTGCTTAGCTTTATACCTATTTTTGTAGCTATAGACCCAATAGGTATTATTCCCATGTTCCTATAACTCACAGGAGGGTATGGACATAAAGGCAAACAAAAGATCGTATTGGATTCAGTATTCACGGCAGCAGTCATAGGTGTTATTTTTGTATTAGCGGGCAGGTTTATATTTAGAATCCTAGGTATTACTGTCGCAGATTTTGCAATCGCCGGGGGTATACTCCTATTTACTTTTTCCATTATGGATTTGCTAAGAAATGGAGTTGCTAAAGTAAGCGATAAGCAAGTTTCGCTCGGGATTTTTCCATTGGGCACCCCGCTAATTGTCGGGCCAGCTTTGCTAACCACACTAATCATACTTGTGGATACTTACGGATTCGTCACTACTCTGCTAGCATTTGCATTAAATCTATTTGTATTATTCTTCTCTCTTTTTAAAGCTGAAATAATTTTATCTATTTTAGGTGAGAGCGGTGCCAGGGCTTTTGCTAAAATAATGAGTATCTTGCTTGCCGCAATAGGTATTATGATGGTTAGAAGAGGAATTATAGAATTAATATCAAGTGGTTTATAAGTTGTTATCGAGAAAGCAAACGCTAATCGCCGAATCACCTTCTTTACTAAAGTTTCTCCCTAGGTAATCGGTAAATATAGAGGGCACTTCCAAAACAAAGAATTGCCATAATTATAAATAGAGCTTTAAAGCCAAGGTTAGTCACAATGAAACCGCCGAGTAGAGCACCCAGAGCTATCGAGAAATAATACAACGATTCCAATATGCCCCACTGAGTCCCCGATCGACGTCGCTCAAGATTTTTGTATATACGACATCAAATGCTGGGGCGTAAATAGCTTCCCCTAGTCCTATAACTATCTGTACAAAGAAAAGAAACCAAATTGTATAAACCATTATAAATAATAAGTTTCCTATTTCCATTATCGAGTATCCCAACGCTACAATTAATTCTTTCTCCTTAACTTTATCTGTGTATCTCCCAGATATTAAAGTTGAAAGCCCGGCTACAAGAGCGAATAGGCTTACCGCAATACTCGCATCAAGCAGATTTCCACCCACCTTCTCAACAAAAATGGCATATATGGGACCTAGCATAGCTCCTGCTAGTAGTATCATTGCATTTGTGACAAGCAGGATTCTCAGACCTCTATTCAGAAACAATCCGTACATAGTCTAAATATCCCTGAAGATAACGAACCGGAAATTATCGGTTGCAGCTCGAGATACATATATATTTTAATATTTATAAGAGTTAATTCCAATGATTGACAATAAGATTTTTCTCCTGATTATTTATAAAGGCGATTGATAAGAGTTGGTGGCATATTAATTGCAATAGCATTAGCCTGATGCTATTTTAGGAGAACCCAGGTTGAGAAACATCGCAACTTTGACAATGAATCCTGCAATAGATGTGAATACATCCGTTGATAATTTTGTTGCTGAACGAAAATTGCGCTGCAGTAATCCATCCAGAGAACCGGGCGGCGGCGGAATTAACGTTTCTAGGGCTATAAGAAAATTAGGAGGCGAATCGGTCGCTTTATATACATGTGGAGGTCTCACGGGACAAATGTTTCAAGAGTTATTGGATAATGAAGGTCTCAACCATAAACCGATTCCTATTAAGGATGGAACTCGTGAAAATATAATTGTGTACGAAGAATCTAGCACCTTGCAATACCGTTTATGTATGCCGGGTCCGATAATGACAGATGATGAATTGAAATCAAGCCTCGATCAAATTATTGCTTTAGACCCGAGGCCGGATCTCCTTGTCGCCAGTGGAAGTCTGCCACCAGGCGCGCCAAAAAACTTTTACGCTCAGGTAGCTCGTGTTGCTAAGCAACTGGGCAGCAAAATCATCATAGATACTCAGGGCGAGCCTTTTAAACAGGCACTGGAAGAAGGACTATTTTTAGTCAAACCGAACATAAGGGAGCTTAGCCAGCTTGCAGATCATATTATCGAAGACGAAAATCAGATAGAAGATATGGCCGAGAAAATAGTTCGCAACAACTGGAGCGAAGTAGTCGTTGTATCGCTCGGGGCAGCGGGAGCATTGATGGTTACGAAGGAAGAGAGTAGGTATATTCGACCCCCTGCGGTCCCCATAAAAAGCAAGGTAGGGGCCGGAGATAGTATGGTAGCGGGCACCGTCTTGGCTCTAGCACGGGGGAAGACCATACAAGATGCTGCTTTTTTTGGTGTTGCAGCGGGAACCGCTGCTGTCATGACCCCGGGAACCGAGCTTTGCCGCCGTGAAGATACGGAGCGTTTATTCAAAGAAATGAAATTAAACCATTAATAGGAGGTTAACATGGCACTAGCAGAAATCAGTATTATTCCAATCGGCACTCCTACACCCAGCATAGGTGATTGGATTGCCGAATCAGTGAAAATTTTAGAAAAGGAGGGCATAAAATATGAACTTAGCCCTACAGGAACTCTGGTTGAGGGCAGGTCTTCAGATATTTTCAGAGTTGCAGGTAAAATGCACACAGCAGCCTTAAAAATGGGTATAAAACGTGTTTTCACCTCAATTTTAGTGGATGACCGTCGGGATAAAGATGTGACTATGAAAAGCAAAATTGCTTCGGTCAAGAAGAGATTAAGAAAATCAGCTAAATGAATCTTCTTGGAATAAGACGGAGAGTATATATTCTGTAGCTTGGATATAATCGGATGAGATTTGCTCTATCCCTTCACAACCGCTATGGGTCTAAGGCGCGCTACCTTTCTCGCAATCCCGGCATTATGCACAACATTGACGACCTCTTCGACTTCCTTATAGGCTTCCGGCATCTCCTCGAAAACCGTTTTTCTCCCCTTGGCTAAAACAATAATTCCCTTCTTCTCAAGCTCCGATACGATGTCCCTTCCCTATTTTTACCGCCTTTCTCCGGGAGAGAATTCTACCTGCACCATGACAGCTCGATCCAAATGTTTCTTCGAGTACCGCCTCGGTTCCCACGAGTACGAATGATGCCCTGCCCATGTCACCGGGGATAAAGACAGGGTGACCCACATCCTTATAGATTTCGGGTATTAGAGGATGCCCTTTTGGGAACGCTCTTGTCGCGCCCTTTCTGTGGACGCACAGTTTTTTTTGTTCTCCGTTAATATTGTGAGTTTCGAACTTTGCGATGTTGTGACTTACATCGTAGACAAGTTCGCCTCCTAACTCTTTAGGCCCAATTCGTAATACACGGTGGAATACGCCCCTTACCAATGACATGATGACTTGCCTGTTTGTCCATGCGTAATTTACGGCAGCAGCGAATGCGGCAAGGTACCTTTTCCCTTCCTCAGACTTGATATGAGCGCAGGCAAGTTGTTTATCAGGGAGTACAAGCCCCTCTCTTCTCATATATGAAAGCATTGTATCTATATAGTCCGTACAGATTTGATGTCCGAACCCTCTTGATCCGCAGTGTATAAGCACGCATACCTGGTCTTTAAAAAGACCGAATGATTCCGCAATGACTGGGTTATAAATCTCTTCCACTATATCAACCTCTAGGAAGTGGTTGCCCGAGCCCAGGGTGCCGATCTGATCCCTACCCCTCTTATAGGCTCTATAGCTCACCGCATCAGGGTCGCCGCCAGGAAATGTACCGTAATCCTCTATTCTATTTAAATCCTCGCTTTCACCAAAGCCTTTTTCTATAGCCCAGTGGACTCCTTTTGATATTATAGAGTTATAGTCATCCCCCGAAAGTTTTACTATCCCTCCCACGCCGACACCGCATGGTACAGTATCAAATATCTCGGAAATGAGCTCTCTGAGCTTAGGACTTACGTCTTCCTCAACCAAATTCGTTCTCATCAACCTCACTCCGCAGTTGATGTCGTAGCCTACCCCTCCGGGGGAAATAACTCCCTCTTCGGCATCGAACGCCGCGACTCCCCCTATCGGAAACCCGTACCCCCAATGAATATCCGGCATTGCTATTGAATATTTTTGTATCCCGGGAAGATGGGCAACATTAATTACCTGCTCAAGCGCCTTGTCCTCATGTATATCCTTTAGCATTTTTTCAGTTGCATATACACGGCCCGGGACTATCATTCCCCCTGTCTTGGGAATCTCCCAGAGGTAATCATTTATCTTTTTTAATTGAATCTGTGAGTCCATTGTTAATAGAACCTCGTACCTTATTCATGACTTATTGGCTGATGAGGAATGCTCGAACCGGAGAAAATAAGAGCTCATATGCTGAGCTCTCCGGGCGCATATCTTCAGGGCGAAATCAGTCCGTATTTGCCGGTCTTTTTTCTATATATAACGTTTAACTCCCCGGTCCCGGCGTTTCTGAAAACCAAAAAGTATCTATGTTCATCCTCCAGAATCATCAAGGCCTCTTCAACATCCAGTGGTTTTGCAATAGAGAGCTTCTCCTCCACAAGAATCTCCGAGAGGGACGGGGGGATTTCCTCCCGGCTTTTAGCTTTTTCTCGGGCAATCTCTTTTCTTACCTCAAGCCGTCTCTCTTTAAGCCTGTTGAGCTGTTTATCTATATCATCAAGTGCAAATTCTAAAGACATAAAAATATCGTTACTTTCCTCCCATGCATGGAGCGCACCTCCACCTGGAGTTTTAAGATATACATCTATATCTACGCGATGGCGCTGCCTGTGCTCCTGGACATTGAAAGTAACGATTACCTCAACCTCCCCTTCACCCATTTTCTTTAAATGGCTTTCGAATTTGGAAAGCCTATGCTCGGCTACACTCTTTAGATCCTCCGATAGATCTATACCTTTTCCTATAAATTCAATTTTCATACTTAACCCCCAGTGGAATTTTTCTGACCATACTATTCATATAATTACCCCCTTTAATTACTATGGCAAATCACATGCCATAAGATGTAATTCTTGATTAGCATAATTCAACCAAAAAATACGGGAATTATTAATACATCAGTTATTTTGCATTAAGGAATCACCGTCTGATTCTCTGACATATTACAATATTTGTTATTTTTCCTAAGTTTAAAAAGAGCCGTAGTGTACGTTAAAGGTTTAATTGCAAATAGCATAAAACTTGCACATTAAAGTAACTATGTGACGATTTTAGTTATAAGGGATTTACCTGCCGGTTTCGGGGATGCTTATAAAGAAATCGGCAATGATATAGTGGGTTTTAGAAAAGTATTCATCAATG
>PVMK01129194.1_pt1 | contig 18770 bp, 23 predicted proteins | sample 1853481 | NCBI WGS metagenome assembly PVMK01 (sample SAMN08533507, study PRJNA380276) | Marine sediment metagenome, whole genome shotgun sequencing project. | reverse complement strand
TGGATCGATTGCAAGGGCAATCCAGATAACTACAAAAATCATCAGGAGCCTCAGTGCGAAGCGGTCATGTGCAGAAAGTTTCTTCATTGACCTACTCTGTGACCTAATGAGCACCTACCTGATGCAGGCATAAGAAAACGAAAATCAAACTATAGGAGATCTTCGACAGGGGCATGTGCCGATGCATTAGCATCAGCGCTGGCACGGCGAAAAAGACGATAACGTTTTCAAGCAACCAGTCCGACCGAAACCATGGATCGATTGCAAGGGCAATCCAGATAACTACAAAAATCATCAGGAGCCTCAGTGCGAAGCGGTCATGTGCAGAAAGTTTCTTCATTGACCTACTCTGTGACCTCGGCTCGGCTAAGAAAAATTAACCCAACGCTGCACTCGAGAATATCTTTGCGCTTCGATGGAAAAGCCCATTCGGGCCACCCGGAAAGCACTAGAATATCAGGGCGGACGATGATTTTCTCATCCGTTGCCTCGACCAGAGAACAAACTTGAGGACAAGATGAAAGAAAAAATGGGTGCGCTCAGCGATGAGGAGAGTGAGGCGCTCATTCGTTTCTACGGCAGCCAGCAATAGCACCATACCCGTCACGCTTCGATTGATCCGATGCACACCCGAGCGATTAACGAAGATGGCTGACCAAGAACCTGAGTCGATGCAACACAAAAGCCACTGGCAATCTCTTTGGCGCCGACCCCAGAATAAGCTATTGCCCGGTATCCCTGTTGGCGGCTATCTATTATTTTTGATTGGCGTCGGTTTCTGGACGGGATCTAATAGCGCATTGGATTATTCCAATACTGAGGCTTTCTGTATCTCTTGCCACGTTATGAAAGACAACGTCTATGCTGAGTACCAGGAGACCATTCACTATTCCAACCGCACTGGGCATTGGGAACCATCGATACGCGCGAGAAATTTCAGGCAAGGCGCCTCTATCTCGCCAAGCGCGTTTGGACAGATATGAAGGCATCGGATTCCAAGGAGTGCCGAAACTGTCACGAGCTCCGGCACATGGACCTTGATAAGCAACAGTTGAGCGCCAGCAGGAAGCATACGCTCAAACGGCAAATCGAAAGAGGCGAGACTTGTATCGAATGCCACCAAGGCGTCGCACACGAGCTACCCGAAGGATGGGAAGATGAGTTCTGAGAAGAATATTTTCTGGCCAGCTTTGATCCTGATCCTCGCCCTCGTTGCAGTCGCATTTAGGCCTACTTTGGCACAAGTCCTGTCCGAGGAAGACAGATCAGCAGTCGCTGATCACATGCACGAACACTTGACGCGAATCGGCACGATTAAATCCGCAATCATCGCAGGCAACCTGGGGGAGGTGCGCGAACCGGCAACCTGGCTCGCCGAACATGAAACAGCAGCGGGTCTGCCTGCAGAATTTGAGTATTACGTCAGACAGATGAGGAGCCACGCCCATCACGTGATAGAGGCTTCGAATCTGACCGCCGCTGCTGAGTCAGTGAGCGAAATGGCGAAGACCTGCGGCAACTGTCATTTGGTAAATGATGTAAATCTGGAGTTTGGCTACGACCGAAAGCCGCGCGAAGATGTTGAGGATGTCGTCACCCACATGCAGCGCCATCAATGGGCGACGGATCGCTTGTGGGAGGGGCTCATAGGTCCGTCGGATACAGCGTGGAACAGGGGAACGGATATGCTAATCGATGCACCGCTGCTGCCCTCGGATGTAACAACGACGACAGACAATGTCGCAGAAATCGGCAATATCGCGCGCCGCATTCACGCGCTCGGGGGAATCGGTACCGAGACGAAGACACCCGACGCGCGAAGCGAGCTTTACGCTGAGGTATTGGGGCTGTGTGCCAGTTGCCACACATTATTAGGCCGCGGTCCAGCCAACTGACGAACATTCCAGGTTATCCATTGCAGCGGGCGGCAGCCAATGCTGCCGCCCTCACCACTTCTCGATCGTCTTACTTTCACATAGCGTGAATGTCATACCAGGTCGAGTTATTGACCTCGAATGATCGAACTTCCGGAGTGCCTTCTATGGCGTCGCGCATCTTTTCCGATACCTGGGGGTAGATATCGCGCTCGTATTTCTCAGCATCCTTGCGAGTGTCCCAGAAACTCATTGCAACAGCTTCATCGCTATCCCTATCGAAAAACGATAGTTCGTCGCGAAAACCCGTCTGTTTCCTGAGCAGCGGGATGACGTCGTTTTCAAGCCGTTGATTGAACAGATCAAACTTGTCGGGTTTGAATTGTGCGGTAACTTGGCGAACAAACATAATTGCCTCCCTTTTCAAAATTTTGATATTCGCGTCTTGAGGAATTTGCGACAAGTGGACGCGTGTCACCTGCCGCACCAAGCATATGAGCATGTAACTTCCAATACTGCATTGACATATGTCAGCCCAGGGTAAGTAACTTCCACGATATTCGAGCGGGTCGTCCGTCGCATAATATGATGGCACATTTTGAGGGCCTGACACTTGCGCGCATACGCTGACACGAACACGGCGGAGCCTGGAGTATTTCATGTCGCCTGCGGATTCTGTTCGCTTCGTGAAATGTGTTGGCCAATGGGACTGGAGCCATCCGAATTGGCGCGTCTGCAATCGATGATCAGGCACTCTGGCCCGCTGCCGGTTGGAAACCACCTGTTTGGCGTGGGCGAACGATTCACGGCTATTTACGCCGTGCGATCAGGCTGTATCAAGAGTTACAGCATTGGCGCCGGTGGACACAAACTGGTGCACGGCTTTCACCTCCGCGGTGAGGTGCTTGGTTTCGATGCCGTTCACCCGGACCGGCATCGTTGTAATGCTGTAATTCTGCAACCCAGTTTCGTGTGCGTCATCCCGTATCGGGACATTGCCAGATTCAGTCTGGAGTTTCGCAGTCTGTACAACCAGGTATTACGTGTTATGAGTCGGGATTTCTCCAGGCAACTCATGTTTGCAGACGGTTCTGATTCGACACAACGGATCGCTGCATTTCTGATGGATATCCAGTCTCGGCTGTACCGGCCAGGCTCAGCTGAGTATGAATTCAGACTTCCAATGTCACGGGAGGATATTTCGAATTACCTGGGGATCGCTCCGGAGACCTTGAGTCGCTCGATCGCCAGATTGCACAGAAAAGGACTGATTGACGTCGATCGACGGCGTATTCGCTTGTTAAATCCCGTTCATTTAGAAATGTTGGCGGAAGGAAAATAATACGAATGAAAGCCGGCCCTCTCTTGACAAATGTCATAGACAGAACAACCGGACCGGGTTTTAGATTTTGCACATGCAACGAGTGGCGGCAGCATCGTCACTGACAGGAACCAGGAGCAGACAGTGCGGAGACGAATTTTAGAGGAGCTCACATATCCACGCATCATGATGCTGGCTAATCTGGACGTCGAGGAATGCAACCAGAATCAGTATTTCAATCCCGCACACGAGGCGTGTCGGCGTTGCGAGCAAGGGGAAGAATGCCGATGGCTGAACCGCAACGATGAGTTTAGTGTATTGGTGCAAATGCCGATGGAAGTCCTGCTGGAATCCATATTTTTCTGTATCGATTACATCGGCGCCCAAAATGCACGCGCAAACCACAGTGTCAAGCGATGTGCCTGCGAGTCCTGCGACTGGGTGAGAAGGGCGCGCCGGCTGGCGTGGGAATACAGGGATTCCACAAAACGACAATAACTGGTCCTCTCGACACGCTGTTGTATTCGATCACGCAGGGTCTCGTTCGATGCCTTAGCCTCAATTAGAAGAAATTCGGCACCACAATCAATCGCGGTCTGGCGTGCCCGTTCGCGCTGGCGGAATTCCAGGAAAGATGCATCCAGAATAACGTCGTGTCCAGCGCGCAATACTGACTTCGCAATAAGGCAGAGTGTGGTATAGACGTCTTCATTCGCACTGTCCGTATAGAGGCCTTTACCAACACCGGAGACGCTGGCAGCAGTTTCGGCCAGACCGTGTATTCTCTTTCGCTCAATGTCCGAACGTACCCGCACGGCCGGTAGTTCACCCATCAGTTGGCCGGATAACCAGGTCTTCCCAGATCCGGAAAATCCGTGCATAACAATTAAAACCTGGGAGCGCTTGACCTATTGCGCGCCGGCCAAGTCAAGGTAGCGATGTAACTCAGCCATGTGTTTTTCCGTATCCGCGCTTTCGTTGCACTTGTGGCAGTGTATTGCCATGACCTTGGCACGGACCAAGCACCGATAAACGAAGTACAAGTTGAACATTGACACACTGTCGTAGTCGCCAGTGAGTTCAAGGTAACGATTGAGAACCAGAAAACCCAGGTCCGAACGGCCTTTGGCGAACAAATCCATGACCAGGAACGCGATATCATTTATGACGTCAATTTCACGAATCTTTGCACCGAACTCAATTCGATCGAAGGCGGCGATTCCAGTTGGTAGCCGTACCAGATTGGCTAAGTGCAGATCGCCATGACAATCTCGCACGAACCCATCGTCATAACGCCGGTGTAGTCTCATTTCGAGTTTGTTGAGCTCAACGGCGGTCCATCGACGTAGCGGCCCCAGCTTGTTTTCCTGAATCAAGCTTTCCAGTGGTTCGAAGTTGTCCAACATGAATTTTCTGGTGAGTGTGACTATTGTGTTTTTTAGTTCTGGCCCACAGACCGTAGCTTGTTGATGATGCTTGGCAATAATGGCTGCGAGTTCGTGCATATCTGGTGCCGTTAGCGCACCGGCTGCCAATTGGGAATCGAGTCTAGCGCTCTGCTCGAATTGCCGCATCCTGACGGCGTATTCAACGATCGGTTCGGTCCCGCCTATTCGCAAGCGGTTTTGATCCTTGTTCACCGTTACAACATCCATATAGATTTCAGGAGTCCAGTCCTGATTCAAGCGGATTTCCTCTTCGCAATAAAATCGGCGTCGTTTCAGATCACGGAAGTCTAGAAATTCAAGCTGGACCGGCTTCTTTATTTTGTAAGCATAGGGCCCTGTCAATATGACCCAGGAGATGTGTGTCTCGATCAATTCAATGTGTTCAACTGTGTGTGGGAACGCGCCTGGTTCCAGCAATGATTTGAATTTGCAAAATTCGATATTTGCGTTGGATGACATAGTCAGCCCTGCAACATCTTGGACCGGTCGCTTGTTGCTGTCAGCGCGATGCTTATTATGCGAACTCCGACACAGATTCCCTATCAGTATTCTCAACGCATCCGTAGTGGTAATTACGAATTTCGAAGGCCCATGATCATTCGTATCTTTCGAACTGTAACTTGGAGGATCAAGTAATGATGACCGAAACGCTACAACGTGGATACGCACAGGATGTGATGCCGAACTTCGGAGCGCTAGCGAAGTTGACGGAGGACCGCAAAAAGAGACAGGTCCGCGAACTGGAAATCGTGAAAAATCGAGAGATTCTGCTACGGCAGGCCAAGCGAGACGCGCAGCGGACAAGGCAGATCATACAGGATCAGCTCAGTCGTCGGCGGGCACGGCAAACGACAGTCGACAATTCTTGTCATGCACTGTCCCTTTTCAACTTACGCTTCTGATCCGTATACTGCAGCACCGGTAGGTGTTGAGCCATAGCTACCATTGTACCGATGGTAGGAACTGCCAATCAGATTGTGAGTAACAAATAGGGAATCAGACAATGGACTACGAGGTATCACGAAGCAGGCGGGATGACAGATTCCGGCCGACTGTGGCAGTTGAGAAACTGGCAATTAACAATGGCCAGACGGTTCCGCTGCGTGATACCGGTCCTGCTATTCCCCGTTACCTGCGTAAAACCTATACGTGGGCTTATCTGAATCCCCGCAACGTGAAATTGCTCGACCGAGAGTTGGTCGTCGCCACAATACTCTGGTTTCAGCATCACAAGCTCCAGCGTATGGCCCTTGCCGAGATTGAGCCTGGAAGCAAGGTGCTGCAAACCGCCTGTGTTTATGGTGATTTTTCGCCGACGCTCGCGCGGCACATTGGCAAGAATGGCAGCCTGGAAGTTGTCGATGTTGCCAAAGTGCAGGTCGACAACTGTGCTGAAAAATTGCGTGATTATCCATTCGCGTCGGTACGCCATCTCGATGTACTCGATCTTGGTAATGGCGAGTACGATGCGGTGTGCTGTTACTTCCTGATGCACGAAGTACCGGATGATTGCAAACACAGACTCGTCGATGTCGCACTGAATAGCATCGGTCCCGACGGCAAGGTGATCTTTGTCGATTACCATAAGCCCCACTGGGCCAATCCTTTCAAGCCTTTGATGAGCCTTGTCTTCGATAAGCTTGAGCCGTTTGCGAAGGGCTTGTGGCGTCAGGACATTCGCGACTTTGCCAGCGAACCGGAAAAATTTCGCTGGCGCAAAGAGTCGTTTTTCGGCGGCCTCTACCAGAAGGTAGTGGCGACCCCGATCCGTAGCAAACCAGCGTGGAAACAATAAGTTACGATGTCGCGATCGTCGGTGCCGGTGGTGCCGGCCTGCGCGCCGCCATAGCACTCGCCGAGTTGAATCGTGGACTACGCATCGCTTTAATATCCAAAGTTTATCCCATGCGCAGTCACACTGTCGCAGCAGAAGGTGGCGCTGCGGGCGTCATAAAGGACAACGACAGTTTTGACAATCACTTCAACGATACGGTGGTTGGCGGCGACTGGCTCTGCGATCAGGATGCCGTCGAACTCTTCACTCATGAAGCGCCGAGGGAACTGACGCGAACTGAACATTGGGGTTGTCCCTGGAGCCGCGAGGCAGACGGCCACGTGGCCGTGCGTCCATTCGGCGGCATGAACGTCGAGCGCACCTGGTATGCGGCTGACAAGACTGGGTTTCACTTGCTCCACACGCTTTTCCAGAGGTCACTGAAATACGCCGCCATCGAGCGTTATGATGAATACTTCACCACCGATATTGTCGCTGTCGACGACGCCTGCCAAGGCGTCGTTGCCCTTGAGATGCGAACGGGGCAGCTGCGATTCTTCCGCGCGAAGGCGATCATCATCGCAACCGGCGGGGCCGGGCGAATTTTTCCGTTTACGACCAACGGTGCGGTCAAGACCGGGGACGGGATGGCTATGGCGTACCGGGTTGGCGTGCCGCTTAAGGACATGGAATTCGTGCAGTACCACCCGACCGGCTTACCGGGCACCGGGATACTCATTACCGAGGCATCCCGCGGCGAAGGTGGCATTCTTGTCAATAAGGACGGCTACCGTTATCTGCAGGATTATGATCTCGGCCCACCGGATCCCTGGCCGCGCAAGAAAGCGATGGAGCTCGGCCCGCGGGATCGCCTCAGTCAGGCGTTCTGGCACGAGCAACAGCGGGGCAGGACGATTAAGACCGACCGCGGCGACGTCGTACACCTTGACCTGCGTCATCTTGGTGAGGCGAAGATAAACGAACGACTTCCGATGGTTCGGGAGCTCAGCAGGAGCTACGTGCGCGTCGATCCGGTTGAAGCTCCAATTCCGGTGCGCCCCGTCGTGCATTACACGATGGGTGGCATTGATACTGACATCAACGGTGCCACCAGGGTCGGCGGCTTGTTTGCGGCAGGCGAATGCGCCTGCGTCAGCATCAACGGGGCGAACCGGCTCGGCTCCAATTCGCTGACCGAGTTGCTCGTATTTGGCGCGCGGGCCGGGCGTAGCGCTGCCGACTATGTAGCCGGCGGTGGCTCGGCCGTCTCGGACGCGCTGGTCATGGAGCAGGCCGAAGCAGCGGAGAATCGGGTGCTGGCACTGTTCCAGAAAACGAATGGCCATGAGGATACTGCCGGTCTGCGCCGGGATCTGACGGCCACCATGGAGGCTGGCGCGGGCATTTATCGCAGCGAGGACTCGCTGCGTGAAGCCCGTGCAAATATGGCGGAGATTCGGCAGCGCTACTCGTCGATCGAGTTGCGGGACAAGAGCAACGTCTTTAACACGGACCTGACCGAAGCACTGGAACTCAAGTCCATGATAGATGTGGGTAGCGCGCTCGTTGTATCGGCCTACCACAGGACGGAGTCTCGTGGTTCACATCAGCGCCTTGATTACACGGACCGGGACGACGAGAAATTCCTCAAACATTCGCTGGCCACGTATACGGCCCAAGGCGAGCCGCACATCGATTATCGTGATGTCGTCATTACGCGTTCACAGCCCAGTGAACGATTGTACGGAGGTAATCAGGAGTGACGCAGGCGACCCGACAACTGGAAGTACTGCGATACGATCCGGATACGGACAGTACGCCGAATTTTCAGACCTACGAGGTTCCGTATCAGGATGACTGGGTCGTGCTCGACGCCATCAATTATGTCAAGGAAAATCTCGATCGCACGCTGAGTTATCGCTGGTCCTGCCAAATGGCCGTTTGCGGGAGCTGCGGCCTGGTCGTTAACGGCGAGCCGGTATTGGCCTGCCACGCGTTTCTCCGCGACTACCCGGAAAAGATACGAGTTGAACCGCTCGGCAACTTTCCGATCGAGCGGGACCTGATCGTGACGATTGACGACTTCGTCGAAAAACTGAGGAGGGTTAGACCTTATATCGTTTCCAAAAAGGAGCGGGCACTAGAATCCGGCGAGAACCTGCAGAGTCCCGAGCAGCTTGCCTCCTACAAACAATACACGGACTGTATCAACTGTTTGCTATGTTATTCGGCCTGCCCGCAGTACGGACTGAATGACCGGTTTGTCGGACCCGCCGCACTGGCTATTGCGCATCGCTACAACCTCGACTCCCGCGATGCAGGGCGCAGCGCGCGGGCGGATGTGGTTGCCAGCAACCCCGGAATCTGGGATTGCAGTTTTGTCGGTGCCTGCTCCGAGGTTTGCCCGAAAAATGTCGATCCTGCTGCGTCGATCCAGCAGATGAAGATCGCAAGTACAGCGGACTACTTCATGAGGCTTCTGAAACCTTGGCGAAAACAATGACCCGCCGGCCATACATTCGCCCCGTGCGCCGGTATTCCTGGTGGCTGTCACAACCACGCTTTGTTCGTTACATGCTACGCGAGGCCAGTGCAGTGTTTATCGGCGCCTACATGTTGTTGCTGATCGTCGGTCTGCTGAGGCTGAGCCAGGGACCCGCGGCGTACGATTCCTTCCTAAATGCTATTTTGAGTTCCACCGGTGTTGTTCTCAGCCTCATAACATTTGTTTTTGCCCTTTACCATTCGGTAACTTGGTTCGCGGTAGCACCAAAGGCGATGCCGCTCAGGATGCGTGGTAAGGCGGTGCCGCCGGCGATCATCATCGGAGCAAACTGGTTCGTCTGGGGGCTCGCGTCGCTGCTGATTCTGTTGTGGGTAGGTGCATGACATGGCCAGTTCCAACAAGCCTGTAATCTGGGCGCTCTTCGCCGGTGGTGGCACTCTGGCGGCCTTCGTGCTCCCGGCAATCATCTTTTCTCTGACACTGAACTCGCTTTCGTATGGGCGGGCTGTCGCCGGCCTGCAATCGCCATTTGCGAAGTTTGCCGTGTTTGCGGTGGTGGTGTTGATCCTGTGGCATGCAGCTCATCGACTCCGAATTACGGCGCACGACCTGGGCGTTTACGTCGATGGTTTTGTCATGCTCATTTTCTACGGCATCGCGGCTCTCGGCACTGTCGTAGCATTATTTGCTCTACTCGGTCTTTGAGGTAACACGTCGGCAGGAATCACTATGCGGCTTTGTCGCTGGACAGTTCGACTGGCGTATGGAACCAGTCCGGCTTAATAACTAAGAGGTCGCAGGGCAGGTGCTCAAGGACTCGTTCAGCCGTCGCGCCAATGAATATCCGCTTCAAGCGATTTCGCGCCACGGCGCCCATCACGACAACGTCAGCGTCAAATTTATTCGCCACGAGCGGTAACTCTTCGTGGGCGAGTCCGGAAACGAGATGTGCCTTCTTGTGGTCGATGCCATGAAATTCCGTTATCTCATTGAAGCGTTTCTCGTGTCTCTCGCGCATTTGCTCATCAATCTCGTCCAACGGCAGAGAAACGGGAATATAGGCATGGGCCGTGCCAGTCGCGACGATGATCCGTGGATCGTAGGAGTGAAACGCGTGCACCGCGCCGTTTGATTTCTCGGCCAGCATTTTTGAGAGGACGAGAATTTGGTCATCGAGTGCAGCCGGCTTATCGTGATCATTCATAGGGTCGATTGCGGCCATAAATACCGGCTGATCGGCGATCTCTTGCGGGTTAACGAGCCACAGCGGCACGGGACATGTACGAAGAAGATTCCAGTCGGTATTCGTAAACAGTGTGCGCGCCAACGCAGAATGATGATGCGTATCTTTGAATACGATATCGGTGCCGACGGCTACTGCGTGCCGAACGATACTCTCATAAAGCGGGTAGTCCCAGGTCGCCGCAGTGCGCACGATCAGGCCGGAGCTTCGTAACGGCTCAGCAAGTTCTTCAAGATGTTTTTCGTAGCCAGCGATGATGTCACGCCGGGCCCTTTCGAGGGAGGGAGAATCAAAGAATCGGTCGCCGTTCAGGTACTGATTGTAGTAACTAACAAACAGTTCCAGTTCTGCGCCCGCATCCTTGGCAAGCCATGCAGCGCGACGCATTGCAGGCTGATCGTCGGTGGTCGGATCGATAACGCACATTATTCGGGAGATTTTATGCATGGTTGCACCTCTGGAAATCGCGCAGTAAGCGATAGCGTGTGGTTACTGTGGCCAGCGTACTTCCACGCCGACTCGATGTTAATAGGGTCTGCTACGTAGGCAATATCGGAATGTACTTACCTACGGTTGTGTATAGGCCAGGCATCCGGTAGGCATCATAGGTGAATTTACTGATTCCAGATGAGTGTGCCGTCCGGTCTAATGAACATGTCACTTGAATCTGATGCTTTTGCGAGTGCGGCAGGATTCGTATTCGACCAGGAGAAATAATGGAATGACGAATAATCCGTCCATCAAACTTCGCGGCGAACTGTTGCTGAAAAAAGAAGAGTTCACAGCGCGCCTCAGACGCATCACTGTAAACCTGCGGCGTGGCTACGAAGCTGACTCCAAAGAGCGAGCTAAACAGCTCGAAGACAGCGAGGTTGTGGATGCGCTGGGTAACGAGGCTAGGGGAGAGCTCGAGAAAATATCGGCGACCCTGGCACGAATCGAGACAGGTGAGTTCGGTATCTGTATTAATTGTGGCGAGTCGATCGATGAGGGCCGGATCAAGGTCTATCCGTATGGCCTCGAATGCATCGACTGTGCGACGATGAACGAGCACAGGCAGGCCATACCATAACAGAACATTCTCAAATGAGGACCTGTCGGGCTAAAAGAGTAGAGGAATTGAAATGAGTGCTGATTCCACCACCGCTAGTCAAAGCGACACGTATCCCGACAACACCGACGGTAGCGACATTAGTCCCGCCAAAGCACTGTTTCGGGGTGAGATAGTTCGATCCGCGCTGTGGCCGTTTCCCAGGGTCGAGTCAGAGCAGAAAGAGATGCTCGACATGGTCGTGGATTCTGTTGATCGCTTCCTCGACGACACGCAGGCCGATTTTGGTGAATGGGATCGGATCGGTGAACAACCCAAAGAATTCCTCGACACGTTGCGCGAGCTTGGCTTGTTTGGCCTCATCATTCCTGAGGAATACGGCGGCATCGGTTTAAGCAATGCAGGTTATTCACGCGTACTGCAACAGGCCGGCCGTTACGACAGTTCCGCTTCACTGACCATTGGCGCACACAGTTCGATTGGCATGAAAGGACTGTTGTTGTTCGGCACCGATGCTCAAAAGAAGCAGTATCTGCCATCGCTGGCAAGCGGTGAATTGATCGCCGCATTTTGCCTGACGGAACCAGGAGCCGGGTCCGATGCCGCATCGATTCAGACAAAGGCGGTAAGAGATTCGAATGGCGACTGGATTCTGAACGGTGAGAAAATCTGGATTACCAACGGTGGTATCGCTGACCTTTTCACGGTGTTCGCCCGCACCGATGGTAGTGTCGGGAAGATCTCCGCTTTTATTGTCGAGCGCGAGTTTTCCGGTGTCAGTGTCGGCCCTAAAGAGAACAAGCTTGGCATCCGAGCCTCTTCTACCACATCAGTAAACTTCACTGATGTGAATGTCCCTGCACAAAACCTACTTGGCGAGGAAGGAAAGGGATTTAAGATAGCAATGTCCATTCTCAACAACGGTCGCACCGGCCTGGGTGGCGCGGCGGTCGGAGGAATGAAGACCAGTATCGCGCTTGCGGCGAAGCACGCCGTGGAGCGCAAGCAGTTCGGGCAAAGCATAGCCGAGTTCGGACTGATCAAGAAGAAAATTTCGGAAATGACGGTCGATTGTTTTGCGGCCGAGAGCGCAGTATGGATGGTTGCACACTATATTGATTCGGGGTACTCCGACTATTCGATAGAAGCTGCGATCAGCAAAGTCTTTGCGAGTGAGGCTATGGTACGCAGCGCAAACGAGGCGTTGCAGATAGCGGCCGGCAGTGGCTATATGAATGAACTTCCGTACGAGCGCATATTTCGTGACTCGCGAATTTTGACAATATTCGAAGGAACCAGTGAGATCCTAAGGCTGTTCATTGCTCTATCCGGCATAAGAGATGCAGGACAGTTGTTGCAAGAACTCGGATCTGCAGCGGAGGACGTTTTTAATCATCCGATAAAAGGATTCGGCTTACTGTCCGACTATGCTGGGAGGCGTATTACGAACATTACTTCGATCGGGCAAGAGCGAATTAGCGGAGTGGTATGCGAGGAACTGCGCGATGATGCCCTGATCTTTGAGAAGTATGCGCTGGAGCTGGCAATATGACGGACCATCTGTTGCGCCGTCACGGCGAGGCGATTGTTGATATGCAGTTCGCATTGCAGCGTGCCGCCGACGTCGTCATAGACCTTTTTGTCGGACTGTGTGTCCTGTCTCGAGTGAGTTCGATGGTTGCCGATGACAGCGAGCAATACCGGCAAGCCGTATCAATCGCCCATATGTTTAGTCATCAGGCCAAGCGACGCATGAACAGGGGACTCCGGGCAATGCATCGCAATGAAGATGAGAGCGCTAAATCGTTGGCGGAGTATATCTACGAAGTTGAAGGCTATCCCTGGGATACCGTGGATTGAATTATTCGTCATCACGAAGGCCAGCTCCGCAAGGCTTGCAGACATAACCTGACGACAAACAGGCCAAATAGCATTGTATTTATCACCTATTAATAGCGGTAATTACGAATATCAGACAAGCGGTTTTTGGCCTATAAATAGATACTTAATCAGGAATTGATAAGGAATGGGAAAATGAAAGAGCCAAAACTAATTACGAGCCTATTGGCTGCATCTATTGTTGTTTTTCTCGGCAGTCCTGCTGTCGTGCTCGCGTGTACAGCCTTCGAATTATATGGCGAAGTTCACTCCCACGTATCTTATTCGGACCTTAATCTCGAAAGTACAGATGGTGTGCAGGAACTGTATGAACGTCTGCAGAAAGCATCAAGGAAGACCTGCAGCGTCACATCGCCGATGAATGATGGAACCATCGCATGGCGCTCATGCTACCGGCATACACTGTCCGACACTGTTGATAAATTCGATAACGAGGATCTTTCCAAGGTCCACGAAAATTTGATCAAATAGGGACACCAACCAGGGCTACCAGGCTTCAGTCAGCTTGTTCTGTATCGCACGCCGAACCAGCGGCAACCTGTTGGCCAGTCTCAAGGAAATTCGTCTTGCGAATTTGGCCGGTACGCGGTCATCGGTAAAGATTTTTACGATTGCGTTGGTGCCATGATACATAGGCAGGGTCGTTCGCATGTGTTTGCGCTGGTATCGTTGTAGCAAAGACGTTGCGGCGATATCTTCTTCCTTGGCGGCGGCGCTAATAATTTCTTTCGCAAGGATCTCCTGGCCGCTGAGACCGAGATTGTAGCCGTGTGCAGTTACGGGATGCATGCCGACCGCGGCGTCGCCGATCAACGCAAATCGTTTCGCATAAAACTTCGAGGCATGAACACCAACCAGCGGATACTCAAATCTATTGCTGATGAGTTTCATGGCACCGTATCGACTGTTGAATCGGTGTTGAATATCCTGGCTGAATTGTGCGTCGTCCATTTCCATTATCGAGTCGCACTGATCCGTCGAGGCCGTAACGACGATTGAGGATTGGTGTCTGGTTAGCGGCAAGACAGCCAGGGTACTGCCGTAATGAAAACATTCGAATGCGATCGCGTTATGCGGTCGCTCATGCTCTATGCGACACACAATGCAGATGCGGCCGAAGTCGTGCATAGACGCCGGGATTCCTACCATGCGGCGAGTTTCTGAAAAACGGCTATCCGCAGCAATGACCAGGCGTGACTCCATTACCTGCCCGTCGGACAAGACGACAGAAGCCCTGCTGTCATCTATCGAGACAGACGTCACGCTCAGGCTGCAATGCAGGTCGACATTATCGACGGTCTGAATCTCGTCAAAGAGTGCCTGTCGAATAATATGGTTCGAGACAATATGGCCGAGTACATCGACTGAGTCATTCTCGTTATCGAATTTCAGGCAATACGGTGATGTCCCGTCCAATACCCGGGCCTTCTTTATGGGAGGTCTGTCATCGGGCCCGAAGCGTGCCCAAATCCCAAGCTCCTTGAGGATGCGAACAGACTGATGTGTCAGTGCGATGTCTCGCCCGTCGAATTCAGGCGCGGCAAGTTGCTTCCTGGATTGCTTGTCGATCAGTGCGATCCGTAGCCCGGTATTTGTGAGAGATTGCGCGAAGCTCAATCCTGCCGGACCCGCGCCAACAATTATGATGTCATAGGTCATGGGGTTCTCGAAATTATGGGCTCGAAGCGAGCCTGAAAGAAACGCAGGTACTCGGGCTCATACACCATTTTCAGACCGAGAATATCGTCGCGCCGTTCATAAACATCTATGACGGATTCTGCAACGACATCCATATGGGCCTGTGTATACACGCGGCGCGGTATCGTGAGCCGTACAAGTTCCAACGCGGGACGGCGGTTTCTGCCAGTCGTTGGGTCACGTCCGGCAGACACATTGCCCCGCTCCATCGAGCGAATGCCGGACTCGATGTACAATTCTGCGGCGAGCGCCTGGGCAGGATAGTCATCCTGATCCACGTGCGGCAAAAACCGCTTGACGTCGATACAGACCGCATGCGATCCAATCGGCTTGACAATCGGGACGCCGGCATCGTCAAGCTTTTCACCCAGGTATCGCACCTGGCCCACACGGGCTGCCTGATGTTCCTCTGTAACGGCTTCCCGAATGCCCTGGGCCATGGCCTCCATGTCCCTGCCGGCAAGTCCGCCGTAGGTGTGCAGGCCTTCGTAGACGACGACGAGGTTTTTCGCCTTTTCGTACAGTTTCTCGTCGTTGCACGCGAAGAAACCGCCGATATTCACGAGTGCGTCTTTCTTCGCGGACATCGTGCAGCCGTCCGTCAGGTCACAAATATCCCTTAGAATATTGCGGACTGATTTGTTGCCGTAGCCGTTCTCTCGTTCCCGGATGAACCAGGCATTCTCAATCGTGCGCGTGGCATCCAGCATGATCGGAATGTCATGCTCGCGGCAATAACTGTGTAAGGCATTGAGATTTGCCATGGAAAACGGCTGCCCGCCTGCCATGTTCACATTGCCTTCAAGGCTGATGTAGGGCACGTCGTTCTGCGCCAACCTCCTGCACCAGCGATGCAGCTTGTTGATGTCTACATTGCCTTTGAACGGGAATGAGCTTTCGGGGTCATGTGCATCGTCAACGATAACGTCCACAAAAGTCCCCCCAGCCAGTTCCTGGTGCAGGCGCGTTGTAGTGAAGTACATATTGCCCGGGATATGGTCGCCCGGTTTGATAAGAAGCTGGGACATCAGGTTTTCGGCGCCGCGCCCCTGGTGCGTCGGCACGAGATATTCGTAACCGTAATATTCCCTGATAACAGCCTCCAGATGATAGAAAGTTCTCGCTTCCGGCGTACGCCTCATCACCCAGCATCATGGCCGCCCACTGCCTGTCGCTCATCGCGGCGGTGCCGGAATCTGTCAACAGGTCAATGTAGACGTCCCTGCTTCGCGTCAGGAACGTGTTGTATCCGGCTTCCCGAATAGCCTGTATTCGCTGCTCGCGCGTTGTCATCTTGAGAGGCTCGACCATCTTGATTTTGAATGGCTCGGCCCAGGTACGTTTTTGCGTCGCTGTCATGCTGGAATCCAGTCGAAATTTGGCGGTGAAATGCCTAAGAAATTGGGGCGCCTGCACGATGCGCATGCCGCGGATATCGCATCGTCGCTCCCACACGAGATTGATGCCTTCGAGGACGTAGTCCATATGGCTCTGCGTATAGACCCGGCGGGGAATTGCCAGGCGCACCAGGTCAAGACGGGCAGGGTGCTCTTCGTTCGTATGTGGATCGGCGCCGAACATTACAGTGCCAATTTCAACGCTGCGGATGCCCGCTTCGATATAGAGTTCCACGACCAGTGACTGACCCGGATATTGCAGTGGTTCTATGTGCGGCAGAAAGCGTCGGGCGTCGAGATAAACGGCATGCCCACCTGCAGGTGCGACTACCGGGATTCCCGCATCACGCAGATGCTCAACGACGTACCGCGTCGACAGCAGCCGGTAGTCGAGATAGTGTTCATCCAGGATTTCACGCAAGCCAACGGCGATCGCTTCCAGATCGCGGCCAGCCAGGCCGCCATAAGTAGGAAATCCTTCTGTGAGAATCAGAATATTGCGTTCCTGGTGTGCCAGCTCGGCGTCGTTGGTGCACAAAAATCCGCCGATATTTGCGAAGGCATCCTTTTTGGCCGACATCGTGCAGCCGTCCGCGTAGCTGAACATTTCGCGCGCAATATCGATGGCCGCAGTATTTTCATAGCCGGGTTCGCGGCACCGGATGAAATGCGCGTTCTCGGCGAAACGGCAGGCATCGATATAGAAAGGAATACCGGCGCCCCGCGCGATCTGGCTGATTTCCCGAATGTTGGCCATCGATACCGGTTGGCCGCCGCCGGACTTGTTAGTCGCGGTGACCATGATTATCGGAATCCGTTCCGCCCCCTCGCTTGCGACGAGTTTTTCCAGTGCTGCGATATCCATGTTGCCCTTTGAACGGGAACTCGGATTCGAGGTCGCGGGACTCGCGACAGGGCAGGTCTAATGCCTTGCCGCCAAAAAATTCGATATTCGCCCGGGTCGTGTCAAAATGGGTGTTGTTCGGAACGATGGAATCCGCTTTTACGAGTACACCGAACAGAATGTGTTCGGCCGCACGCCCCTGGTGGGTTGGGAGGACCTGCTCGAAACCAAAAATATCTTTGACCGTGTCGCGGAACCGATACCAGCTCCGAGCGCCTGCATAGGATTCATCGCCTCGCATCATGGCGCCCCATGCGTCTGACGACATTGCGCTGGTGCCCGAGTCGGTTAACAGATCAATGATCACGTCTTCCGCACGCAACAGGAACGGGTTGTAGCTGGCTTCCTCAATCAGTTGTTCGCGTTGCTCGCGAGTTGTCAGTTTGATGGGCTCAACCATCTTGATCCGGAACGGTTCGATAATGGTTTTCATTGAATACGTCTGCGCTTTCCGGCTTAAAAGCTGGTCAATCCGCTGGGGTTGGCGCGCAGCAACTTGAAGCGGTGAAACCCGAGATCGATGTACGGCTGCAGTGGGAAGTCCACCATGCCGTCTACGTCGCGCTCCTTGTACATCATTGAGCACTGAAACTCAGCACCCTGGCCTTTATTCATCTTCGAAAACGACAAATAACAGAGATGCGAAGGGCAGGTAAGCGCACAGCCGGCATTGGCAAACAGGGTGATGCGATCTTTTGCCTCAATTTTTTGCAGAAAATCGAGGTCCTCGTTCAGGCGCATCGGCAGTACGACCGCGTCATAGAGTTCAAGAGCTTTGTCAATCTTACGATGAGTCTTGATGTTCTTGATAACGCTCGCGTCAATGTGATAGTTGGGAAAGTCCTGTTTAATCCATCTTGCAAGATCATCGTTCGTTACGATGACTGAATTACCCGGGAAATGATGTTTTTGCAGCAAGTCCTGGTTCTGCTCGTACTCATCGCGCTCAACGAAATGATTTGTCATCGGCAGCCGAAGCCCAATACCTGCGTTGTTGAGCTGCGTCACATCCCGGTCAGACAGTTCGCGCCCTTTGAATTCCCGTCCGCCGTATAGCGTGCTGCGTTCGACGAAACCGAACAGGCTCTCAATCTCCCGCAACGGCAAATAGCCATACTGTTTTCTCAGAAATGCAAATACGGGCGTCATCGGAGACTTGTTGCGTGCGGATATCGTGTAGGTTGTCTCAGCAGGTGGCAGCGGCTGAGCCTGGTGAGTGCCCTCTCCCTGGTTTCGGGTGAAATTCTTGCTTTTAATTTCTGGCTGGTGACCATTGATTCGTAGTGCCTGCAGGTTAGCTAAACACTGAATTCTTTCACCCCGCCGGGTGGCTGGGTATCCGTAATTGCCACAACAGGATTGGTGGAGCCGAGGAGGATCGAACTCCCGACCTTCGCATTGCGAACGCGACGCTCTCCCAGCTGAGCTACGGCCCCACTCGAAATAATCGTATTTTATATCAAAGTTTTTTCGAACCTGCCGACGGACACATCCGCTGTACGTACTAATACGTATTGTGGCGCGACACCCGGACGGATGGAAATAAAAACTGCTGTTTGCCGGTCTTTACTGATATGAAAATAACACGACCGAGAATCGATAAGGCAGCTCCGATGCTGCTGTTCATCGTCATTGGATTGCTGGTAGCAAGAACG
>PVMK01134851.1_pt1 | contig 18774 bp, 19 predicted proteins | sample 1853481 | NCBI WGS metagenome assembly PVMK01 (sample SAMN08533507, study PRJNA380276) | Marine sediment metagenome, whole genome shotgun sequencing project. | reverse complement strand
CGAAAGACGTTGCATCGATCTGGTCCTGTACTGAACCGTCTTTCGCGAAACCGCCAGCCATTGAGATACTCCGGACTGAGTCGTAAATATTCCTGATATTGTAAAGAATAATGACCGCTCGCGTCTCGCAGAGTGAGATCATCTACATGATATTTTTGTGAACTACGTCCTAAAAACGCTCGTTAAAGTGCCAACGATCACAGATTTCTTCCCTGGCCTTACACGATGTTACGCAAGATTAGTTTTTTGCCTGGAGCGGGTGAAGGGAATCGAACCCTCATTCTCAGCTTGGGAAGCTGATGTCCTACCATTGAACGACACCCGCCAACGCCCCAATATATTTGTTTACTCTGGTGATACCACCCCCAATAAGTGGTTCCTCTCCGAAGCCCGGGATGCAGATCTACTGATTCACGTTGTCTAGCCGTCCTGTTTTTCCCGTAGTGATCAATGTGCCCGATTAATTCAAGAGATCAACGCGGCCGGCTTTTGACTAGTCATGTTTTTCTCCAGTCTTCTTGATTGCGCCGACTATTGAGCCTGACAACCCCTGCGGTACGCCACCAGTCAATCGTGGCTACTCATACCGTCCGACTGTAGAATCTCCGGAAACGAACATCCAGAGAGTGTAGTTCAATGAACACAGCCCTGACTACGATTTCAATGCAAGGACTCATCGTTGCCTTTCTGCCGGTGGCCATCGTGATTGGAATCATGTTTCGCTGGTCCGCGGGCGCTCCGACCGCAATTTATGCCTCGCTACGAATGCTGATCCAGTTACTGCTAATTGGATATGTGCTCGTCTACATTTTCGAATCTGATAAACCGGCTACTATTGTTGCCGTACTGATAGTCATGCTTATCGTGGCGAGCTGGATCGCTATTCGGCCGCTGCAAAAAAAACAACCACAAATGTATCTAAATTCGCTCGTCGCTATTTCCGTCGGCGGCATCCTGACGCTTGCACTGGTTAGTCAGATCATTATCGGTGTTGAACCATGGTTTAGTCCACGCTACGTAGTACCGCTGGCAGGAATGATTTTTTCTGGCTCAATGAATACCGTTAGCCTTGCAGGCGAACGATTGCAATCCGAAATCGACAGGGGAACGTCCTATTTAGAGGCTCGGCGAATCGCGTTGCAGGCGTCGTTAATTCCGATTACTAATTCCTTATTTGCGGTTGGCCTCGTGTCGCTGCCTGGCATGATGACCGGCCAGATTTTGTCCGGCGTATCGCCGCTGGTGGCAGCGAAATACCAAATCGTCGTCATGACCATGCTGTTCGGCACTTCGGGTATTTCCGCTGCACTGTACCTGGTGCTAGCCAATCGCAGCTCGCAAAAATCGCACGCCCCAGAGCATCAGGGCGACTGACTCATGCCTCAAGCCCGGCAGAATTGAAGTCAATGCCTCTTTACCGAGGCGGCATACGTCTTCTTGCTAAAAATAACGCCGAATTTTCTTGACGCGCTTGTGAAACGAATTCGTGCGCGTCTGCGGATTGTTTTTCACGGGTGAAGGGAGCGTTGCCGCAAGTTCTATCGACTGGCGGCTTGTAAGCCTGGACGCCGGCACACCCCAGTAATACCTGGCGGCGGCGTCGACACCATAAATGCCCCTGCCAAATTCCGCGACGTTCAGGTAATGCTCGAGGACGCGCTTCTTGGAGAGGTTTCTTTCCATGCCAATCGTCAGCAGTAATTCATGCCATTTGCGCAACGGATTCCTTGATGGGCTTAGAAAGACGTTCTTGACTGTCTGCTGTGAAATCGTGCTGCCGCCGTAGACCAAGCGCTTTTCGGACAGGTTGTATTCCATCGCGTCCTTGAGCGCTTCAATGTCGATCCCCTCATGTTCGTAAAAACGGGCGTCCTCGGCGACGATTACGACCCGAATCACGCTTTGTGGGATTTCCTCGATCGAAACCGGGTTCCAGCGGAGCTTTGGCCAGTCCGGGTGCCGGTGCCGTTCGAATTCGTAGCTGCGAATGAAGCTCGAACGCTGAATCGGACCTTCTGCGTACAGATCCCAGTCCGGCCAGATTCCGATCATGTAGCCAACATCCATTATGATCACGATCGGCAATAGTCGCCAGACCCAGCGCAGCGAACGCGTAACAACGGGTATGCGAAATACTGAGCCAATCTTGCTGAAGATTCTGGAAGCCATCGTTCACAATATTAGTGCAAAAGGGCGAGGCAATACTGTGACCTCGTCGACCCAAAGTAATCGCGGTTGTGGCTCTAGCGTATACTTGAAGGGTTCCTGTGGAGGCGGAGGTTGCGGTGGCTTCAGGTATCAAGCTCGAGCGGTGGGCGCTCTTTGCAGAAATCGCAGGTGCCTTTGCCGTTGTATTGTCTGTTGCCTATCTCGCCCTGCAAGTCTCGGATAACAACCGCTTGTTGCGAAGTCAGGCCCATTTCAACGCACTCTCGCTTGGCCAGAGGCCGCTAGAGATGATGGTAGAAAATGAGAATCTCGCCGAAGTGATAGTCCGTTGCAATACTGATCCGACCGCTGTGGACCAGGCCACCTGGGAGCGCTGTGCAAACTACTACTTCATGCAATTCAACAGTTGGGAGTACTTCTATTATCAATACACTGATGATTCGATTCCTCCTCAGCTATGGCGCGGCGCGGATGCTTACTTCAAACAACAGGTGCAGACCAATACGGGTTATGCACGATTTTGGTCCGAGGGACAGATAGCATTTGACGAGCCGTTCCACTCATATGTCGCGAGCGAGTTTGAAGCGGTTAATTGAACCCTGAAAACCGGCCCATGAGAAAATTAGCAAACGTCCTTATCGCTTTCGTGGCACTTGAACACCTTGGCTTCCTTGTCCTGGAAATGTTTCTGTGGACCAGCCCGACAGGCATGCAGGTTTTCGGGCTGACTCAGGATCTTGCCGACCAGACCTCGGCACTTGCAGCAAACCAGGGTTTATACAATGGCTTCCTGGCCGCCGGCCTGATCTGGAGTCTCGTCAAGAAGAACGACGCATATTCACTGCAGGTCTTTTTCCTGAGCTGCGTGGTCATTGCAGGAATCTTTGGTGCTCTCACAGCGAAAGCGAGCATTTTATTCGTTCAGGGCGCGCCAGCAATGATCGCGTTAGTGCTCGTTGTGCTTGCCAATCGCCAACCAAAGTAACATCCAACCCGGGTCAATAAATGAAACACAGAATCTCGCGAAAAACCGCGTACCAGTCCACGGCGCTCATCGCCGTAGTCCTGATCGTAGTGATTATTTACATTTCGGCGCCGTATTTCACGACAGTTCCTGTGGCCGAATTTTCCGACGAGCAGGAATTACTGCTGGACGAGCTGTACGCCAAGAAACAGCGCTGGGAGGAAAATCGGCCGGCTTCTTTTCGTTATGTTGTGGAAAGAAAATGCGCCTGCCCAGCTGAGCACATGAAACCCTTTCCCGTTGTCGAAGATCTCGACGCCAGAAATATTCGCGTTAGCTGGATCGACGACTTTTTCATCGATGCTGAAAAAGCCATTCTCGATTCCGCGCAGGTCGTGATTACCTACGACGCGTTGTACAGCTTCCCGGTCGCAATTTCGATTTCTTATCCCGACGGTGCGGAAGATTCGTGGCAAGAAATTTACGTGCGGGACTTCGACATCATCAGATACTAAGAAACGAATTAGCGGAGAGTATGCGATGGACAGTATCCGTAATCGTGCAACAGACCAGTTCCCTATGGTTTTGCTCACCCTCCTCAGCATCGTTCAGGCGCTCGCCCTCGAGCTTCTCTGGGACCATTTACGTAACCGGCCTGATCTGTACGAGTCTTCCTGGATCGCACTGCTCGGCTGGGTACAAATTGCAGCCAGCCTGATGGGCATCATGTTGATCTGGCTGATCTATTCGGGAATGGTGATGCGCTTTCGATGGACGCCATCGACGGCCGACTCGATATTGCCGTTCTTCGTCGGCCTGATTCAGTTTCTGATGATCGACATGATGGGGCCGGAAAAATTGGGGCGTTGGATGATTGTATTAGCAATCGTTTTCGCCACGATGATCGTCGCCAGCCATAAAGTGTTTCGGCGTGCCCGACAACATCCGGCCAACCGCGGCTGGTTCGAAAGGTTTTCACCGGCCACCATCAGCGATTTCGTGCCACACCTTGTCATCATAGCCGCGCTGGTCCTGCTCGGCGCCTGGCTATGGCGCAGCGGGAATACGGGCTGGCCCGCATTGTGCGCTTTGCTCGCAACAATCCTTGTCCTTGGTTATGAGATTTTCAATGCGGCGAAATTCTGGAACCAATCGATGGACGATGGAAAGACCGCTGCGAGCCCGGATGAATGACGCCAGTTGTTCAGCTATTCGACAGTCACCGACTTGGCGAGGTTGCGCGGCTGATCGACATCCGTGCCTTTGAGTACTGCAACATGATAGGCGAGCAACTGAAGCGGGATCGTGTACAGGATCGGTGCCTGAAAGTCCTGGATCGCTGACGGCATGCGCATCGTATGAATGCCAACACGGTCGCCAAACTGCACACGCGGATCGGCGAACACATAAAGTTCACCGCCACGCGCCCTGACTTCCTGCAGGTTGCTCTTCAACTTTTCAAGCAACGCGTCGTCGGGTGCTACGGTGACGACCGGCATGTCTTCGTCAACTAATGCCAATGGGCCGTGTTTTAGTTCCCCTGCGGCATACGCTTCAGCGTGAATGTAAGAAATCTCCTTAAGCTTGAGAGCACCCTCCATTGCGACCGGATTCTGCACACCGCGGCCCAGAAACAACGCATGATGTTTGTCGACGAAATGCTCGGCGAGCGTTTCGATTGCTGCATCCAGGCCGAGCACCTCTTCGATAAGGCCGGGAAGGTCCGCTAGCTGCTCAACCAGCTCGCGTTCCTGCTTCTCCTCCAGACCCGTGCGGCGAGCCAATGCAATCGTCAGCAAAGCCAGGGCGGCGAGTTGGGTCGTAAACGCTTTTGTCGATGCCACGCCAATTTCCGGACCCGCACGCGTCATCATGACGAGATCCGATTCGCGAACCATTGAACTCTCGGGCACATTGCAGATCGCTAGGGTCGACACGTAGCCAGATTCCTTCGCCGCACGCAATGCCGCCAGCGTATCCGCTGTTTCGCCGGACTGGCTGATCGCAACGAATAGCGTGCCCTCGGGAACTACCGGGGATCGGTATCGATACTCGCTCGCGATCTCAACCGTGCACGGCAAACGGCAAAGCTGTTCAATCCAGTAGCGCGCGACAAGGCCAGCATGATAACTCGTTCCACAGGCGACAATATGAATGCCTTTCGCCGCATCGAGCGCGACGTTTGCTTTCGGGCCGAACGCTGCATCGAGTACCTTGCCGTTGGCAATGCGTTCGGCAAGCGTGCGCGCCACCGCCTGCGCCTGCTCGTGAATTTCTTTCTGCATGTAGTGACGATACTCGCCGCGCTCCGCGGCGTCGGCTGTCAACTCGCTTTTTTTTACAGGTCGATCGACTTCTTTGCCGTTGATGTCCCAGATCGTTACGTTGGTTCGTTCGACCAACGCGATGTCGCCTTCATCGAGGAACATGAAATTGCGTGTCACGGGCAGCAAGGCCGCGACGTCCGAGGCAACAAAATTTTCATCAATGCCAAGACCGATCACCACTGGACAGCCCGCCCGTGCCAACACCAACTTGCCTGGATCGGTTTTGCTCATCACAACCAGTGCGTAAGCGCCTTCGAGCTCCGCTACTGTTGCTTTGACCGCAGCGGTCAAGTCGTTCGTCACTTTCAGATGATGCGTGATTCGATGCGCTACGACTTCCGTGTCTGTGTCGGTAAAGAATTCATAACCTTTCGCTTTGAGGTCGTCTCGCAACTCTTCGTAGTTTTCGATGATGCCGTTATGAACGATCGCAATTTCGTCGCCCGACATATGCGGGTGCGCATTGGTTTCGTTCGGCACGCCGTGTGTCGCCCAGCGCGTGTGTGAAATACCGATGTTAGCCCGCACCGGGTTTTCGTCGAGCGCTTTTTGCAGCTCCTGAACCTTGCCGACACGACGCGTGCGCGTGATATTGCCGTCCTCAAGTACCGCAATTCCGGCCGAATCGTAGCCGCGATACTCGAGCCGCCTGAGCCCCTCCATCAAGATCGGGACAACGTTTCGTTCGGCAACGGCGCCGACAATTCCACACATGCTTCGTTTCTCCTGCCTACTTCTTCTTGGTGGGTCGCGTCCAGCCCGGAACACTGACCTGCTTCGATCGCTCTAACACCAGCTGGCCGTCGGCAACGGGCTTGGTAATCGTCGAACCCGCACCAATCGTGGCCCCCTTGCCGACCTCGATCGGTGCTACAAGATTGACGCCGGATCCGATGGACGCATTGTCACCGATCGTCGTCTTGTGCTTGTTGGCGCCGTCATAGTTAACCGTAATAGTCCCGGCGCCGACGTTGACGTCCGTCCCAATTTCGGCATCGCCTATGTAGGTCAGGTGATTCACTTTGCTGCCATCGGCGATCGTGCTCTTCTTGATTTCGACAAAATTTCCGATTTTGACGTTGTTGGCAAGCGTCGCTCCTGGGCGCAGTCGGGCAAACGGGCCTATTTCGCAATTTTCTCCCGTAGATGCACCTTCCAGGTGGCAATTGGAATGCACGATCGTGTCAACACCAAGTTTGCTATCACGAATCAGGTTGTTCGATTCGATTCGGGTGCCATCGCCGAGCGACACGTCGCCTTCGAATACCGCGTTCACGTCGATGAACACATCCTGTCCGCAAGTCAGCTTGCCGCGTATGTCGACGCGCGACGGGTCTGCGAAACCAACACCCTGCTCCATCAGCTCGTTAACCTGCCGCGCCTGCAATGCTCGTTCCGCCTCGGCCAGTTGTTTCTTGTCGTTGATACCCATCACCTCCACCCAGTCATTGGCTTTGACGCCGTTCACAGTAACGCCGTCTGCGACGGCAAGCGCGACGACATCCGTCAGGTAATACTCGCCCTGCGCGTTATCGTTGTCGATAGCATCGAGCCAGTCCTTTAACTTTTTTCCCGGGGCCATCATGACGCCCGTGTTGATCTCTTTTACTGCGCGTTGATTCTCGGTCGCATCTTTCTCTTCAATGCTTGCAGTCACGTCGCCAGCAACGCGAATAATACGCCCATAACCCGTTGGATCGTCAAGGTCGACAGTCAACACGCTGGCTTCATTGTTCGCCGTCGCATCGACAAGACGTTGCAGTGTAACAAGCGTCAGCAACGGTACGTCACCGTACAAAATCAGCACCTGGTTGCCATCCGGCGTCTCCGGCATGGCCTGCCGCACGGCATGACCTGTACCAAGCTGTTCCGCCTGTACGGCCCATCGCAGCCCTTCGCCGTCGCACGCACGCCGTACCGAATCGCCGCCGAAACCATAAACGACCGCAATATCGTCTGCGCCGAGCGAGCGCGACAGGTCAATAACATGTGCTAGCAACGGCCTGCCAGCCAAAAGCTGCAAAACTTTCGGCAAATCGGAGCACATGCGCGTGCCCTGACCGGCCGCGAGGATGATGACGCTTAAGCCCATCGCGCGATAATACCGCAAGAGCAGTGGTGCTGGTGTGCGGTGATTGTGGCAAACAATGCTAATCTTGCCGCTCGGCAATCAAATAAGAAACAATAGTGTCGACACAAAATGTCATTTTGATGGGCGTGGTCTTTTACATGATGATCATGGTCGCCATCGGCGTATATGCGTCGCGGGGCACACAGTCCCTGACTGACTTCATCGTTGCCGGTCGCAAAATGCCCTTGTGGCTATGTTCAGTTTCCATTTTCGCGACCTGGTTTGGCAGCGGCACAATGATGGGCGCCGGAACCGCTGCTTACGAGGGTGACACCCTCTTGATGATCGGTGAGCCGTTTGGCTCGGGTTTGGCGTTGTTTCTTTCGGGCCTGTTCTTCGCACGTCTTTACCGGCGCACCAGGCGCCTTACCTGGCCGGAATTTTTCGAAGCTCGATACGGCAAGATAGCCGGCGCCTTCGGCTCGCTCGCGGATGTGTCTGCTAACATCGTCTGGCTGGGAGGCGTGCTGTTCACGTTTGGGGTGCTTATGGAGTCGCTTGCGGGTACACCGATGGCTGTTGGCATTTTTGGCGGACTGTTTGTCATTGTGGTCTATACAATGATCGGCGGAATGTGGGCTGTTGCGCTAACTGACTTTATTCAAATGCTAATTTTCATTTTGGGCATGTTTGTCCTCCTCTATTTCGTTCTGGACGACGCTGGCGGCTGGAGCGCCGTTGTCGCGCAGCTTCCTGAGCATTCCTTCCGGGCAATGCCGCTTGAACACACTTTCGATAACTGGATCGGCCATATACATGTCTGGATGGCGCTCGGCGTCGCCGCAGTTGCAAGCTCCTCAATTATTCAACGTGCACTGTCCGCACGAAGCGAAGGTGTCGCTCAGAATTCTTTTTACATTGCCTCTTTCGGATACCTGACTATCGGTCTCGTTCCGCTGATGCTTGGCTTTGCAGCAACCGTAACGCTGCCCGACCTTGACGATCCTAATTCGGTTCTCACAGATCTTGCTATCAAACATATGCACCCGGCGTTCGTCGCATTGTTCATCGGGGCGATTCTTTCAGCAATCATGAGTACGTCCGACAGTATACTTCTCGGTGTTTCGTCGATTATCAGCACGAATCTGTTGCCACTGGTGAAAAAAGACCCTAGCCAGAGATTGCGCCTGCAGGTGGCGCGTTATGCGATTCCCGTTTGCGGGCTGATCGCAACTTACTTTGCCTTTAATGCCGAACGGGTCGTTGAGGTTCTCATTGATTCGGCCGCCGTGCTGTTAGCCGCAATTCTCGTGCCGTTCGTTCTTTGTTTCTGGTGGGATAAGGCGAATCGTTCGGGAGCTCTCGTTGGCATGGCCGGTGGAATCATTGCGTGGGCGGGAGCTGCTGCTTATGGCACGGACGTGCCGCCTGACCTTGTCGGTTTCGTGGTTTCGCTGGGTTCGATGATCGTGGTCACGCTGATGACGCAGAAGATTGACCCGCCACGACCCCTGACTGATATCGACGGAAACCGGATTGAGGCGACCGACAGGCTCGGCACTTTGTCGCCGTTTGCCGGTCAACGACCCGTGAGTAATCGCACTTCAAGAGGCGCTCCAACATGAAAAAGCTCGCTCGTCGGCTGGCTCGAATTGCGCTGCGTATTGTAACGATAGTCGTGATCGTGGTGGCGGCTATCTGGCTTGTTCGGGGATTCGAGGCGCGCAGTAAGCCGGCGCTTGAAATCTGGCACACCTACGAGGCCGAGCATGCGTTTCGGGCCCGAGATTATCCCGACGGCATCAGCCTCGGTGAATATCGCGAGCTCGAAGATCGATTATTCACCGAAATCGATGAACACGTCTACGCCACCGTCCATGCAGATAGTCTCGACACATTCAATCGCTACAACAAGAAAGGATTATCCTATGCCGGCGACGACGGTCAGGCGTGGAACCGGTCCTTCTCGATCGACACAGAAACCCCGGCCGGCGGAATCCTGCTGTTGCACGGTGCATCAGACAGCCCGTACAGCGTACGGGCCCTGGCCCAGGTGTTTGCTGACCACGGATTGTACGTGGCCGCGTTTCGACTGCCGGGCCACGGCACGATTCCGGCTGGGTTGAAAAATGTCGAAATGGAAGATTGGATTGCAATCGCTCGTTCAGGTGTAAAGCATGTTGCAGACAAAATCGGGCCGGATTTGCCTCTATACATGGGCGGATATTCGACCGGCGCAGCGTTGTCACTCGATTACACGCTCGATGCTCTGTTTGACGATTCGATGCGAGTGCCCGATCGACTGTTTTTGTATTCGCCTTCTGTCGCCGTAACACCTCTCGCGCGTCTTACTCGCTGGGATCTCGCACTCGCAATCATTCCTTATTTTGAAAAAATGGCCTGGCTGTCGATCGGGCTCGAATACGATCCCTACAAATACAACTCGTTTCCGACGAAAGGCGGCTACCTTGCGTTCGCTCTGTCCGTGAGGATCGCGAAGAAGCTTGCACGTGTCAGGAATAGTGCCGGCGCAGTGCAACTTCCGCCCATTATTGCGTTTCAGTCGTTAATTGATTCGACTGTTCGTACGGACAGCCTCGTTCGCGATCTGTACGAACAGCTTCCTGCAAACAGACACGAACTCGTTCTCTTTGATGTCAACCGCCGGGCAACAATTCAGCACCTCATGGTAGACAGCGAACGCGATCTATTAAACGAGCTCGAGGCAAACGCCCCGGCGAAATATTCCTACACCCTCGTGACGAACAAGAGCGGTCAGACGGCACAGATTCAGTCCCGTACAAGGCCAGAAGGAGCAACGGATACCGTCGACGTCGACCTGCCTCACGAGTGGCCGCGCGGCGTTTATTCGCTGTCGCACGTCGCGATCCCGTTCGACATTACAGACAAGTGGTACGGCGCGATCGATGAGAACGGTGAACCACGCACGGATTCTTTCAACAGTTTCGCACCGCGCGGGGAGCAAGCCGTTCTGGCGGTTCCGCTCGGTCGCCTGATGCGATTACGGCACAATCCGTTCTTTGCTTACGTTGAGGAACGTTCGTTGGAGTTCTGCAAGGTGTGCCGATAGGGCTTAGCGGCCGCCCTTGAGTTTTTGCGCGGCACGATAGCGTGCGCGAGCTTCGGTAAGTTCACGTTGCGCCTGGGCAATGTCCGTTTCTTCGGATGCGCCCTCCAAAGCTTGTTCGGCTTCCTGCTGTGACGCAAGCGCCGCGGCTTCGTCGAGTTGTTCGCCGCGCAGCGCGGTGTCGGCCAGAACGGTCACGAGGTGCGGCTGTACTTCAAGCATGCCGCCCGTGATATAGAAAAAGTGTTCCTTGCCTTCCGCATCTTGAACACGCACTTCGCCCGGATTCAGCGCCGTCAACAGCGGCGCATGCCGTGGAGTGATTCCGATCTCGCCCATCTTCGCGGGCACAAATACCATCTGGGCTTCGCCTGAATGAATCTCGCCTTCCGCGGATACGATGTCGACCTGGATCGTTGCCATTCCTATTGCATGCCCTTGGCTTGCTCGACAGCTTCGTCGATTGAGCCAACCATGTAAAATGCCTGCTCGGGGAGGTGGTCGTAGTCACCGTTCACGATGCCGTTAAAGCCGCGAATGGTTTCCGCGAGCGATACGTATTTACCCGGCGTGTTGGTGAAGACTTCCGCCACGAAGAACGGTTGCGAGAGGAAGCGCTGTACTTTGCGCGCGCGAGTAACGATCTGCTTGTCGTCTTCGGACAGTTCATCCATGCCAAGAATTGCGATGATATCCTGCAGTTCTTTGTAGCGCTGCAATACTGCCTGCACGCCGCGCGCGCAATCGTAGTGTTCCTGGCCGATGATGTTCGGGTCGAGAATACGCGATGTCGAATCGAGCGGATCGACCGCCGGGTAGATGCCGAGCTCAGCGATCTGCCGCGACAACACGAGTGTTGCGTCAAGGTGAGCGAACGTAGTCGCGGGTGATGGATCCGTAAGATCATCAGCCGGTACATACACTGCCTGGAACGACGTGATTGAGCCGGTTTTCGTTGACGCGATGCGCTCCTGCAGGATGCCCATTTCCTCGGCGAGTGTCGGCTGGTAGCCAACAGCGGAAGGCATGCGACCAAGCAGCGCCGATACTTCTGTTCCCGCCAGTGTGTAACGGTAGATGTTATCGATGAACATGAGAACGTCGCGACCTTCATCGCGAAATGCTTCGGCCATCGTCAGGCCCGTCAGTGCAACTCGAAGCCGGTTGCCGGGAGGCTCGTTCATCTGGCCGTACACCAGCGATACCTTGTCGATAACGCCTGAGTCGGTCATCTCGTGATAGAAATCATTGCCTTCACGAGTACGTTCGCCAACGCCGGCGAACACCGAGTAACCTTCGTGCTCGTGAGCGATGTTGCGAATCAACTCCATCAGCGCAACGGTCTTGCCTACACCGGCACCACCGAACAGGCCGACCTTACCGCCCTTTGAAATCGGCATTATCAGGTCGATAACCTTGATGCCTGTCTCCAGAATTTGAGTCGTCGCCGCTTGCTCCTCGTACGTCGGCGGCGCACGATGGATCGGCATTAACGTCTCAGCGCCAATATCACCAGCATTGTCGATCGGCTTGCCGAGTACATCCATTATTCGGCCGAGCGTTTTTTCACCGACCGGAACCATAATCGGATGTCCGGTGTTGCTCACCGGCATGCCGCGCTTCAGGCCTTCGCTCGAGCCCATCGCGATGGTACGAACAACGCCATCGCCCAGCTGTTGCTGCACCTCGAGCGTTATATCCGCCTCATCGATGATTAATGCGTCATAAATTTTTGGAATCTGGCCTGCCGGGAACTCAACGTCCACGACAGCGCCAATAATCTGCACAGTATTTCCGGTGCTCATACTTGGTTCCTCAACCCGAGACGGCGGCCGCGCCGCCGACAATTTCTGAAATTTCTTGTGTGATGGCGGCCTGCCGCGCCTTGTTATACTTCAATTGCAGGCCGTCAATAATATCTCCGGCATTATCAGTGGCCGACTTCATTGCCACCATCTGCGCCGCCATGTCGCAGGCGAAGTTCGCAACCGCGCCACGATAAACCTGAGATTCGATGAAGCGCATCAGAAAATCTTCAAGCAATTCGCCCGCTTCCGGCTCGTAGATATAGTCCCAATGATCTTGCAGCTCCTCGTCGTCATGGCCGCGGATCTCGCTGACCGGCAGCAATGTTTCGACAACGGGTTTCTGGCTCAGCGCGCTGATAAATTCGTTATGCATCAGGAACAGCCGGTCGATCTTTCCTTCGCCATAGGCGTCCAACATGATCTTGATTGAACCAATCAAGTCATTCACTTGTGGTTTGTCGCCGAGATGCGTCGCAGTACCAACCACATTGCCACCGAGCCGGCGGAAGAACTGCACTGCCTTCGCGCCGACAAGCGCGAGGTCAACTTCCACTTTCTCGTCTCGCCATTTTGCGATCTCACCAATAACGGACTTGAACAAGTTGATGTTGAGCCCACCACACAGCCCGCGATCGGTCGAGATCACGATGATGCCGACGCGTTTGATCTCACGCTCCACGAGAAAAGGGTGACTCGCATCCGGATTCGCGTGTGAAAGATGACCGATTACACGACGAATGCGTTGTGCGTACGGGCGCGCCGCCTGCATCTGCTTTTGTGCCTTGCGGATCTTGCTAGCTGCAACCTTTTCCATTGCGCTGGTGATCTTCTGCATGTTCTTCACGCTGCGGATCTTGTTGCGTATTTCTTTTTCGCCTGCCATTGTTGTCTCTAGTGGTCCGTAGGAGGGCCTTCAGGCCCGACAGAATCGCGGCTAAAGCCGCTCCCACTGTCCTTAATAAGCGCCCTTTTCGGCGAAATCGGCGCAGACGCCCATCAGGCTGCCCGCGATGTTTTCATCGTAGTCGCCGGACTTGTTGATCGCCTCGAGCAAATCACTGTGATTCGCTTTTGCGAAGTTATGCAACGCGGTCTCGTAGTCGATAACCTTGGCAACTTCAATGTCATCGAGGAAGCCCTCATTGACCGCGTACAGCGACAGCGCCATTTCGGCCACCGACAACGGCGTGTACTGCTTCTGCTTCATGAGTTCGGTGACTCGCTCGCCGCGTTCAAGTTGCGCGCGCGTTGTCGCATCGAGATCCGATGCAAACTGTGCAAATGCCGCAAGCTCGCGATACTGGGCGAGCGCAAGGCGAACACCACCACCAAGTTTCTTGATAATTTTTGTCTGTGCCGCGCCACCCACGCGTGATACCGACAGACCAGCGTTAATGGCCGGACGAATACCTGCGTTGAACAGGTCGGTCTCAAGAAAGATCTGGCCGTCCGTGATCGAGATCACGTTAGTCGGTACGAACGCCGATACGTCGCCGCCCTGTGTCTCAATGATTGGCAACGCGGTCAGTGAACCGGTCTTGCCTTTAACCTTGCCGCCCGATACATCCTCAACGTGCGCGGCGTTGACACGCGAGGCCCGCTCGAGGAGGCGCGAATGCAGGTAAAAAACATCACCTGGATACGCTTCGCGGCCCGGCGGACGGCGCAGCAACAGTGAAACCTGGCGATAGGCCCACGCCTGCTTCGTCAGGTCGTCAAAAATGATCAGGGCGTCCTCGCCCTTATCAAGAAAGTACTCGCCCATCGAGGTGCCGGAGTACGGTGCGATGTATTGCATCGCCGCGCTATCGGCGGCGGCGGCCGCCACAACGATCGTGTGCTCCATCGCACCTTCTTCTTCGAGCTTTCTAACGACGCCTGCGATCGACGATTGCTTCTGGCCAATCGCGACGTAGATACATTTGATGCCTGTGCCGCGTTGGTTGATGATCGTGTCAATCGCCACGGCAGTTTTGCCCGTCTGGCGATCGCCAATGATCAATTCACGCTGACCACGACCAATTGGCACCATCGCATCGATAGCCTTCAAGCCAGTTTGTACGGGCTGGTCGACTGATTGACGCTGAATGACGCCCGGCGCGACCTTTTCGATCGGCGACGTGAGGTCCGTATCAATCGGGCCTTTACCGTCGATCGGCGTGCCCAGTGCATCGACTACGCGCCCGAGCAGCGCAGTACCGATGGGCACCTCGAGAATGCGGCCCGTCGTTTTGACGGTGTCGCCTTCCGAAATGTGCTTGTAGTCGCCGAGGACAACGGCGCCGACCGAATCCTGCTCCAGGTTCAACGCCATGCCGAACGTGTTCTGAGGGAATTCGAGCATTTCACCGTAGCGGGCGTCTGTCAGTCCGTGGATACGGACGATGCCGTCCGTAACACCGATGACCGTGCCGACGTCGCGCGCTTCCGCGGATGCCTCGAAATTCTCGATGCGCTCTTTAATCAGTTGACTGATTTCAGAAGCTTTGAGTGCCATTGTTTACGTCCTTTTCATGTTTAGGTCAGAGCCCGTTCCGCAGAAAGAGCTCTAACCCCTTTTATTTGATCAATGCGGTTGCAAGGCCCTCGAGCCTCGACCGCAGCGACCCATCAATAACGACGTCGCCGGCTTTAATCACTGCACCGCCGATGAGGTTTTCGTCAATTTCGGTTTCAATATTTATTTTGCGGCCGAGCCGCTCGCGTAACGCGTTCGAGATCGCGTCTTGTTGCTTTTTGCTGATCGCACTGGCCGACGTAACCATAACGTCAACAACGTTTTCGACATTTGCCTTGAGCACCTCAAAGTGCTCTGCGATCTCGGGCAAAACGCCAATGCGTCCGTATTCCAGCAATAATTTCAGGAAGTTCGTACCCTGTTTATCTTTGCCCGAAACTTTGCTGGCTTTGGCTTTTGCAAACAAACCCGTCAGGAAGTCGAGCCGCTGCTCGTTACTGAAGGCCGGATCGCCGAGATACGTAACTACTTGGCCATCGGCCAGCAACGCACCCGCCACATCCAGTGACTTCGACCACCCCGCCAGGTCATCGGACTCGTTCGCAAGCTCAAATACAGCTTGTGCGTATGGCCGCGCGATTGTGTTGTTATCCGCCATCTCTTACTGCCTGCCTACAGTTCTGCGGCCAGCTTGCCGAGAATGTCCTCGTGCTGCTTGCTGTCAATCTCACGCTGTAGAATTTTTTCTGCGCTCGCTATGGCAATCGCGGATACCTCACCACGCAATTCTTCTCGAGCACGATTGGCTTCCTGTTCGATCTCAGCCTTGGCCGTAGCGAGCTGGCGTTCGCGTTCCTTGACACCATTGGACTTGCCTTCGCTGACAATCTCATTGGCGAAGGAATGTGCCTGGTCGAGGATGCCGGTCGCTTGCTTGCGCGCATCGACAACAATGGCTTCGGCTTCGGCACTAGCTTGCTCAAGCCGTTCCTGCCCTTTGTCGGCAGCCGCAAGACCGTCAGCAATCTTTTGCTGGCGCTCTTCGATCGCCTCGAGCAATGGCGGCCAGATGAACTTCATGCAGAACCAGACAAACACGATCATTGCGATCGACTGGCCGATGAGGGTCATATTAATGTCCACAGGTTTCTCCTAGCATTGCTATCGCCCGCATGGCGGCCTCCCACAGAACACGAAGAGGCCTCCTGCGAAGCGCGCGCGGTTGTCTTAGCCGCCTGCTGCTGCAGTGGCTGCTTGCAGCTGACCAATGAACGGATTGGCAAATGCGAAGAACAACGCAATTCCGACTCCGATCATCGCGACAGCATCGAGCAGGGCGACGACGATAAACATCTTCGTCTGCAGCATCGGCGCGAGCTCCGGCTGACGTGCAGCGCCCTCGAGGAAGCGTCCGCCCAAAAGACCCATGCCGATACCGACGCCAAGGGCACCGAGGCCGATCAAAAGTGCGACGGCGATCGCCGTGAAGCCAATAACAGTTTCCATCAGTTTCTCCTAACCAGGATCAAGTCCAAGTGATTGAAATTAAAGTAATAAACATTTAATGCGATTCCGATGCCAAGCTTAAATAAACTATGGTCAACATCATGAAAATAAAGGCCTGTAGCGTAACAATTAACACGTGAAATACAGCCCAGCCAAAGTGCAATGGCAGCTGGTAAATGCCGAGTAACGCAATCAGGATGAAGATCAATTCGCCGGCAAACATGTTGCCGAATAGACGCAGGCTCAAGCTGACGGGCTTTGCGATCAGCGCAACGCTTTCAAGGATGAAGTTGAACGCGATAATGAACGGCGAGGCGATCAGCCCGATACCTTTGGTCGGTGGTGCGATTGGGTGCAGCGTCATCTCGGCGATAAAGCCGAGGATGCCCTTGTTCTTGATGGTGTAAAAAATAATGAGACAGAACACGGCCATCGACATACCGAACGTGACGTTGACGTCGGTCGTCGGCACGACTTTCATATAGGGGATGCCGGCGGCGCCCGCGACCATCGGGATCCAGTCGACAGGGATCAGGTCCATCAGGTTCATCAGGAAGACCCAAACAAAAATTGTCAGGCCGAGTGGCGCGATCAACCGACTATTGCCGTGAAACGTGTCCTTAACAGAGCCGTCGACGAAATCAACAATGATCTCCACCAGCGCTTGAAACCGTCCCGGCTTGTCCGCTGATGTCCTTTTGGCCACGCTGCGAAACGAAATCACGAACACCAATCCAAGCAAGACCGACCAGAACATCGAATCGACGTTGATCGCCATTGGATTGCCTGCGCAGTGATTCCACACCCACTCGCCTGCGTCGTCTTTGCAGACCTGCAGGTTTTGCAAATGGTGCTGGATGTACTCGCCGGAGGTTTGCGGGCCGTGTCCGCCTTCACTCGCCATTTAAATTACTCGTTGTCTCTTTCGTTACTTGGTCCTGGCGCATCAGGAGAGCGGCGAAGGTCACGAGCTGCGCCGCGATAAACCCTGCAAACAAGGCGGCCGCTGCAAGCGGTCGCACCAGGGCAAAAGACGATGCTGAATATCAGCACGGTCAACGCCAATTTTCCGAGTTCACCGATATATGCTGCCCGAACCAGGGAACGAGCCCCCGGATCCCGGCGTGGTACTGCCAGCCGTAGCGCCAAAAAGGCGTTCGGTACGACGCAGGCCAGACTGCCAAGCAGTGCTGAGTATCCGGCGACGTATCCGTAAACTCCCCAAAGTACCGCGGCCAGGACCGCCCCAATCCCGATTTGTCCGATTAGCACCTTGAGCATCTTTCGCTTGTCCCCGGCACTAAAAACGCCACGTCCAACGGGCTAACCGGCGGTTTGTGGCGCGTGTTTGTTGGTGATTCCAGGCGGGCCTGTAAACAGCTCGCGCATTATAGTGTCCCCCCCAATACATGGCAACAGAAACCGCGGTCAGAGCCCTTTCAAAAAAAGGGCTCTGACCCCTACTTTTTAAGGGGTTTATCGCTATGTTGGAGGTCTCTTGACACGGCCGGTGGGAGCGGCTTCTAGCCGCGACTTCTATCGGGCCTAGAAGGCCCTCCCACAGCAACACGCTCTCCTACTTGATGTGCTTCAGGATGCCGTCGAGCTCGTCGAGATTGTGGTAGCCGATCACGATCTTGCCCGAGCCCTTCTTCGTGTGATCAATGTGAACCTTGGCACCAAGCTTTTCGGAAATCTCGATCTCGAGACGACGAATATCGGCATTGCCCGCGCTCGCCGGCTTCGCAGTCTTTTTCTTGCCCGCGCTGTCCAGCATGCGTCGAACCAGGCTTTCCGTTTCACGTACCGACATTCCTTTGTTGACGACCTGTCGTGCCGCATCATGCTGTTGCACAGCATTGCTGATCGACAACAAGGCGCGGGCATGTCCCATCTCGAGCTGCCGCGCCTCGAGCATCGGCTTCACTTTGTCGGACAGCTCCTGCAGCCGCAACAAATTGCTGACTGCCGCTCGAGACCGGCCAACGGCCTTCGCCGCCTCGGCATGAGTCAGATCGAATTCACGAATGAGTCGGTCGAGTGCCCTCGATTCCTCTAGCGGGTTGAGGTCCTCGCGTTGGATGTTTTCGATCAGCGCCATTGCGATGGCCGCCTCGTCCGGCACATCGCGCACGATTGCCGGAATTTTCTCCAACCCCACCATCTGAGCGGCGCGCCAGCGGCGTTCGCCGGCAACGATTTCATAGCGCTGTACATTGCCGTCCCTTGCAACCGGCCGGGCAATGATTGGCTGCACAACGCCCTGGGCACGAATCGACTCTGCCAGGTCTTCCAGCGTGTCCTGTCGGATATCGATGCGCGGTTGATATTGGCCACGCCGCAACAGGTCAACCGGTATTTGCTGCAGCCCTTCGCTCGATGG
>PVMK01125853.1_pt1 | contig 18775 bp, 21 predicted proteins | sample 1853481 | NCBI WGS metagenome assembly PVMK01 (sample SAMN08533507, study PRJNA380276) | Marine sediment metagenome, whole genome shotgun sequencing project. | reverse complement strand
ATCTCATCGCCCGCGCGCCCGTCATCGTTCCCATCAATGTGTACGGGTACCAGCATTTCGTTGTGTTCAGGGGGGCGCTGGGCAACCGGGTGCTGTTGGCCGACCCCGCGTTCGGTAACCGCACGATGTTACGTTCCGAGTTCGAAAACGCCTGGCTGGAGGCGGCGGACGTCGGCCATGTGGGATTCGTGGTGAGACGCAAAGACGGGCTGATTCCGCCGAACCGGCTCGAACCCGAACCGAGCGACTTTGTCACGCTTCACTGACCCAACTTCGACCTGGAGGATAGAAATCATGCGCCGCACCAATGGAAGGATTCCTGCGGGTCTTGGGTTGCTGTTCGGCCTGTGCGTCAGCCAAGCCGTTGCCGCGGAGAACGATCTCACGCGGGATGAGATGCAGACGCTGTTGAAGGAACGCGATGCCGCCATCATTCAACTTCAGAACTCGGTCAAGGACGTGATGGCGCGCCTCGAGAACGTCGAACGCTCGATATCGCCGGAGGCTACCGAGCCGGCTCCGCCCCCCAAACTGGCAGTTGGCGACACGGAAGAGGCTGCGGCGACCCAGGGCTTCGCCAAACTCGAAGTCGACGAGCAGGCAGCGCAGCGGGCGCTGGAGCGTACGTTGGTTCAGGGCGGGGCGTTGCTCTTGCCAACCTGGCAGATAGAGTTCGGCCCGTCGTTGAGCTACTCGCTGAACCAGTTTGATTTCCCGGCGCTCATTCCGGACGGTGGCGAAGTGCTGCTGGGATCCACCGAGGTCGAGCGAACCGTGTTCACGACCAATCTGGATGCGCGCATCGGACTGCCCTTTGACAGCCAGTTCGAGTTGGGCCTTCCTTACCGCTGGGCGGACGAGGAGACCAGAACCCGGATTCTGGGAGCGCCCTTCGGGCAGACTGAAAACCGAAGCGGCGATGGCGTTGGCAGCCTCAGAGTCGGCCTCGCTAAAACCTTCGTACGCGAGCGTGGCTGGCGGCCCGACGTGGTGGGCCGCATCACCTGGAATACCGGGTCGGGGGATCGTACCGACAACGACATCTTTCTCGGGAGCGGATTTGAATCTTTGAGCGGTTCGCTGACGTTCATCAAGCGGTCCGACACGATGGTGTTCCTGGGCTCGGTGAGCTATCAGACGTTCGAAGAAGACGACGATGTGGAGCCTGGCGATCAGTTCGCCTTTTCCGTTGGCACTGCGATGGCCGTCAGTCCGAGCAGTTCGCTGTTCGCAACGATCAGTAATCAATTTCTTGCCGAGACGGAATTCGATAGCGATAAGATCGATGGAACGGACATTACGGCTGTCGCGTTGAATCTCGGAGCAAGCACCATTGTTGCGCGAGGCATCCTGCTCAACCTGACCACCGGTATTGGTATCTCGGAAGACGCCCCCGATTATTCGATCGGACTCTCCGGGTCGGTGCGGACGAACGCGGTACGGAACCTGTTCAGCAAGTAACACCGGCTTCAACAAGCGAAACCGGGGCCGCAGGCGCCCCGGTTCCCGATGTGTGACAGGGTCTAGTAGGAAGGTGCGTCTTCGTAGACGAGTCCTTTCTTACCTGCCTGATCACGCACGGCGCTGAAGATCTTGTAGTCCAGCGATTCTTCCGCGCCGCCTGCTTCTTCCAGCTTTCCGGCGATGTAGCTCTCGCGTTCCGTGGCGAGGTCCTTGATCTGCCGCTGCAGCGCGTCGCGCTTCACCGCAACGTCGGCAATCAACGCCTGTTGTTCCGTCGGGGACATCGGTCGCATCGCTGCCGGCAGAGCGTCCGCATCGATCTCGGAGAGGTCCACGCGCCCCCCGACGATGTCGTCAACCAGTTCGCCCTTGCCGAGGAAGTTCGCGGTGCCGGCCACCGAGGTGTTGTAGGCGGCACGGCGTGCCCGGGATTCCACCGATGCCTCGTTGTGCAGCTTCTCGGCGGCGGCCACCTTACGGTCCTGCGCGATCTTCTCTTCCGGCGTACCGTAGTACAGACGGGTATCGTCCAGTGCTTCGGAGAGCTTCGCCAGCTCGCTATCGTAGGGTGTGGAGATCGCAATCGCGTCACCGCCCTGGGCAACATTGAAGTGGCTGCCCTGGCTGAGTTGAGCGATCTGAATCCACTGGCGTTTGGTGGCGGGGTTGTCACCGCACTGGATCGTGTTGACGACGATGCCCTTCATCCGGGCCGCTGCCAGCGTCGCGGGATACTTGACGTCGTCCTGATAGTCCATGTGAGGCGGGGCGTCACCGACCAGGAAGATCACCTGATAGCTGTCCGGATCCTGACTCCAGGAGATCGTCTGCACGGCCTCGTGCAGCGCTTCGTTGACGCTTTCCGGCCCGTCGCCGCCGCCTTCGGCACGAAAGTCCATGAGGGTGGCGTACATCGAATCCAGGTCCTCGGAGAGATCGATCACCTGCGTCACATAACGATCGCCGCGATCACGGAATGCGACCAGCCCGATCTTTATCTCGGGTGCGGGTTGCGCGGACGCCATGGTGCTGGCGATCGACCAGATCTTTTCCTTTGCGGCCTCGATCATGCCGCTCATGCTGCTCGTGGTGTCGAGCACGAACACGGCTTCGATCTTCGGCCGCGTGATGGGCACGATGTTCACCGGGGGCGCGATGGGATGTCGCACGGTGGCGGCGGTGTTCGACGCGGGGTAGAACGCCACGGCGCCGGCCGTCAGCACCGCCAGCGCGGTGGTAATGATTAATGATTTCATGGTTGGCTCCTCAATGGTTGGCAGAGATTCGACGCAACGCGGCTTCCGCCGTGCGCTGCGCGCGTTGGAAGGGTTGGTTGATGTCGTCGGGTTGGCAGGCGGGTTGCTTCGATCGATCTCTCAGCGTCCGTGGAATCACCACGAAGAAGGACTGCACGAGAAAGAAACACCAGCTGGCAAGGAACACACTGTTCGATTGCTCGGCGGCCCAGACGGCGGCCGCAAGACCTAAGCTGCTCAGCGCCAGGTCGAGCAGGGCGGGCAACACGCTGGTATGGAAATACAGCGATCGGATCAGCCAGATGAGCGCAACGTGCACCAGCAGGTACAGCGGCAGTGCGATGGGACTGAACTGCAGCGCGACGGCAACTGCGCTCCAGCCGACCACCGAGGTGACCCGGCCGATGCGCGCACCGCTGCGCGAGACCAGCCAGCACACGTAGCTTCCACCCAGCAGCGCAACGACGAGGCGCAGCGCGGTGACGGGATCCACCAGATGGCTCAGTCCCGCAAACGTGGCGCCTCCGACGAGGCTCAGCGCCAGGGCGACGAATACGCTTCGAAACAGCGTAGGAGGAGGGATTGGGGATGGGAAAGGCGTTCTCATGATGCGCTCCTGCGTTGCTTTTCACGCAGAAACGCGATGTCTACTTCGTCGTCCCCAACCGGTCGCGCGCCGGGTAGCACGCTGCTCTGATCGTTTGCCGAGGGTTGCTCGATCAACAATTCGGCTTTCTCGCGCAGCGCATCGAGACTGTCGCGGTTATCGACGAGTTGCGTTTCGTTTACCTGGAGGGCCTCGGCAAGGGCATCCCGGCGCTCGCCGATGTGCTTCGCCAGCCGCTCGGTCTCGAGCTTGCGTTTGATCAGCGCACGGGCCAGTACCTCCTCGTCGGAGGCGAAGCAGACGTCCAGCTGCTCGTCGAGGTCATCCAGCGACGTTGCGATGTCCGCGCTGCGAGCCGTCCATTGATCGTGCTCGCGGCGCAACTGCGCGATGCGCTGCTCGCTGGCGGCCACCGCTTCGTCCATTTCCCGAATGGCCTGTTTCAGCAGCACCTCCGGTTCTTCGATGCGATCGAGCACCGCGTGCAGGTCGGCTGTGAACAGCCGCGAGATTCGATTGATGATGGGCATTGGGCCGTCTCCGTTTGATGCGCTCAGGCGTGCGCTTGGATGTGTAGGTGTCGAGGGACATCTTCGGAGGATGGGCGCATGCCCAATAGACAGACTCAGGTAAAACCTCGCGCCTGCGTTTTACCTAACTTTTACATGCGCCTGCGGCGCCGCTGCTGGTAGCCTAGCCACCGTGGAACGGAAAATTCGCCTGCTGGTCATTGAGGATGAAGCCGCGATTCGCACGGGGCTGGTCGACGTGTTCGTGTTTCACGGCTATGAGGTCGAAAGCGCCGAGGATGGCAACGCCGGCCTCGAAAAAGCGCTCAACGGTCAGTTCGATCTCATCCTTCTGGATCTGATGCTGCCGGGCATCGACGGCTTCGAGATCTGCAACGCGATCCGCCAGGTCGATCGCGACCAGCCCATCATCATGCTGACGGCCAAGGTGAGTGACGATGACATCATTCGCGGTCTCGAACTGGGCGCAGACGATTACGTCGGCAAGCCGTTTTCCGTGGCTCAGCTGGTGCTGCGGGTCAAGGCGGTGCTGCGCCGTTCCAAGGCGATGGTCGAACTTGCCAACCAGATCGTGCTGGCCGGTGGGGTTGAGATCGACGCGCAGAATCTCGTCGGACGGCGTGGCGCGCAGGAGCTTACCTTTACCCGCCGGGAAATCGACATTCTTCAGTACCTGAAAGCCAACTCGGAGCGGCCCGTACCGCGCGACGAGTTGCTGCACCGGGTGTGGGGCTACGCCAGCGACGTGGAGCTGGAAACCCGTACCGTGGATATTCACATCGCGAAGCTGCGCCGAAAGATCGAACCGGATCCCAAGCTGCCGGTCAACCTCGTCACCGTGCGCGGCGCCGGTTACCGTTTGATGCCCGAGGGTTGACCGGTGCGCAACGCATTGCTCAGCGGCTTTAATCCCAACCGCTTGCGGGCGCTGCTGGCCGTGTTCTTCCTCGCGCTGCTGGTGCCGACCGGGTTTCTGATTTATCAGAGCTATGATCAGCTGAAGTGGGAGGCGTTCCACCAGCACCGGGTGATGGCCGAGGAGCTGGCGGCCCGGATCGACGCCGGTGTTACCCGCCTGATTGCGACCGAGGAAGCGCGTGCGTACTCGGACTACAGCTTCCTGGTCATCGAAGGTGATCCGACGGCGAATTTCCTGCAGCGCTCCCCGCTGTCGAGTTTTCCGGTGGCGGTGCCGCTACCAGGGTTGATCGGCTACTTCCAGGTGGATGCCGACGGCGGGGCCAGCACCCCACTGCTGCCGCCGCCCGGTACAGACCCCGCGCTGTTTGGGATTTCGGCGACGGAATATGGTGCGCGTCTGGCGTTGCAGCAACAGATTCAGCGAGTGCTCAGCGAGAACCGGCTGGTCCGCGCCACGCCAGTCGATCTCCCCCTCTTGCCTGAAACGGAGCCGGAATTGGAGCTCGGACCCGAGACAGTCTCTGAGGCTTTGGCGAGCGTGACGGTGCAGGCGAATGCCGTCGAAGAGTCCCTGCCGGCCCCGCCGGCATCTATCGCGCCCGCACAGCAAGCTTTCCATCGGCTGGACGATACCTACGCACGGCGCAGTCTGGAAAAGATTGTTGGACTCGGACGGGTGGAAGATCTGAAGCTGGACGCGCCTTATGAGAACCGCCTGAGCGGTCTCCTCAACCAGCCAGCCGAACCAGCGAGCGCCCCGCAAGCCCGCGACGCGATCGTCGTTCAGCGTGCCAAGCGCCGCGAGCAGACGGTTCTGCCGGAGCCCGCTGAGCTGCCCGCTGAAAAGAAGGAACGTCAGTCCGTGGGCGGGGCCGTTGCGGGAACCCGTACGGGAACCCTTGCCGTTGCGGGCTTTGCTGACGAACTCGCGGTGGCCGACGCTGACGCGGCTGATTTCGGGGCGGGCAAGAAAACCGGCGACCTGGTGGTGAACACCTTCGAGAGCGAGATCGATCCGTTTCAGTTCGACGTGCTCGACGACGGTCACCTCGTGCTGCATCGAAATGTCTGGCGTGAGGGCCAACGCATTACCCAAGGGGCACTGCTGGCTCGACAGCCGTTCATCGATGCGCTGATTCAGCGCCCCTTTCAAGAGACCGGGTTGTCGGCCATGAGCGATCTGATCGTGGCGCTGTACGGCGACGTGGTCCGCACGCTGAGCGCTCAGGGTAAGGACAACTACATGACCAGCGCCGCGGACCTGACCGGCGCACTGCTCTACAGGGCGCGCCTGAGCGAGCCGTTGGGCGCGCTGGAACTCATCTTCACGGTCACGAGACTGCCCGTAGGACCCGGCGGCAGCGTCGTGGTGTGGGTATCGGTGGTGCTGGGGCTGGTACTGGTGGGCGGATTTGCCCTGATCTATCGATTAGGTCTGGGGCAGATCAATCTCAATCGGCAGCAGCAGGACTTTGTGTCGGCCGTCAGCCACGAACTGAAAACCCCGCTCACCTCGATCCGCATGTATGGCGAGATGCTGCAGGCGGGCTGGGCGGACGAGGACAAGAAGCAGAGCTACTACGATTTCATTTGTGAGGAAAGCGAGCGCCTGTCGCGATTGATCACCAATGTCCTGCAACTGGCGCAGCTGACCCGTAACGACCCGCAATTCGACCTCAAGCCCATTTCGGTTGCGCAGCTGCTGGACATGACCGAGTCCAAAATCGCCTCCCAGGTCGAGCGGGCCGGATTTAAGTTGCGCGTTGCCCGCGACGCCGCGCTGGAGAGCGTTCAGGTGCTGGCGGATGCAGATTGCTTTTCCCAGGTGATGATCAACCTCGTCGATAACGCGCTCAAATTTGCCGGCGCAGGCGAACAACCCGTAATCGAAATCGGTACCCGGGCGTTGGGCAGTGATGGCGTGTGTTTCACGGTGCGCGATCACGGCCCGGGCGTCCCCGATGATCAGATGAAAAAGATCTTCCGGCTGTTCTATCGTACCGAGAGCGAGCTCACCCGGGAAACCGTGGGCACGGGCATCGGGCTTGCGCTGGTGCACCAGCTGGTGCTGGCAATGCAGGGGTCCGTGGATGTCCGTAATCGCGACCCCGGGGCCGAGTTTCGGGTGACCCTGACAAGGGTGCTTGCCTAAACTGACCGACGAGTCCATATTTAGACCCATCGGTCAGTTTGGAGCGTGCCATGATCCCGAATCAGTGGTACCCGGTACTCGAATCGGCCCGGCTCGGCCGGCGGCCGGTGGGTCTGGAGCGGCTCGGCGAGGTCTGGGTGGCCTTTCGCGACGGGCACCGGCGTGCAGTCGTGCTGCCCGGACATTGTCCTCATCGCGGTGCTGCGCTGCGCATGGGTCGGGTCGTGAACGGTGAGCTGCAATGTCCATGGCACGGCTTCCGCTTCGATCACGGTGGGCACTGCACTGCGATGCCCTGCGAGGGCGACGAGGCAATCGTCCCCAAGGCGATGCATCTTGCCCCGCCGCCGGTCACAGAACGCCATGGACTCATCTGGATGTGGTGGGGCAACGCGCCGGCTGAGCCCGACGCCATCCCGTTCTTCGACGAGCTGACAACGCCGCTGAGTCACACCGCCGAGGCCTCCAAGGAATTGCCGTATCACTACAGCCGCATGATGGAGACCAATCTCGATATCCATCACACGCCTTTCGTTCACGGCAACGTGATACCGGGGATCGGCCCCGTCGTTCGTCATTTCACCGCCGAGATTGACGGCGATCGCGTGCGCACCCACGGCGAACTGTGTCGGCCGGGTAAGGATCACGGCATGCCGTTTCGGGCCGATGCGCTGCTGCCGTGTCTGTCGCTGATCGAGTTGACGCCGAAGATCACAATCCTGGTCGCAGCGACGCCGATCGATGCGAATCGCACCTGGATGTGGTTTCGCTACTATCAGGACTACACGAATTTGCCGGGCTTGCGCTGGTTCATCTCCTGGTTCGCCGTGCAGTCGGAACTGCGTGTCGTGCAGAAGCAGGACTGGCGAATTTTCTCCGGGATGCTGCCGGGCACCATCGATGAGGTGCCCTACCACCTGGTGAAAGCCGATCTGGGGATTGCGCTGTATCGCAAACGCCGGCGCGAGATGTTGACGTCGGTGGACAATTCCACGCCGCCTGCGGAGGCCATTCCGGCCGTGGCGCTCGACGGCTGATGGCCCAGCATGCGCCGGCGGACGTTCGCCGCCAACAGATACTCGAGGCCGCACTCGGGTGCTTTGCAGAGAAGGGCTATCACGCGGCCCGCATGGACGACATCGTGCGCGCCTCGGGGCTCTCCAAGGGCGCCCTCTACTGGCATTTCAAGAACAAGGACGAGATTTTCCTTGGCCTGTTCGAGCGGTTCGAGACGCTCGTCTGGCAGGGGTGGGATGCCATCGACGCCGATTCGCCCACAGAACACCTGCGCTGCCAGGGCGAAATCGTCCTGACCACGTTGCTGGGCACGCGTCAGCTGTTGGACGCCTGGATCGAGTTCATCCGACATCCACTGGTGCGCGAGCGCTTCGCGCGTATCTATCGCGAATCGCGCAGTCGGATCGCGGAAATAGTGACTGAGGGGATTCGTACGAAGGAGTTTCGCCCAACGCACCCGGAGCATGTGGCGGCAGCCTACACCGCGCTGGTGGAAGGTCTGATCCTGCAGGCGTTGATGGACCCCGACTGGAACGCGCTTGCGGCCTGGCCCGAGGCGTGGGAGGTCTTCAGCCGTGGCCTGGAAATAGCCTCCGATTGAGTTGGGGTTGAGCTGACGTAGTTAGCCCCTGCCACGCTTGCGCATCATGGATTTCGCTTTCTTCAGCGCGGCTTTTGCCCGGGCTTCTTTCAGTTCGGGGATGTGGCCCTCGACGAATGGCCGCAACACCCGTTCGAAGGCCAGATAGCCACCGAGCAAGACCAGCAGGCCCGGGGCGCCGAGCCAGCCCAGCAGGTAGACGGGCCAGATCAACGCCAGAAAACCGTTCAGGAACGACATGAAGCCGATACGTAATATGAACTCCAGCACCTGACTGGTGATGAAATCGGATACGCCGGTGCTCTCTGCCACATCGCCCGTGAACATCTGCACCTCCAGCACGATGAATGTCACCAGGCAGCCCAGTCCGTAGAACCCACCGCCCCGGGCGACCCACAGACCGACGGCGGCCGTGCGCAACATCGTGATCACGCTGCGCGGCTCGCGGTGAATCTCGCGCGCGGTGCGCACATGGCGCGCAATCCAGCCTTCCTTGGATTTCTTGCGTGTTGAGTGTTTGCGGGTCTCGTTCATTGTGACGCAAGTGTATCCTTCATCCGGGAGCTTGAATTGCTGAAAAGGGGGGCGCTATGACGACACAAGCGAACGAACAGTTCGTCAGGAACACGTTTGAAGGCGCCAGAGGAAGGCTCGGCCGTCTCGCCGGTCGCCTGGTGGACGATTCCGCCGCCGTCGTCGATGAAGCCGCCGGTTTCTTCGAAGAGATGATCCCGGGAATGGCTTATGTCGACAAGCCGGACCACCCGATGGCCTCGGCCGTGTTCATTTGCAGCATAAACCTGGCGCTGTACCTGGCACTGAAGACGCGCGGCGTTGATGCGCACGACTTCGGCAATGCCATGCTGACCGGGTTGGCGAAAGCGCCGGTGACCGCGTCGCCTGACCTGAGTGATCCGGCAGATTTCGCGTTGTTCAAGGCGGCTGCGGACACCTCGCAGCAGTCGGCTGCGCCCGGCGAGTTCGTCTACGAGGCGCACATGGACAGGCGCGACGATGTTGATTGGGGCATGAATATCAGGTCCTGCGGGATCTGCCATCAGTACGCCAAGTACGACGCGATGGACCTGGTGCCCTACATGTGCGCGACCGACGATGTGGAGAGCGACAAGAGCAATCTGGGGTTACGCCGCACCGGTTCGATTGCGGTTGGCGCCCACCAGTGCGATTTTCGCTACAAAAGCGGCGGTGAGCCGCAACGTCTGGCGGCTCAGTATCCTGATTTCATTCGCGTAACGGCGCAGGAGTGATCTGGTGCGGATGACGACATTTATCACGGCATGAAGGAGGGACATGATGACTTCCGCACTGATCTGGGATGAGCGCTTTTTCTGGTTCGATGCCGGCAGCAGCATGCCGCCGCTGCCGGGTTGTGAGCCCTACCCCGCCTTCGACCGGCCCGACACGAAGCGCCGCATCAAAAGCCTGTTGGATGCAAGCGGCTTGATCGATCAACTCGCGGTGATGAAACCCATCAGCGCCAGCCGTGAAGATCTGCTGCGATTTCATTCGGAAGACTACGTCGATCGGGTGCAGGCATTGAGCGACGCCAGTGGCGGCGACACGGGGGAGAATGCCTGGATCGGAGCGGGCGGCTTTTTCACCGCGCTGCTGGCGGCCGGGGGTTGCATGACGGCTGTCGATGCGGTGTTGGCGGGCGAGGCGGACAACGCCTACGCCCTGGTGCGGCCGTGTGGCCATCACTCGACGCGCGAACGTGGCATGGGGTTCGCGATCTTCTGCAACATCGCGTTGGCGATCATGAAGGCGCGGGATGCCGGCCGTGTGGAGCGCGTGGCCGTGGTCGACTGGGATGTGCACCACGGCAACGGTACTCAAGATGCGTTCTATGACGACCCACGAACGCTGACGCTCTCGATACATCAGGACAACTGCTATCCGAAAGGCACTGGAACGATGGACGAGCGCGGTGACGGAGCCGGCCGGGGATACAACATCAACCTCCCGCTGCCACCGGGTTCCGGGCACGGGGCCTATCTGGCGGCGTTCGATCGTGTGGTGGTGCCCGCGCTCGAACGCTTTGCTCCGGACCTGATCGTCGTCGCGTCAGGTCTCGATGCCAACGGGCTCGATCCGTTGGCGCGCATGATGTGCTATGCCGAGACCTACCGTGAGATGACGGCGCGTCTGATGGCCTGCGCTGACGCGTCGTGTGGCGGCAAGCTGGTGATCTGTCACGAAGGCGGTTACAGCCCTCAGTTCGTTCCTTTTGCTGCGCTCGCGGTCATCGAGGAGCTTTCCCAATGCACGACGGAAGTGGTCGATCCGTGGTCGGGGTTCATCGCGGCCAACGCAGGACACGAGCTGCAGCCTCATCAGGCGGCGGTGATCGATGCCGCGGCGAGTCTTCTGGACGAGTTGTAGTCGTCGCATGACGGTCGAAGTCCTCGGCATTGATCACGTCTACCTGAGCGTCAGTGACATGGCCGCGTCGGAGTCCTTCTATGACACTGTCATGATGCAGGTGCTTGGATACCGCAAGGGCGGATCCGTGATCGGCGGAGATCTCCACGTGCATTACTACAACCGTCAGTTCGGGTTCTCCCTGCGGCCCGCGCGAAACGATCGAACCCACGATCCCTATGCGCCGGGGCTGCATCACTTCTGTTTTCGCGTGGAAGACAACGCCGCTGTGGATCAGGCGGACAGCGAATTGGCTGCGCTTGGGATAGCGGTCACGACACCGGACTTCTACCCGCAGTACGCGTCGGATTACTACGCGCTGTTTTTCGAAGATCCGGATGGCGTGCGACTGGAAATCACCAACTTCCGTCAGGAACGACGCGACCGCATGGAGCGTTGGGATACCTTCGACTAGCGAAACATCTTGATGATCGATCTCGCGATTGATGGCTTCGAGGCGGCGTATCGTGCGCGGGAGATCGTGGCGGCGCTCGTAAAGTTCCCACCGACCGAAGATGCGCTTCGGGGACATCCGCGTTACGAAGCGCTGCTCGTGAAGATGAACCTGGACGACGCGTCGCTGCGTGAAGCGGGATTGCTTTAACGGCGCCGTAAGGCCGGAGTTTCAGCTTGTTCGGAATCGTCTGCGGTTAGTCGTCCACGTCGTCGACCGTGTACTGCCCCGTAAGCCGACGCCAGATGTGCGACCAGGATAATCCGACGGACAGAATGGCCGCCAGACCGACCAGAATAATCCAGGTGTAATACGCCATTCCCGATCCGGAGAGGATGCCTAAGTCGACGAGCAGCCAGATCAGCGCCGCGAACACGGCCACACCCAGGGTCAGGCCAAATCCTCCCATCGAGTTGAACGTTGCCCGAACAAGAATGGACCACCCGGCCACCAGGAGAACGGCGATAAAGAAGTGAATGGCGTCGAGCGTCCCGACGCTCAGCGCGTGCCAGAACCAGTCGATGAATGAATATGCGGTTGGATTATACGTCGCCAGTACCAACAGGAGCGCCAAGGCGAAGCGCAGCAGAAGGCTGGCCATCGTGAAACGGCGCGGTGCCTTGTCATTGGATTTCGTCATTCGTACAAGTTTCGCCCGTTCATCAACGCATCAACTTTATCAACGTTTGGTGAGAAACGGCAGTTCTAGGACTGACCCACCGCGGACTGCAGCGTTTCCTGGATCGCGTAACTCGCCGCCCACAGCACGACGATCACGGCATGGGCCCGGCGGTTGGCTGTGAATATGCCGATTAGTGGGAGCAGGATGCTGGCCAGAAATAGCGGGCCGAGGATGGGATCTTCGCCACCGGGAGTGTTTGTCGGCATCAGCATCGCCACGAGAGGCCCGGCGGACAGGCAAACCAGAAAGGGCGTCTTGACCTCGTAGAAGTATGTTTCCAGGTTGACCGCGCTGCTGAGGCTGTGATCGGGCCCCAGCAGTCGGCTGATCGCGTAGTGGAGCGACACTAGCCCCAGCGCAAGCGAGGACTCAGGCAGCGAGACGACTTCGATCCCGCTCATGCTTCGCCACAGGTACCACCACGTGCCGACGATGTTGAACACCATAGCCCCGCACCACAGCGTGTGGACCCAGTAGTGGGTGACGGTGCGCCGGTATTTGATGGTCTCGACGATGGTCGATAGCAGATTCGCCAGGGCCAGGCCAAGCACGATGGAAAGGATGCCGACGATGTATTCAAAGGTAGACATGCGCAGGTTCCTGGCGGGCTTTTGTAGCAAACTTGTACCGTGTTACCGTACCTGTGGACAACCACTCAATCTGAATTGTCGATATCAGGCGTCAGAGGTCTGACTAGGGGGGACGATATGCACACCTACGAGAATTTCTATATCAACGGTCAATGGCAGGCGCCCGATGGCAACGACACGATCGAGGTCATTAATCCTTCCACTGAAGAAATCTGCGGGTCGGTACCGGCCGGCAATGCGGCTGACGTGGACGCAGCTGTGGCTGCGGCCAAGGAAGCATTTAAAACTTGGTCGAAAACAACTGCGGCTGAGCGATCAGAATTCATCGGTAAGCTGACGCAGAAAATCACCGAGAACATGCAGACGATCGGTGAGCTTTGTGCGACGGAGCTGGGTACCCCCATCGGTCTCAGCACGCCTGTTCACGCGGGCTTGCCCGTTGGCGTGATGGGGTCCTTTGTCGAGGTGCCCTTCGAGATGGAGAAGGAAGAGGAGATCGGCAACTCTGTCGTAGTGAAAGAACCCATTGGCGTGTGCGCGTTCATCACCCCGTGGAATTTCCCGCTTCACCAGATCGTCGCCAAGGTGGCGCCGGCGCTTGCGGCGGGCTGCACGATGATCGTCAAGCCGAGTTCGGATACTCCGCTTACCGCTTACTATTTCGCGGAACTGGTGGACGAAGTCGGGCTGCCTGCGGGCGTGATCAATGTGGTTACCGGTCCCGGCAGAATCGTTGGTGAGGCGCTGGCTACACACCCCGACGTAGACATGGTCTCGATCACCGGCTCCACCGAAGCCGGCATCCGCGTAGCAGAGCTTGGGGCGCGCACGGTCAAGCGTGTCAGCCAGGAACTGGGCGGTAAATCTGCCTGCGTGGTTCTGGAAGATGCGGACGTAGCAGCGGTAGCCGGCGGTACCGCGGGTGCCATCTGCATGAACAGTGGCCAGGTTTGTGCGGCGCTCAGCCGCTTGATCGTGCCGCGCAGCAAGCAGGACGAAGCGGCTGCCGCAGCCAAGGCCGTCGCGGACGCCATGAGCGTCGGCGACCCGTTCGAAGAGGGCGTTGGCATGGGGCCAGTGGCCTCCAAGCAACAGATGGACTCGGTAAAAGCGTACATCCAGAAAGGCATTGATGAGGGCGCGACCCTGGTCGCTGGGGGTACGGACATGCCGGACGGAAGAAACGCCGGCTACTTTGTCCGGCCAACCATTTTCTCCAATGTCACCAACGACATGACCATCGCACAGGAAGAGATATTCGGCCCCGTGCTGGTGATCATTCCCTACGATTCGGAGCAAGAAGCGATAGACATCGCCAACGACAGCATTTTTGGCCTCTCCGGGGCGGTTCATTCAGGCGACCCGGAAAAAGCCAAAGCCGTCGCTCGGCAGATTAGAACGGGTCAGGTTTCAGTGAACGGTGGCGCGTTCAACGTTATGGCTCCCTTCGGCGGGTACAAGCAGTCCGGCAATGGACGAGAGTTGGGACCCCACGGTCTGGCTGAGTATGTTGAGCTGAAGTCGCTGCAACTGTAATGATCGGCTAGAGGCCTGGACACCCACCGCCTAGAAAATGGCGGGTGTCCGATTCTTCACTCGGTGAAGAAGTCTCCGCGCGGGACGCCGTCCGGGTCATATACCGGCTCTTCCAGATCCACCCGAAACTTCTTGATGACGTTGTCTCGCGGCTTGCGGGGATACTGAGCCAGGTGCGCGCCCATGTCGCGATACCAATGGCTCGCCAGGTGCGCGGACAACGCCTCCGAGGTGGTCCACTCCTCGTAAATCTGCAGGCGTCCCGGGGTGAGGTGATCTTCGGTCCAGGAGTAGGCGATGCAGCCTTCTTCTTCCAATGCCCCTTCGATGTGTGGCCTGGCCGAAAGTAGCATCTCCTTCATCTGACTTGGATCTTCCAGATCCATGTCGCCTGCGATAATTACCGTCATTGGGCGCCTCCTGTCTCGAGAATGCGGATCCGGTCCGGGTACTTTTCGGCCAGGTGCTGGGGCTGGGCGCTGCGCTGATAGCGAAAATCACATTGATGCGCGCCCACCGCGATGGTGCCGGTACGGCGAAGTCCCTGGCGGCCCTGATCGCTCGCCACGTCGTCGGTCGCGCACATGTAAGGCACCAGGTCCATCGCGTCATATTTGGAGAACTGGAAGCAGATCCCACAGGATTTGACGTTCATGCCCCAATCGAAGGCCTTGCGATCACCGAAGAACGCTTCGTAGACGAATTCGCCCGGGGCTACCTGCTGCTTCGAAGTCTCAGCGATGGTGATGAATTCTTCAAAACGTTCCCGAGGTGATCGGCCGTCCGCCGATGCCTCGGGTTCCTGCGGAGCCGCCTGCATCGTGCTCAGCATGGCGCGGCCGAAGGCGTGTACGTCCACGTCACGCTCCTTCAACGCGAGAAACAGGGCGAGACTTGCGCTGCATCCGAATACTGAAGCGGCCATTGGGTGGTCCGGATTATCGATATACGCCAGGTCCGGGATCATGCCGTCGAACAGGATTGCAGCCGCGTCGACGATCTCCTCTGGATCTTCGACGAATTGACCTGCGAGCTGCACGGCACTGTCCCGGCGCTCCTCGAAGAATCTGGTCCTGACGAACTGTTCGTTGGCTGCTCTAGTCATGCGACCCCCTTGTTCCCCTGTGCACGCTAGCCGCTCGGCCGAGGAATGACAATCGACGATAAGGCTCGCGGGTGAGCAGAGATCTGGATACTCACCATTTCACCGGGCGCTGCTCATCGGCTTTACGTCCGTAGGATCTCTGCCTACTCTGTTGGCCTCCGCCGAGGGGAACGCGTGGATTGAATCATGACCTCCAGAACCCGGCTCCAGGCCCTGGTCAGAGAGTTGCGAGTGGAGGACGTGACTAGCGGCCTGCGCGAACGGCCCGAGCTGCTCGAAGTCCGCGACCAGCGGGGGCGCAACTGGCTGCACTTGTGCGCGAGCATCGACGTCACCAGAAAGGCCGAGCCGAAGCCGAAGGACAGCGTTCGCCTCGCCGCGGCGCTGCTGAATCTGGGCCTGGGAATCAACACGCCAGCATTCACCGAAGGCACCTGGCACGCCACGCCCCTATGGTATGCCGTGGCGCGTGGCCGCAATCGACCACTGGCGAAGTTTCTGCTGCAGTCCGGATCAACCCCTGAGCATTGTCTGTGGGCCGCCTGCTTTCGCGAAGATCTCAAGATGCTGCAGTTGCTGGTGGGTGCCGGCGCGCCTCTCGAGGCGGTCGCGGAAGGTGAGACCCCGTTGCTCGGCGCGGTGAAGTCCAGCAAGTTCAAAGCCGCCCGATTGCTGCTGGATGCCGGTAGCAATCCGGATTTCCAGGATGCAAGAGGCATGACCGCACTCCACTACATGCTGAAGAAAAGCAGCGACAAGAAGCACTTCGGTGCATTTGCACAACACGGGGCGCGTGGCGATATCCCTAACGCGGACGGCGACACGGCAGCCGCGCTATTGCGCCGTAAACGTGATCCTTACTTGCGCGAGCTCGCAGACAAGCTCGCGTCAGGCTAAAGAGATTTGGACATCCATCATCTTTGATGGGTGTCCCGAACTTTGATGGATGTCCAATTCCTTGATGGGTGTCCCGAACTTTGATGGATGTCCAATTTTTTACGTAGTGCCTTAAGGGCCGACCGCTCGGCCGGCTGAGGGTCGATCGAACGATCCCGGCCGGAACTTGGGTGCGTCGATGTCCATCTTCGTGATCGTCTCCGTTGTGGTGCCTTCGTGCACGCAGACGCGCTCGAGAATGCGCCATTCGTCGCCACGTTTTTCGTACACGTCGAGATAGCGTCCGTGCCAGGTGTCCAGCACGTCCGCATCATCCTGGAACAGGTAGGTGACGTTGTAGGATTCGCCGCGCGCGTGGCTGCCGTCGGGGTCGAGTTCGATGGTGTGGTTCAGCACACAATGGTTGGTGGAACGCCATTTCAGGTGCGCCACCATGCACATCTCGACGAATTCCATCGCGTTGCCGACGAACACGCCGTGATCGTCGCTGGCCTCGGGCCAGTACGCGGACTTCATCAACGCTTCATCCAACCGATCGACACCCCGGCAATAGCGGCCGGCGACGTCTCGAATGCACTGAATATCCGACAGTTGTTCTGGCGTGTAGCTCATGGATTTCCCCTTCGAATCACCAGCTGGTGATGGTAGCCGATAATCTTCTGCGCGTGCGATCCTCCGGCCAAGGATGCTACGCTGATTCTTCGTCTGCACTGGGGAGCGAAGATGGACAAACCGACCGTTCGCACCATTTTTCAGAACGCGTGGGTGGTCGACGATGTCGAAGCGGCTTGCATGAAATGGGTGAACGAAATGGGCGTGGGCCCGTTTTTCATCACCGAGTACACCAATCAATTCAGTGACGTTTCGTACCGCGGAGAACCCGCCGAACTGTCGATGATCGTCGCCTTGGCGCAGGCCGGTCCGACACAGGTCGAACTGATCCAGCCCACCGTTGAGCGCTGCGCCTACCGCGACAGCGTTGCCCCCGGGACGATCGGCTTTCATCACATGTGCGTCTGGACCCACGACATCGAAGCAGACACCGACTACTTCGCGGGCCTGGGCTACGAGGCCGCCAACATGGGCACGGCCGGTGATGTGCGGTTTGCCTACTACGATGCACGCCCGCTGATGGGTTGCATGTTGGAGGTGGTGACGAAAACCGATGGGATCGTGGCGCGCTTCGACCAGATTGCTGCAGCGGCCGTCGATTGGACGGCAAAGATCCGCTTCGGAGTTAACGACGGCCAGTTTTTCCCAACGTGAGGGCGGCTGCGATCCGGATTCTCAGTCGGGATTGATCCTTGCCAGGTCGCTGTAGTCCATCAACGCCTGGGTCAGGCGGTCCTGCATGGTGCGGGTGAACGTGCCGTTGGGGTCGGTCGTCGCCCGGTTATCGAGTTCATCCGGGTCGTCGTCGAATCTGTAGACCTCGGTCTCCCCCGTCGCGAAGCGAGTGATGCGTCCGTCCGCGGTGAACAACGTCCGTGCCTTGTGGGGTACGGGGCCGCGTTCGGTGATGGGCATGTCTTCCTCGACGTAAACATGATCGCGCACGCTCGCGGTCGGGTCGTCGAGGATGGGCTTCAGGCTTACACCCTGCATACGGTCAAACTCGTCGAGTCCGGTCAGTTCGAGCAAGGTCTGGGCGAGGTCCAGGCTGGAAGCGAGCGAGTCTGATCTACCGGGTTCAATGCCGGGGCCAGCGATGGTCAGCGGCACGCGCAGCGCCCCCTGGTAGTGCATCATCGCCTTCAGCATCAGCCCGTGGTCGCCGAACATGTCGCCGTGGTCACTGGTGAACAGCACCAGGGTGTTGTCTGCAGCACCACTTGCCTCGAGCGCCGCGAGCACCTTGCCAATGCCCTCGTCGATCATTTCGATGGCCCCGAACTCGGCGGCCATCGCCTGTTTCACTACGGTTTCCGATGGGCCGAACATCTGCGTGAACCAATCGCCCGGATCCATACTCTGGAACAGCTTCAGATGCGCGGGGCGGCCGTCGAGGCGATCCTCGAAGGTCGCGGGCAGCGGCATGTCATCGGCGGCGTACGCGTCCCACCATTTACCGGGCGGGGTGAATGGATGATGAGGGTCGGGGAAGGAGGCCTGCAGGAACCAGGGCTCCCCGCTTGTCCGGGCTTCGAGAAAATCGATGCTGCGCTCCGTTACGAAGGTCGTGGAGTAGAGTTCCTCGGGAAGCGTGGGCTGGTAGACCTGCCACCAGTCGGGTGAGCGCACCTTTGCCGGTCCGTCTGGAACAGGGTAATCCAGGACCAGGTCGTCGTGCCTGGCGCCGCGTTCCAGCGCCCAGTGATAGTGATGACCACCCACCCAGTCGCCGTGTCCAAGCGCGAACTCGACGTGATTGAACCCGTAGAAATCCGTCAGGGGGGCCGCTTGCTCGGGATCGAAGTAGCGTTCGTTGTTTTCGAACCCATCCCAGCCTTTCGGATACGGGTCGGCCAGCACGGGCGACTTCTTCAGCGGGCGCACCGAATCCCGGCTGGTGCCGTACTGA
>PVMK01123656.1_pt1 | contig 18778 bp, 17 predicted proteins | sample 1853481 | NCBI WGS metagenome assembly PVMK01 (sample SAMN08533507, study PRJNA380276) | Marine sediment metagenome, whole genome shotgun sequencing project. | reverse complement strand
CTGATCACATCGAGGTTCGTCTCCGAGCGCTTGCGAACTTCGTCCCGCCCACCAATCGATTCCACCCAGCGCAGCGCGTCGATCGCGTCCTCGACGCAGAGCATCGAGGGCGTGTTGATGGTGTCGCCGCGGAAGATGCCCTCGATGAGCTTGCCCTTCTTGGTCAGGCGAAAAATCTTGGGCAGGGGCCGCGGCGGTTTGAAGTTCTCGAGTCGCTCGACCGCTCGAGGCGAAAGTGACAGCATCCCGTGTCCTGCCTCGCCACCCAGGACCTTCTGCCACGACCAGGTCACGACGTCGAGCTTCTCCCAGGGAAGCTCCATCGCAAACACCGCCGATGTCGCGTCGCAGATCGTCAAGCCGGCGCGATTTTCGGGGATCCAATCTCCGTCGGGAATCCGTACCCCAGAAGTGGTTCCATTCCAGGGGAAAACGACGTCGTTCTGAAAGTCGACCTGGTCCAGGTCCGGGAGGTCGCCGTAATCTGCCATCCACGCTTTGGCATTGTGAAGTTCGAGTTGAGCGACGACATCGTTGACCCATTGCGATCCGAAACTCTCCCAAGCGAGGACATCCACACCCCGGGCGCCGAGCATCGACCAGAGCACCATTTCCACGGCGCCCGTATCCGAAGCGGGTACGATTCCGACGCGATGGTCGTCGGGGATTCCGAGCACGCGACGAGATCGTTCGATGACCTCCAGGAGTTTCGCCCGGCCGGGCTTCGACCGGTGAGAGCGTCCGAGTTCGGCGCTGGACAGGAGATCCGGTGTCCACCCCGGGCGTTTCGCGCAAGGTCCTGAAGAAAAATGTGGCCGCTTCGGGCGCTGGTTGGGCTTCATGGTCAATCCCCTGCGTGGGTGGTCCATTCGAAGAGTGTTCGCCGGACCCTGGAGTCTAGACGAAATCGGGCAAACTCCCGAGCTTTGCTAGCCTTCGAAGCTTCGATGCGTTGAGCCTTCGCGATGCTTCGAATCTTTGCGGTTTCGAGTCTTCGCGGTTTCGAGGCTTTGCGGTTTTGGGGCTTTGCGGTTTTGGGGCTTTACGGTTTCGGAGCTTCACGGTTTCGGAAACGGGGAGCGGCTATGGAATCGGCGGTCGACTTGGGACTTCCCGCCACATCTGCCTCGAGCGAGGCGATCGCCGAGCGCTATCGCGCGGTGCGTGGGGCGACCGAGCGACTCTGCGCGCCACTGAGCCCGGAGGATTGCGGCGCACAGTCGATGCCCGAAGCGAGCCCCGCGAAGTGGCACCTCGCCCACACGACCTGGTTCTTCGAAACCTTCGTGCTCGAGCGGGCCCTGGAGGGGTTCGTTCCCTTTCACCCCGACTTCCGGGTCTTGTTCAACTCCTACTACAACGCGGTGGGCGATCAGTACCCCCGACCCGAGCGTGGTCTCGTGACCCGCCCTTCTCTCGATCGAGTCTTCGAATACCGGGCGCATGTCGATCGCAGCGTTCTCGCTTTGCTCGAGGCCGGTGACTCTCGAGAATTCCTGGGTGCGATCGAGCTCGGGATCGAGCACGAGTGCCAGCATCAAGAGCTGATCCTGACAGACGTCAAACACCTTCTGTCGCGCAATCCACTCCACCCCACCTACCGTCCGGAGGCCGCTCGGCGAACGGCGGTCGACAAACCGCTGGAATGGATCCGCTTCGACGAAGATTTGGGATCGATCGGATACACGGGCGAGGAATTTTGCTTCGACAACGAACGCCCCCGACATCGGGTTTTCATCGACGCCTTCGAGCTGGCGACCCGGCCTTGCACGAACGCCGAGTACGCGGCCTTCATCGAGGACGGCGGCTACCGGCGGCCGGAGCTGTGGCTGTCGGACGGCTGGGGGACGGTGTCGAGCCGAGGGTGGCAAGCCCCTCTCTACTGGCAGCGCGCATCCGGTGCTTCCTGCGCTTCCAGTGATTCCGGCGAATCGCGCGATTCCGACGCTTGGATGACGATGACGTTGGCGGGATTTCGCGAGCTGCGAGGCAGCGAGCCCGTCTGCCACGTGAGCTACTACGAGGCCGACGCCTTTGCGCGCTGGATGTGTGCCCGTTTGCCCACCGAAGCCGAGTGGGAGACGGCCGCCGCCGGCCTGAAGCTCGAGGGAAACTTCGTCGAGACCGGATTGCTTCACCCCGCACCAATCCCCGCTGCGCGTGCATCGGCGGAGTGCGGCGCACCGAGTGGTTTGAGCCAGATGTTCGGCGACGTCTGGGAGTGGACGCAGAGCGATTACGCCGCCTACCCGGGTTTCCGCCCGCTAGAGGCCGGTTTCGGCGAGTACAACGGCAAGTTCATGTGCAACCAGCGCGTCTTGAGGGGTGGGTCTTGTGCGACACCGCGCGCTCATCTGCGGCCGACCTATCGGAATTTCTTCCCCCCCGATGCCCGTTGGCAGTTCAGCGGCATCCGATTGGCCCGGGACACCGCTTGAAGCTTCCACGCGCCCCGGATCGCCGAAAATCACAAAATCATCAATATAGGCAGCACGTTGAACCGGCGATCGGCGCCTCGGCTGCGGCTCCGTTGACCTGCCCCATCACCTTGATCGCCCAGATGGTGGGCGGCCTGGCCGTTGTAAGCCTCGCGCGCAGGCGTTGGCTCAGGAGAACGCGGGCGTAGGCGCCGCCAGGAAATCCTCGTCGAGGATCTGCACGGTGGCGGTGTCGCCTTCGCGAAGTTCGCTGGCTTCGGCGGGGAAGATCAGCAGTCCGCGCGCGAGCAGCATCGAACGCAAGACTCCGGAACTCTGGTTGCCGGTGTGTCGCGCGACGATCTCGTCGCCATCTCGTTCGAGATCCACGCGCACGAAGTGGAGTCGGCCGATTTGTTTCTGGAGTCCGTTCGCGAGCCGGGCGCGGACCGTCGGCCGGAACAGCAATCGGCGCCCGGCCATCTTGCGCAGCGCGGGCCGGACGAATTGCTCGAAGGTCACCATCGCGGATACGGGGTTGCCGGGAAGGCCGAATACGAGTGGCCCGCCGCCGGCTTCGAAGTGGCCAAAGGCCAGCGGGTAACCCGGTTTCATGTTCACGCCCCAGAAGAGCAGAGAACATCCGAGCTTCTCGAGCACGCCGCGCACGTAATCCCGGTCGCCGACCGAGATGCCCGCTGAGCTGACGAGTACGTCCGCGTGTAGACCCGCCCTCATCCGCTGCTCGATGTCGTCCGGTGTGTCTCGCGCGATGCCCAGATAAATTGGATCCGCACCCGCCTCCAGACATTGTGCGGCGATCGAATACGAATTCGACGCTACGATTCGACTCCCGTTGGTGTCTCCATCGGGCTCGACCAGTTCGTCACCACCCGAGAGGATCGCGACGCGGGGGCGCTGGTGGACGGAGACCACGCTGCGTCCGAGCGACGCGAGCATCCCGATTTCTGCGGGCCCGACCACCGCGCCCGGGTCGAGCACCTGATCTCCGAAAGCGACATCTTCCCCCGCGTCACGGATGTGCGTATTCGGCTCGGGAGCAACGTTGACCCTTACCCGGTCTCCGTCGCGTGTGGTGTCCTCCTGCATCACGACCGCGTCGCAGCCCGGTGGAATCGGAGCGCCGGTCAAGATCCGAGCGGCCTCACCCGCGCGCAGGGCCCGCTCGGCCGATCCACCGGCGGGAATTTCGCTGACCACTTCGAGGACTACGGGATGCTCAGCGGACGCCGAGGCCAGGTCCGCGCTGCGGACCGCGAAGCCGTCCATCGCGGAATTGTCCGAGGGGGGGGAGTTGGCGGGTCGAACGGATGCCCTCGACGAGCACCCTTCCGCGGGCATCGGCGACCGCAGTGGTCTCCGCGCCGAGCCGTGGCGTGTGGTCGAGGACGATCTGCAGTGCCTCGGCCGGTGTGATTCCCTTGAGCACGCCCGCAACCTTAGCCCGAGCTCGGCCGCGCTCACGCTTTTTTGGTATGAAATTCGGGCCTCTTCGCGCTCGACGCGCCAGTCTTCGCCCGCTAGGCTGCACATTAATTAGGCACCACTCTGGCGATTCGACGCCGTGACCGATCGCCAAAAACGACCCCGAGACTTCGCGTGACCCAAGCGCCCATCGACCACAGCGCCATCCATCCGATCCAGCTCCGCCGGCTGCGGTTGGAGAGCAATCTCGTGCTCGCCCCGCTGGCCGGCGTGTCGAACTTCCCGTTCCGGCTGATTTCGCGAGAGGCGGGCGCCGCGCTGAGTTTTACGGAGACCGTCAGCGCCAAGGGTCTGGTGATGGGCGGCGCAAAGACCCGCCGGCTGTTGGAGACGAGTCCGCGAGAGGCCCCGGTCGCCTTCCAGCTGTTCGGATCGGATCCCGAGATTCTCGGTGAGGCCTGCCGAATGCTCGACGCCGATGGCGCAGTCTGGGTGGACCTGAACGTGGGCTGCCCGGTGAAGAAGTTCATCAAGAACCGGGCGGGCTCGTCGTTGTTGCGCGATCTGCCGCACGCGGGCCGGATCGTTCGCGCGATGCGAAAGAATTTCTCGGGAACCCTCTCGGTCAAGATGCGCACCGGCTGGGACGCGCAGTCGATCGTCGCGCCAGAATTCGCGCGCATCGCGGTCGATGAGGGCGCTGAGTTGATTTCGGTTCACGGCCGCACCCGCGCCCAGCAGTACACCGGACGGGCGGATCGGAGCATTATCCGCCGCGTCGTCGAGGCGGTACCCGAAGTGCCGGTCCTCGCCAACGGCGACATCGTTACGCCCGCTGACGTCTTCGAGATGCTCGCGGAAACCCGGGCCGCGGGGGTCATGATTGGCCGAGGCGCCATGGGAAACCCATGGATCTTCGAGCAGGCGCTGTCGCTCGCGCGAGGGCGAGTCGCGCGCGGACCGACTCGCGCCGAGAGGCTCGCCACCATCGAGAAGCACATCGGTTGGATACAGCGCAGCTTCACCGACTCCGGGGCGCTGTCGACCAACCTGAAGAAATACGTTTCTGCGTATTCGCGCGGGCTGACCGGTAGTGCGAAATTCCGGCAGCAGACACTCGAATCGAACGATATCGATGAGATTCTCGAATTGACACGCAACTATTTCGCCGTGGTGAAGTGCGCGCCCGCGCTGCGCGACGAGGAGCGGGCGGCCTGAAGTGGCACGCGATCTGGAGAGCATGCTCGACGCCGTGCCCGACGGAGTTGTCCTGCTCGACGCCAAGGGCGACGTAGAGTCACTCAACTCCGAAGCTTGTCGAATCCTCGAGACTTCGACCGAGGTCGCGGTCGGTCGGCCGATCGAGGATCTGCTCGGAGAAGATCAATCGATTGCGAAGCTGTCGCGGGCGGTTCTCGCGGACGGGCGCGCGGTGATCGAGCGCGAACATCCTGTGAAGGAGCGTCAGGGTGACGATCTCGTCGTGACGCGTCGGCATCTCCGTTGTTCCAAGGAGACGCTCTCGATGGTGTCGCACTGCTGCTCCGGGATTGCACGATTCAAAAAAGCCTGCGAGATGTCGTGAGTCAACGAGAGGCTCTCGCCTCCTTCGGTCGCATCGCGGCGGGGATCGCCCACGAGATCAAGAACCCGCTCGGCGGAATCCGCGGTGCCGCGGAGATTCTCGGCGCTCGCACCAGCGACGACAAGTCGCGCAGCGCCGCCGAGTTGATCGTTCGCGAGGTCGATCGCATCGCACTGCTCGTCGACGATTTCATGGTCTTTACACCAGGAGAAGATCTGCGAGCGGCTCCGGTCAACATCCACCGCGTACTCGATGGCGTTCTCGCCCTCACGGCTCACGAGAAAATCGGCGCCAACGTCGAGGTGGAGAGAGCGTTCGATCCATCGATCCCCAACCTCATCGCCGACGCGGATCGACTCTCGCAGGTCTTTCTCAATCTGATCCGAAACGCCTTACAGGCCATGGAGGGTGATGGAGGAAAGATCGTCATTACCACGCGGATGGCTTTCGATCACCATCTATCACCTCCGAATGGTCAGCTCGGTCCCTTCGCTGATCGTCGAATTTGCAGACACCGGGCCGGGCATCGAGGCGGAGATTCTCGATGAGGTCGCCACGCCATTTTTTACGACGCGTCCAGAGGGAACGGGGTTGGGGCTTGCGGTCGCGCGACATTGGATTACGCGCCACGAGGGGACGCTGCATCTGGAGAGCGCGCCGGGGGTCGGGACAACCGTTCGCATCGCACTGCCGCTGTCGAGGCCGAAATGACCGTCGCGACTCCCGCGCGGGTCCTGATTGCCGACGACGAAGAATCGATTCGGTTCGTCCTGCGCGAAGCCCTCGAAGAGGACGGCTGTGAGGTCATCGACGTAGACAACGGCGATGCGGCTTTCGATGCGCTTGCCGCGGGGGAATTTCAGATCGCATTCATCGACATCCGCATGCCCGGTTTGACCGGACTCGAGTTGTTGGATCGTCTACGTGCGATGGGATCTCAGACCGCGGTCGTGATCATTACCGCACAGAACACCTTCGAAAACGCCGTGGAGGCGATGCGCCGCGGCGCGTTCGAATATCTCGTCAAGCCCTTCAGGATCGCCGACGTAAAGGCGCTCGCCGGCAAGGCGCTGCGTGCCTGTCGGCTGCGCGATGAAGTGCGGGCCTTGCGCCGAGAAGTTTCGGGTCGCCTCGCTTCCGGTGATCGAATCGTCGGCAAGAACACGGCGATGCTCGAAATCTTCAAGACCATCGGGCGCGTCTCCGGTCGCGACATCTCCGTGCTCATCACGGGAGAAAGTGGGACGGGTAAGGAACTCGTAGCCCGGGCAATTCACGCGGCGAGCCCGCGAAGCTCGGGAGCTTTCGTACCGGTGAATACCGCCGCAATTCCCAGGGAACTCCTCGAGAGCGAACTCTTTGGCCATGAACGCGGCGCTTTCACGGGCGCGCTGGCGTCGCGGGTGGGCCGCTTCAGTGAAGCGTCGGGCGGCACCCTGTTTCTCGACGAGATCGGTGACATGCCTGCCGATCTACAGGCCAAGCTGCTGCGGGTGTTGCAGGACCAGATCGTGACTCCGGTCGGTGCCCAGCGCGCGGAAAAAGTCGATGTGCGGATCATCGCTGCGACCCATCGCGACCTCGATGCCCTCGTCTCGAACGGAACATTTCGCGAAGATCTCCTCTATCGGTTGCGCGTGATGCCCATCCACCTGCCTTCGCTTCGCGAACGCAGCGAAGACATCGAGGTGCTCACCGAGTACTTCATCACATGTTACGCAGATGAGCTGGCGGGGGGCACGCGCTTCTTGACCGATTCGGCAATCGCATTTCTGAGTCGGTGCCCCTGGCCAGGAAACGTTCGAGAACTCGAAAACGCGATCAAGCGCGCACTCGTGCTCTCGACGGGAGAAGTCCTCACCCACGAAGACTTCGCGTTTCTCGAAAGGGAGCCCGCGGAGCCCGACGCCGCCGATTTGCTCCGACGACTCATCGAGCGTGACGTGCAAAACGCGTTGGAGAATGGTGAAACCGGCGAGATCTACCGGGCGTGGCTCGAGCGTGTCGAACGACCATTGCTGGAGACCGTGCTTTCCCATACGGATGGGAATCAGATTCGCGCCGCAGCCTTGCTTGGTATCAATCGCAATACGTTGCGCAAGAAGATCACGGATCTCGGCATTGTGTTGCCGGGCCGACAATGATCGCGAGGCTCCGTGGATTGATGGTCCTCGCCGATGACGCGCCAAACTGGAAACTCAACCCGATCGATCAGGCTTGGGCCGCCTGCGAGGGTGGGGCTTCGGTCGTTCAGCTTCGTGCCAAGCACGCCACGGACACGGTGGCGCTCGAATGGGCTGAGGCGATTCGAGAGGTCACGCGAAAATTCGGCGTCATTTTTTTCGTGAACGATCGCTTCGATCTGGCGCTCGCGGCGGACGCAGATGGCGTTCATCTCGGCCAGGAGGACATCCCCCCATCGAGAATCCCAATGGCTGCGCGATCCCGATTGCTGGTCGGGCGATCCACACACTCTCTCGAGCAAGCCAGCGACGCGTGCGCGGAGCCGGTCGATTACATCGCATTTGGGCCGATCTTCGCGACCGGATCCAAGGACACCCCCCGCGATCCACGAGGTGTCGAACGGCTCTCGGAGGTGGTGCGCGCCGTGCAGCCGAAGCCGGTCATTGCGATTGGCGGAATTGATCTCAGCAATGTCGCACGGGTGACCGGGACAGGAGTCGCGGGCATCGCGGTGATCTCTGCGATCGCCGAGGCCGCCGATCCCGGTCGCGCTGCTCGCGCACTCGCCGAAGCCCTGCGCGAATGTGGAGGTGCGTAGGTGCTCGCCGAACGAGCCACTTCCGCACTCGGGCTGGTCGTGTTGATCGCGATCGCCTGGGCGATGTCGAGCGACCGTCGCCAGATCCCGTGGCGCATCGTCTGCTGGGGACTGGCGATCCAGCTCGGGCTCGCTGTCTTGTTATTGAAAACCCCCGCGGGCCGCCCGTTCTTCGACGGTATGAACGCGTTGGCGAGAGCGCTGATGAGCTTTACCGATGTCGGTGCGCGCTTCGTCTTTGGCTCCCTTGCCGACACGGGCTTCTCGTTCGTGGTCAATGTCCTGCCCATCATCATCGTGATGGGAAGCCTTTTCGCCGTCCTCTATCACCTCGGAATCATGCAGCGAGTCGTCGATGGATTGGCGGGGTTGCTTTCGCGGACGATGCGCACGTCCGGGGCCGAGAGCCTCGCAGCCGTCGCGAACCTCTTTTTGGGCATGACCGAGTCGGCGCTGATCATAAAGCCCTATCTCGAGCGCATGACGCGATCCGAACTCTTCTTGTTGATGACGCTGGGAATGGCGACGGTCGCGGGTTCGGTCATGCTCGCCTACGTCGGAATGCTCGGAGGTGGCGATTATGCCGGGGCACCTCGCCACCGCGAGCCTGCTCTCCGCCCCGGCCGGCATCTTGATTGCCAAGGTCATGATCCCCGGAAACCGATCGGCCGGAAACGCTCGAGAAGAGTCATTCCGTGCGCGAAAAGACGGCCGTCAACATCATCGATGCGGCAGCCCAGGGCGCACTGGCCGGACTGCGACTGGCCGCCTACGTGGGCGCATTGCTGATCGCGTTCGTTGCCCTGATCGCGCTCGTGAATGCTTCGATTGCATCCGTTGGCGGATGGTTCGGCGTCGAGGGTCTCAGCCTGCAGAAATTGCTCGGCTACGCGCTCGCCCCGTTGGCCTGGTTGCTGGGTGTTCCATGGCAGGATGCGAGCCAGGTCGGGGCGCTGCTCGGTATCAAGACGGTGCTCAACGAGTTCATCGCCTACGGCGAACTCGCCGATCTCGTCGCGGCCGGAGCGATTGCGCCGCGGTCGGCGGTGATCGCCTCTTACGCACTCTGCGGTTTGCCAATTTCGGTTCACTGGCCATCTTGCTGGGGGGAATCGGCGGCCTCGCGCCGAGTCGCAGGTCCGAGGTGGCATCGCTGGGAGCCCGCTCCATCGTATCCGGTTCTCTGGCAACCTTCATGACCGGCTGCGTGGCGGGACTTCTGGTCTGAGTTCCACGCTGCGAATGGTCACACGGGTAGAGATCTCGCGCGTTGGCCTTCGGCCAAAGCTTATGCGGCGTCGGCTGCCCCGCTTCTCGGGTCAGCCTCCTGGTGAGCGGCGGGGGTGCAGGGTCTGGAATCTTCAGCCCTATATTGATAAAGAGTGGGTGATCGAAGCGCTTGAAGGAGGAGATTTCAGTGGATCGCAGATCTTTGGTTCTGAAGTTGTCGATTCTGAGGTTGTCGATTCTGAATGGGGTGCTCGTCGCGCTGGCCGTGGCGGGATTCGCGGGCGCGTTGCTGACCGGTTGCGAACGCACCATCAGCGACGACGGGAGTTGGCTCTCCGAATCGGTTCGGTAATCGGTTTTTCGGGTTCTGCGCGATTCGAGGTCAGGGCCTTCCTGGATCACTCGGATCTTGCTCGTCCTGGCCCCTCAGTTTGCGGCGCTCGTTGTAGAGCCAGAGCGCGTAGGCGACGAGCGATCCGACGACGATTCCGTATGCGGCGATCAGGTAGCCCAATGCGATCTCCCGTTATTCGCAAGATTATCAAACTGCGAGGGCGGCTCGTGGGCGAGCCCGATCGGAAACCCCAAGCCCCAATTGAGGGGACCCCCAAGCCGGAACCGAGCACTGTACGAGCGATCCCTTAACGCGAATCCGCGCGATGGGTGATTGTGGATAGGCGGCGTCGGTTGCGCAACCCTGCGCCACGGGCTCGCCGCTCGAGACGCCGAGGACTACATTCGCCGCCCGCCGCGAGGCCTCTCTCGTGATTCCACAGGAGAATCCGCCATGGAGCCGATCTGGCAGCCCAGCCGGCAGCGGGTCGAAGCGGCCAATCTCACTGCGTTCATCCGCGCGGTCGAAGCGGAATGGCGGATTCCAATCGGCGACTATCCGACCCTGTATCGCTGGTCGATCGAAGAGCCCGAGCAATTCTGGACATCGCTGTGGTCGTTCGTCGGGGTTTCCTGCGCGAATCGGGGCGCTTGCGTGCTGCGGGACGGCGACCAGATGCCCGGCGCGCGCTGGTTTCCAGACGCGCGTCTCAATTTTGCCGAAAACCTGCTGCGCAGACGCGATGACGCGCCGGCGCTGATCTTTCGCGGTGAGGATCAGGTTGCCCGATCGCTCTCCTTCGCGGAACTCTACAACGCCGTCTCGCGGCTGCGACGGCAGCTCCGGGCGTGGGGAGTGGGGGCTGGGGACCGGGTCGCCGGGTACCTGCCCAATATGCCGGAAGCCGTCGTCGCAATGTTGTCGACGACCAGTCTCGGGGCGATCTGGTCGTCGTGCTCGCCGGATTTTGGCGTACAGGGCGCGGTGGATCGCTTCAGTCAGATCGAGCCGGTGGTTCTGTTCGCCGCAGATGGCTATCGCTACGGCGGTCGGTGGTGCGATTCGACGGAGCGCGTCGAAGAGATTTGCAAGCAGATTCCTTCCCTGCGAAATATCGTGATCGCATCCTACACCGGATCGGACGCGCCGGGAAAAAGCGCGCCGAACACCGTCCGCTACTCCGATGTGCTCGATGCCTATGACGCCGAGGCGATCGACTTCGAGGCTTTTCCGTTCGATCACCCCCTTTACATCCTCTATTCGTCTGGAACGACTGGGGCTCCGAAATGCATCGTTCAGGGCGCCGGAGGAATTCTGCTCCAGCATCTGAAGGAGCACCGACTGCACGTCGATCTCAAGCCGGACGATCGATTCTTCTACTTCACGACTTGTGGTTGGATGATGTGGAACTGGTTGGTGTCGGGGCTCGCGTCAGAGACGACCTTGTTGCTCTACGATGGATCTCCCTTTCATCCAGATGGCAATGCACTGTTTGATTTCGCTGAAAGCGAACGGATGAAGGTCTTCGGAACCTCTGCGAAATTCATCGACTCACTCGCCAAAGCGGGGCTCGAGCCAGCCCGAACGCACGACTTGTCGAATCTGGAGACGATGCTGTCAACGGGCTCGCCGTTGGTTGCCGAGAGTTACGATTACGTCTACTCGAAGATCAAGCGCGACCTCTGTCTCTCGTCGATTTCGGGCGGAACAGACATCGTTTCTTGCTTCGTGGGTGGCAATCCGATTGGAGCGGTCTGGCGGGGCGAGATCCAGGCGCGCTGTCTCGGGGTGAAGGTCGAGGTCTACGACGAATCTGGACAACCTGTCATCGACGAGAAGGGCGAGCTCGTTTGCAGTGCACCGATACCATCGATGCCGATCGGATTCTGGAACGATCCAGATCGCGAAGCGTATCGCGCGGCCTACTTCGAGAGATTCCCCGGCGTCTGGTGTCAGGGAGACTTCGGGGAACTCAACGAGCGCGGAGGGATGGTCCTCTACGGGCGTTCTGACGCGGTATTGAATCCCGGTGGCGTGCGGATCGGAACATCCGAGATCTACCGCCAGGTCGAACAGATCGACGAAGTTCTCGAAAGCATCGCAATCGGTCAGGACTGGAAGGGTGATGTGCGCGTGGTTCTTTTCGTCCGACTCCGAGAAGGCGTCGAGCTCGACGATGGACTGCTCGATCGGATCCGGACGCGGATTCGGCAGCAGGCGAGCCCGCGGCACGTCCCCGCGCGCGTGATCCAGGTCTCCGACATTCCGAGGACCCGCAGCGGAAAGATCGTGGAGCTGGCCGTGCGCGACGTCGTCCACGGGCGGGCGGTCGAAAATCGCGAAGCGCTCGCCAATCCCGAGGCGCTCGACCTCTTCGCCTCGCTCCCGGAACTCGAAAGCTAGAGTGCAATTTTCGCACGGCAGGCTCGCTTCTGGTGGGATCTTAGGTAGCCCTCATGGCCTGTTTCCGATTCGATCTCAGGTCTGCTTGGCGTAACCCAAGGCTTCGAGCGCGGCGCGTATTTCGTCGAGTGAGCTGGGATCTTCGATGGTCGGCGGGGTTCGATACACCTCGGAGTCGGCAATCTTGCGCATCGTGCCGCGCAGGATCTTGCCCGATCGGGTCTTCGGAAGGCGCGATACCACACAGGCCTGCTTGAAGGCCGCGACCGGGCCGATCTGTTCGCGCACGCGCGCGACGACGTCGGCCACGAGGGCCTTCGGGTCCGCGTCCACTCGTGCGTTGAGGACGAGGAATGCCAGGGGCAGCTCGCCCTTGAGGGAATCCTTCACTCCCGATGACCGCGCACTCCGCGACATCGGGGTGGCCGGCGATGGCTTCCTCGATCGCACCGGTCGAGAGGCGATGGCCCGCGACGTTGATGACGTCGTCGGTTCTGGCCATGACCCAGAGGTAGCCGTCTTCGTCGAAATGCCCCGCATCGGCGGTCTGGTAGTAGCCGGGGAATCGGTCGAGGTAGGCGCTCTGGAATCCCGCGTCGTTTTGCCAGAGCGTCGCCAGACATCCCCGGTGGCAGCGGCAGCTTGATGACGATGTGCCCGGTTTCGCCAGGCCCGACTTCACGCCCGTCGTCGTCGAGCACGTGCACGTCGTAACCGGGGACGGCCTTCGTCGGGCGAGCCGCGCTTGATGGGCAGCGGAGTCAGCCCCATGCAGTTGGCGGCGATCGCCCAACCGGTTTCGGTCTGCCACCAGTGGTCGATCACCGGCACACCGAGCGCTTTCTCGCACCACGCCACCGTATCTGAATCGGCTCGCTCACCCGCGAGGAAGAGTGCGCGCAGACTCGAGAGGTCGAAGTTGCTGGTCAATTCTGCTGCGGGATCTTCGCGCTTGATCGCGCGCATCGCGGTCGGCGCGGTGAAAAGCACGTTGACGCGGTGCTCGGCAACCACGCGCCAGAACGCGCTCGCATCGGGCGTTCCGACGGGCTTGCCCTCGTAGAGGACCGTCGTGCAACCCATCAGCAGCGGCGCGTAGACGATGTAGGAGTGCCCGACCACCCAGCCGATGTCGGAAGCCGCCCAGAAGACATCGCCGGGCTTCATCGCGTAGATGTTCTGCATGCTCCACTTGAGGGCGACGGCGTGGCCGCCGTTGTCGCGCACGATGCCTTTGGGCGTCCCCGTGGTGCCCGAGGTGTAGAGGATGTAGAGCGGCTCGCTGGCTTGCACGGGAACGCACGGGTGGGGCTTTGCCGATCGGGTGACCTCCTCCCAATCGAGATCGCGGCCTGCGCGTAGCGTCGCCATCTGTTCGGGTCGATTCACCACGACGCAATGGTCGGGTTTGTTGCTCACCTTCTCGAGTGCGCTCTCCAGAAGTGGCAGATACGAAACGACGCGATCCCGCTCGATACCGCAACTCGCGGTGAGGATCACTTTCGGTGCAGCGTGCTGGATTCGCTGGGCGAGCTCGCTCGCCGCAAATCCGCCGAAGACCACCGAGTGAATCGCACCCAGGCGCGCCGTCGCGAGCATCCCGATCACCGCCTCGGGGATCATCGGCAGATAGATCAGCACGCGATCGCCCCGTTCGACGCCGAGGGCCGCCAGCCCACCGGCCGCGCGGGCGACTTCAGCCTGGAGCTCCGAATAGCTGAAGCTGCGGATGGTTCCGGTGACCGGGCTGTCGTAGATCAGCGCGGCCTGGTCGCCACGCCCCGCGAGCACGTGGAGATCGACGGCATTGAAGCAGGTGTTGAGCACGGCGCCCGGAAACCAGCGAATCTTCGGTGGCGTCGAGTCGTCGATCACCGCCCGCGGCCTGCGCACCCACTCGATGTCCTGGGAGGCGATCGCCCAGAACCGCCGGGGATCCTCGAGCGATCTCTGATAGGTGTCGTCGTATCCGTCGGCCACAGCCAGGCAATATATCCGCTCGCCCCAGATGGGCTAGTCTTTTCGATCTCGGGACACTTGTGCCGACAGGCCCACATCGCACCCACGAGGAACATCATGCCCCCCCAGGTCAGTGAGACGGACGTCCTGGGCGCGCTGCGCCCGATCATGGATCCCGATTTCAACAAGAGCATCGTCGAACTCGGCTTCATCAAACAGCTCCAGATCGACGGCGCCAAGGTTTCTTTTTCGATCGAGCTGACGACTCCGGCCTGTCCCGTCAAGGCGGAGTTCGAGCGCGCGGCGCGCGAGCGGGTTCTCGCTCTGCAAGGCGTCAGCGAAGTCGAAGTGACGATGACCGCCAATACGCGCGGCCGAAACTTCGGTACCGAGTTGGCCGAGGTGCTCCCGGGTGTCAAGAACACGATTGCCGTGGCGTCGGGCAAGGGCGGTGTGGGAAAGAGTACGACCGCGATCAATCTCGCACTCGCGCTCCGCGACGCGGGCGCCGTCGTGGGGGTGATGGATGCGGACGTCTACGGTCCATCGATACCCCTGCTCGTAGGTGTGAGCGGCCGTCCGGAAGTGCGCGGCAAGCAGATCGTGCCGCACGTCGCACACGGCATGAAGGTGATGTCGATGGGTTTTCTGGTGACCGACGACTCGCCGGTCATCTGGCGCGGCCCGATGGTGCACGGGCTCGTGAAGCAGTTTCTCACGGACGTCTTGTGGGGAGAACTCGACTATCTGGTCATCGACATGCCGCCCGGCACGGGCGACGCCGCGCTCACGCTCACCCAACAGGCACCCCTCGCGGGCGCGGTCATCGTGACGACGGCGAACGACCTATCTCTGATCGACGCGCGAAAGGGCCTGAAGATGTTCCAGACGGTCGAGGTTCCCGTGCTCGGGATTCTCGAGAACATGTCCTACTTCACACCCCCGGATTTGCCGGACCGCAAGTATCACATCTTTGGCGAAGGGCGGCGGGAAGCGTACGGCCGACGAACTCGGGGTGCCCTTCCTCGGAGAGGTTCCGATCGATCCGCGGATCGTCGAGGGTGGCGATTCGGGTGTGCCGATCGTCGTACAGGCACCGGATTCGGCCGCCGCGAAGGTCTTCGTCGAGTTGGCGGGAACGATCGCGCGCAAGCTCGCCGTGCTCGCAGACCGAACCCCAGCAGTCGCCGACGCAAACATCACCTGGGTGAGCTAGGAGGCTGACCCCGGATGGGGTCAGCCGACGCCGCATAAGCTTTGGCCGCAGGCCAACGCGCAGCTAGGCGCGCGACCCCAGAATCGGGCCGCACTCCTGGTCGAGCTCTTCTGCGGGAATGATTGCTCGGGTGGGGTGACGGGAGGCCATCGGGCTCAGGCCCATGTCGCCCTCAAGCCTCCCGTCACACCACCCAAGTGACATCGCTTTCGATCGGGACCCTGAATGCGGTGGTTCTCTTTCGCGCGTCGGCAACCTTTTCGCGGGGGAGCCGGGGGGAAGGGCTACTCGCTCAGAACCCGATCCGGCCAACTGAGCCCCGGCTGGTGAAGCTCAAGTCAACTCAGTCACGGTCTGTCCGGGCACGCAGATAGGCAATTGAAGCTGGGTTTTTGGCAATGCCCGATAACTCAAAATTCTGTCAAGTAGTCCGTCAGCCAGTCAGCCCCGAGGGGGGGGGGCTGGGGCTGGCCAACTATACTTTGGATCGATACATGGAAGCTGTTAAAGCTTTACAGGAAGCACTGCAACGCAACGAACAAGCTTTATTGCCGCGACTGTATCTTGCCGCAAGTTATATCAAACTTGGCCAGCAGGATGATGCCGAATGGGAAATCGAACAGCTTAAGATGCAAGTTCCTGTCCTTACGGCCTTCCGATAGTTGTTGTTGGAGCCTTAACAAGGTATCCGTTTATTTGCATGAAACTCGCTTCATATTCGAAGTGTTGATTTCGAATATCATTAATTGCCATGCCACACAACACAGCGTTTGCGGCAACTCGGATACCACCCAAAATTTGATCGTGGCCTCCAGCCCCGGCACGGTCATTGTCTGCGTTGATGGCTACGGGTGATGTGTAGAAAATCAAGCCCAAAAAGTCGCCGTTACTTTGTCGTGTCTGCAGTCTTGCATAGGCCAGAGATTCGGTGCGCAAAGAACCGGACTCACTGGCTGTCAGTCGCCAGAACACGTCAGTGATGACAAAGATTTTTGCCGTAGGCACTACAAAGGGAACTCTAGATCGTATTCCGTTTGTGTTGAGCCTGTAGAAACTGCCGGGTACCCGGTCCGAGTCAAGTTCAGGGCCAATACCCGAGCGGCAGTGGCTTGCAGGATCAACGGCCCAGGCCAGCTGAACATGTTCTACGACAGGTTGACCAAGGTGCGTCTCACCAGGTTGAGCATGAGTAACGAGTGGTGAGAGCATGAAAAAAAATGTAGATAAAACACAGATAATTCTAAACATAATATATCCCTACGTAGTGCTGTTTGAGAAAAATAGAGCCAATAAAGTTCGATCCTGCTGGTCATAGCAGATAGGCAATTGAAGCTGGGTTTTCGACAATGCCCGATAACTCAAAAGTCTGTCAAGTAGTCCGTCAGCCAGTCAGATCCGAGGGGGGGGGGCGATTTCAAGGTGCCGGGTGATGCGGTTCGTCGGATGGCGTTGGTCGGGGGGCGGTTCGCGGGTGAGGGGAGGCGTTGGGGACGTGGTGGCGGCTGCCGGTCGATCGGGGTGATTGGACACCGAGCTGTGTGGCTGGTCTCAGGAGGGATCCGAGTCTTCTTGGACTGGGCGGCTCAGATCGAATTCCCAGTCTGTGTCCCGGTCGGGCGCGACGGATTCTGGTGGGATCGCCGCCCACCACGCAGGCTCGATCGGTGGCGATCTTGCGGGGAGCTTCAGGCATTCGAGCGTCTGCGTTTTCGACCTCGATGGCCCCCCGTCACCCCACCCGAGCACCGGCTCCCGCAGAAGACGCCCGCTCGTCGAGGTCGAGTTTCTAACCGGGCACTGGGCCGTGCAGCAGCTCCTGGTAGAGGATCGGGAGTGTCGCCGCGGGGCCCTTCGCGAGTGCGCTCTTGATGTACTCGTCGAGTTCGAAGCGTTCGAATTGGATGCGGGGCCCCGGCTCGAAGAAGGCCTCGGAGACCGCGAATCCACTCGCCCAATCGATGTATTCCTTGTAACGCGTCGATCCCGACTGGCGGCTAAAGAGTTCGAGGCGCAGCGGTAGCTGTCGTTCGCCCTGGGTCACCCAAACGATCCGGCGGCCGTTTTCATCGGTGGCCTGGTAGACGTCGGCGCGCTTCCCCGCGATATTTTCTTCGCGGATCTTTTCGCCACCCTTATCAATCAGGGTCTGGGCTTCGTTGCCAAAAGGGCGCCGATCGGGAGATTCTGCAGCCAGCGCTGCGGGCGCGCGGCGAATGGCGATTCCGGTCATCGTGAGTGCGTCGTACACGTAGTAGGTTTCGCCATTGACAATCGTTACGAGGTTGTGGCCCCGGACAACGGTTTCCGCCCGGAACTTGGATTTCAACGACCACAAATAGGTGACGTTTATTCCGGCTTCACTGCGTGTGAACGTCTGGGTGTACCACGAGGGAATCGCGGGCGTCTCGATGCTCTTGTCTTTCTCCGCCGTGGCCGGCTGAGCGAGGAGTGCAGATAGCGCGAGGCCGATCATCATCCGAGCCAGTCCGATTGCGACGGGTCGGTCGCTGGCGAGCCTCCACGGACCGCGATGCGGCGAAAGTCGATGGTCGATTCCGGGCTGCCGAGAGGTGATGCGCTTCACGGGGGTCCACCTTACCATGGCCGGTGATGAAGGTCGCACTCAGCATCGCGGGATCGGATCCCACCGGAGGAGCCGGCCTTCAGGCAGATCTCCAGGTCTTTCGCACGATGGGGGTTCACGGAGCGGGCGTGGTCACCGCGATCACCGTTCAGGACACCGCGAAAGTCCATCAGGTGCTGCCCGTCTTTCCCTCCGTTGTGCTCGAACAGCTCCGAGTGTTGTTGAGGGATCTGACCCCGGACGCGATCAAGATCGGTGCGCTCGCCTCGGACGATGTGGTCCGCAACGTGCAGCTCGCGCTGGCTCCATTTCTGTTGGCGTCGGCCGGCATTCCGATCGTGATCGATCCGGTTCTGGCGGCGAGCGATGGAACTGCGCTGCTCGAGCGGCGGGCCTGGGGCGCCCTCCAATCACTGATCGGGAGCGCCGCGCTCGTCACCCCGAATCTCCAGGAGGCCGCGGCCCTGACGGAGTGTGATACCTCCACCGAGGAGGGCACCCAGGCGGCCGCCTGCGCGCTCGTGTCGGGTCTCGGCGCCCAGGCGTCCCTCGTCAAGGGGGGCCACCGCGACGGCCCGCCCCGCGACCTGCTCGCGGTGCGAGACGGAGGCAGTGTGTCGCTGCGTTGGCTCGAGGGAGAGCGGATTCCGGGTGGCCCCTTCCATGGAACGGGCTGCGCGTTGTCTTCGGCGATCACCGCTCAGCTCGCGCTCGGTACGGCGCTCGAAGATGCCGTCGATCGGGGTCGCCAGTTCGTCGCGAACGCGCTCCGAAATTCCGCGGGCAGCGGCGCTCGTGCCCGGCTGCTCGCCTACTCGGCCA
>PVMK01150004.1_pt1 | contig 18779 bp, 16 predicted proteins | sample 1853481 | NCBI WGS metagenome assembly PVMK01 (sample SAMN08533507, study PRJNA380276) | Marine sediment metagenome, whole genome shotgun sequencing project. | reverse complement strand
AGGATCTTAAAAATTTTCAGCCCAAAACAGTACGTTCCGGAATATCTCAGGAAGTTGTAGAATCAGACGCTAACCTGTTTGATCTTCCGGTGATGAAGTGCTGGCCCAAAGATGCAGGGAGATTTATCACTCTGCCCCTGGTGATCACCAAAAACCCGGAAACCGGGAGTCAGAACCTGGGTATGTACCGGATACAGCTCGTTGATAAAAAACGGGCCCTGATGCACTGGCACATTCATCATGACGGCGCAAGCCACCACCGTATGCATCAGGAAAAAGGAGTTGATATGGATATAGCAGTTGTTATTGGCTGCGACCCCGCAACCATGTATTCCGCAACCGCACCTCTTCCGCCGGGTATCGATGAGATGATCTTTTCAGGTTTTTTAAGAAACAAACCGGTTGAATTGGTTAAGGCCAAAACCGTTGACCTTATGGTTCCTGCCAACGCAGAATTTATTTTAGAGGGGACCATATCCTGCACTGAAACCGCTTTGGAAGGTCCTTTTGGAGACCATACCGGCTTCTATTCAGATGCGGACAACTATCCGGTATTTCACTTAAAAACTATTACCAGAAGAAAAAATCCTGTCTATCCCTCAACAATCGTTGGCAAACCCCCAATGGAAGACTATTATCTTGGTAAAGTAACCGAAAGGATATTTCTGCCTTTATTAAAACTCCAGATTCCTGAAGTGGTTGACATGAACTTCCCTTGTGAGGGAGTCTTTCATAACTGCGTCCTGGTATCCATTAAAAAAGAGTATCCAGGACAGGCCAGAAAGGTTGCCTCTTCTATCTGGGGACTGGGACAGATGATGTTCACCAAAACCATTGTGATCGTTGACAAAGATGTGGATGTGCAGAATGTTTCAGAAACAGTCTGGACAGCCCTTTCAAACGTTGACCCAGAAAGAGATATTTTCTTCACCAAAGGCCCCCTTGATGTACTTGACCACTCCTCGCCACAGCCTATCTTCGGTTCAAAAGCCGGTATTGATGCTACAGTTAAACTTCCAGCAGAAGGTCATCCGAGAGAATGGCCTGAAATTATCAAAATGGATGAGGAAACCAAAAAACAGGTTGAAAAACGCTGGAAGGAATACGGTCTTGATTAGGAAGCTGAAACTCCTCCTCGAGATGGTCAAATTTGAGCACACCATCTTTGCGCTGCCCTTTGCCTACCTGGGAATGATTCTAGGAGCCAGAGGTCTCCCCGACTTGCCAACCTTCATACTGATTACCCTTGCCATGGTGGGAGCAAGAACCTACGCCATGGCCCTGAACCGATTGTTTGACCTTGATATCGACCAGAAAAATCCCCGCACCAAAGACCGGGCTTTACCTAAAAAAACCGTGACCAAAACAGAGGCTATTCTTTTAACTTTAGCCGCCCTCCTGCTGTTCTTTGCTGCGATTTATATGCTTCCTCCCCTGTGCCTGAAGTTATGGCCGACTATCATTATCCCCATGACCTTTTATTCACTTGCCAAACGTTTTACCTGGCTATGCTATTTTTTACTGGGAATGTGCCTGGGACTTGCCCCGCTTGGCTCATGGATAGCTGTTACAGGAATCTTGCCGAACACAGGGATATATATCCTGGGACTGGCAGTAATGCTCTGGACCACTGGCTTTGATATTATATACAGCTGTCAGGACCATACCTTTGACAGGGAACAAAACCTGCACTCAGCCCCTGTCCGCTTTGGACTGAGAACTTCGCTTAACATAACAAAAACTCTTCATGCTTTAACCGTAATCCTTTTGATCTGCTGCGGAATATCTTTTTCTCTTGGAATGATCTATTATGCGGGAATATTTATAGTAGCTGCATTTCTTTTTTATGAAAACACGATCATTTCCGAGCACGATATGTCTCGGGTCAATGCCGCCTTTTTCACTGCAAACGGATTTATAAGCATCATCGCATTTATCTTTACCTTTATGGCTGTTTGCCTGAGGCCATAACACAATTAAAAATTTACCCCTGCTATTATATTAGCTCTTGCCTGACTTTAAAACAATCCTCGTTATCTCCCTTGGACAGTTCACACGTACAGGCGGGCCAACCACACCGATACCTTTGTTAACATACAGGTGTGAGTCTCCTTTTTTATAAAGACCGTAATCATACTCATAGGCAATAGAGGCAAGGGAGAGACCATGGCCTGAAACAGAAGGAAGGATGATCTGTCCACCGTGGGTATGTCCGGCAAGGGTCAAATGAACACCCTGCTTAGAAGCAAGGTCAAACACATTAGGACGATGAGAGAGAAGCACCTTAAATCCCTCTTTTGGAACATCTTTAAGCGTATCTCTGACAAATGGAAAATCCTCATTTAAGTACCAGCTTCCCCGCGGATCATCAATCCCGGCAAGATAAATCGAGGCACTTTTGCTGTTTCCATTAATTTTTATCACTCTGTTTCTGATTACTTCAATTCCTGCCTTTGCCAGTTTCTTACACAGACCATCTACATCACTGTAAAAATCATGGTTACCGAGAACAGCAAATACACTCTTTTTTGTTTTAATATCAGAAAGCACCTCGATAGCCTCATCAATATAGGTGGTTCCCCAGTTGATGATATCGCCGGTAATAACCACGATATCAGAGGACAGCTGATTCATTTTTTCCACAAAACCTGAAAGCCGGTATCCATCCATAAAAGGACCGGCATGAATATCACTTATCTGCATGATGGTAAACCCGTCCATGCTCTTAGGAAAATCTTTAAAAAAAAGCTCTTTTTCTGTTATCTCAAGTCTGTCCTTTCCCACATAAGCGCCATACACGGAACATCCTGTCAGAGGCAGTAGAACAGAAGATGTCATTGCTTTCATAAACAACCGCCGTTCAGGAATGATTGTTTCTTCAGCTTCCCCGTCCCTGCTATTAGTGATCAGAGAACTCAGCATTAAGAAAATATGTTTTAGAACAAGAAAAAGACCTGCAGCTAGAAAAAATGGTGTCATCACCATGCAGATAAACATGTAAATAAAATAAGGATATAAAATTAGATATTCTATTACCATCCTGATAAACGGTGAAGAAAACAGCGGAGCAAAAAGGAAAAAGTATGCTGAATGGAGAAATAGAATATAGATAAATATACACGAAAAAAGCTTTGTGTTCTTTTTAGGCCTGAATATATAATAAAGCCCGCCAACGGTAATAGACTGCATCAGCAGGAAAAACAGTAGAGAATAAAGGATCATTGATGCTCTAAAGTGCATGATTCACCAAATTTAAGAAAATAAATCATAAAGGATCAAACAAGGAAGGCAAAGTAAAAAGTTCCAAATTCAAGGCGCGCAAATCCGAAGGAATGAGGCGTACATACCGTACGCTGGAATGACTGCGGATGCAGCGCAACGCAGAAGTTGGGCTTTTTACGAAGCCGTCAACATAAAAAGGGGCGGGTTTAACTAATCCGCCCCTCACATTACAATTATAATAATTACCTGCCGTAAAAGCTACTGGGACATACTGTCGCTGAGTGTCTTACCCTGCTGGTTGACAATCTTATCCCATACATCCGGGCGCTCTTTCTGAATCTGAGCATCTTTCTTGTGAATCTCATGCCACATCATGCGCGGTGAAGCATACTGGCTCCATGAACCGTCCATGGTCACGCCATCAAGCAGCGAGAAGAGGTACACAACCTGCTCGTCAGTGTAGTATGGAATGAGGGCATATCCGCTCTGCACCTGCATCATACCGTCATCATTAAATTCAAAGGTCTCCTGCCAGGTCTTAGTATATTCTTCAAAGCCGGGCTTTCCGTCAAGCTCTTTTACCAGTGCATCTGCTGCCCAGTGACCGCAGTTTAAAGCACCCTGCATCTGAGTCTCAACAAATGCGGCGGCATCACCAATAACAAGCACATTACCCTTATACGGTACTTTCATGGGAGCATAGGCCTTGGTGCCACAGCAATGCTCACGCTCGATCTTTGCATTTTCAAACATGTAAGCACAAGGACTCTTCTTGGTAAAAAACTCGAAAAGCTCGCCCGGCATCTGGGCCGGGTGACCGATCAGAATTAAATCTGCCCAGTCAAAATGGCCCGCAGGACCGGTACCCATAAGAGGCGCAAAGTTTGAGCCATAGCACAATCCCCAGTAACCGCACCATTCAGCCGGGTTGTAGTCCTTAACACCGGACATATAGTAAGCCCGGGTCAGGGCTGTGGCAAAATAGATTCGGTCCTCGTTCATGCCCAGGGTCTGGGCCACCTGGGCGCTGGCGCCGTCCGCAGCAACCACTTTCTTGGCATTCATGGTAAAACGTTTTCCCTTGCTCACACACTTCAGCAGCACACCTTCTGATTTCCCCAAGTTCCGGACCTCATAACAGGTTGTTTCAGGAATGAACTCAATCCCCAGGGCCAGCACCTGGTCCAGGAGCTGCTGTAAAAACCCGGCCTTGTCATACTTCCAGGCAAAGGGGTGCTTGTCCGGCCAGGCATAATGAGCTTTATGAGAGCGATCTGCCGAATAGTAATACTTGTCGCGTACAGGACACAAAGGTCCGACATACTCAACTTCCCAGCCAAAATTGGTGGATTTGATTATATTTTTCGTGCCTTCTGGAATCTCGCCTTTTGAATCCAGCTCGGCGCCCACGTCAACCGTGATCGTGTCACCGTTATACATCTCTTCCAGGATGATGTGCTCGCTGCAGTAGCGGGTCATCTTGGAAATATCTTTACGTTTTTCAATAATTACACACTTCAGCCCTTTTTTTGCTGCACATATTGCAGTATATAATCCACCGGGACCGGCACCAACTATAGCTACATCATAAACAGACATGTCTGTCCTCCTTTAATTCATTGTTAGTTTAGCTGATTGCCCCTGCAGGACAATATCTTTCGCATGTGTGACAGCCCATGCAGTTCTGCGTATAAACCTTGGCCTTCTTGTCATATCCGCCCCTGTCATCAACTTCCAAAGCACCAACCGGACAGTTTTCCATACAGGAACAGCAACCCAGACATTTATCTTCATCAACTTCAACATAGGTACGGCATGATGGGCAGTAGTTAAAAAACTGAGGAAGCGCATTAAATCTTTTCGTCATTTTATCAAGATGCGGCTGTGGTGCGAAAGGATTACCGCACTTAAAACATTTCTTCAGCTCATACTCAACCTGCCAGTTAAGAATTTCTCTTTTTGGACCTTCTTCCTTTGTTCCCTCAGGAGAACAGACAGCAGAAGATTCAAGATCATTCTTTTTAACAATTCCGGTGGGGCAAACAAACGCGCACGAACCGCAGGCTATACAGTCTTCTGCTGAAGCACTAAACGGACTGTCAACGATCTTGTCTGAGCCTTTACCCACGAACTGTATGGCGCCGGCCTCAACAACCTCATTACAGGCTCGCACACAAAGTCCGCAGAGAATACAGTATTCGTTTTCTTTGCCGAAGTCCGGGGAGCTGTCTATCACTCCGTATTCTTCCGCGAGTTTCTGAATCGCTTTAACATTGGGACAGCGTGCCAGAAGAAGCTCGATAACGACTTTTCTGCCCGCCATAACCCTTGGGCTATCAGTCTTTACTTCCTGGCCCTCCGCAGCAAGAAATGTGCAGGAACTTTCAATAACAGTACATTTGCCTTGTGTTACTTCAACAATACAAAGACGGCAGGCACCATATGCTTCCAGAGCATCATTAGAGCAGAGCGTCGGTATATGGATACCGTTGGCACGGGCCACCTCAAGGATTGTTGAACCCTCGTTTGCCTTTATTTTTTTATTGTTTATTTTTAACGTTACCATAGGTTATTTACCTCTATTCTGATTCTTGTTAATTACACTTTAAATTTTGAAGCTCAGCCAATTTTCTTAAGCATCCTGCCTGAAATTTCTTTTGGGAAATGTTTCATTACTGAAAGAACCGGTACAGCCGCTGTCTTGCCAAGCGCGCAAAAAGAAGTGTCACTCAGTGCTGTCCCCAATCTTTTAATCGTGTTTAACTGCTCTTTTGTCCCGCGTCCGTCAGCAATGTTTCCGACGATTTCCTGAAGACGCTTAACACCTTCTCTGCAGGTTGTACACTTGCCGCAAGATTCATCCGCAAAGAAATCGGTAAAAAATTTAGCCATATCAACAAGGTCTGTGTCTTCATCCATCACAAGAAGACCGCCGGAGCCCAGCAGACTGCCGGCCTTGTTCAGCGCGTCATAATCAAGTTTCATCTTTAATGACCTGGCCGGTAAAATACCGCCTGAAGGTCCGCCGGTCTGAAAAGCTTTAACCTTTTTACCATTTGCCACGCCATTTCCAAATATCTTAATTACATCTTCAATCACTGTTCCCATGGGAACTTCAGCCCAGCAGGACTGCGCAACATTACCTGAAAGGGCAACGATCTTGGTTCCCTTGCTTGAGGGTGTTCCAATACCAGCGATGAACTTACCGCCCTTAATCGCGATAACCGGAATGTTTGCAAGCGTTTCTATATTGTTAACCACGGTGGGTTTTCCGAAAAGCCCTGCTTCAACCGGAAAAGGAGGCCTTGTTCTCGGCTCTCCGCAGGCGCCCTCAAGAGAATTTAAAAGTGCTGTTTCCTCACCGCAGATATATGCGCCGCCGCCTCTTTTGATCTTTAAAATAAAAGAAAAAGCTGACCCAAGAATGTTCTTACCCAAAAGTCCGATTTTCTCTGCCTGCTTAATCGCAGTGGCCATTCTCTCGATACCCAGCAGGTAACGGTCATTCAGATAAACATATCCTTCATCAGCGCCAACTGCGTAGCCGGCGATTATCATCCCTTCAATAATTGAGTGGGGATCGGACTCCAGGAAACTTCTGTGCATTCCGATTTCAGGGTCACCCTCACTGCCGTTGCACACAATATACTTTTTATCGCCTTTCGCTTTGCTGCATGCTTCCCATTTTAAGCCTGCGGGAAAACCTGCACCGCCGCGACCTCTGAGCTTTGAGTCTTTAACCTCTTTGATCACATCTTTGGAAGACATTTTGGAGAGAACCTTTGCCAGGCCTGAATATCCGCCAAGGGCAATGTATTCTTCAATACTTTCGGGATTTACAGTTCCCGCGTTCCGGGTGACGATCTTTTTCTGATTTTTAATAAAAGGGATTTTTTTGCTTTCTTTTATCGATTCCAAAGCCTTGGGCGTCTTTCCCTTTGCATATTTTATTACATCTGAAGTAACCGCTGATTTTTCTTCGTCACATCTCATCAGCGCCAGATCAGCCGCAGGCTTTCCGGTTGAAACCGCCTTAACAATCTGATCAACATTTTCAGATGTAATATTACCGTATGTAATTCTTGGTTTTCCTGAACTGATCACCTCAACAATAGGCTCTGCATAGCACATACCGTTACAGCCAACTTTTACGACATCCGCTTTGATCTTCTGTTTCTTGATCTGATATTTCAGTGTTTCGATGATCTTTGCTGCTCCCTTGGCATTACCACAGGTTGCTGCTCCTACGGTAATTCGGGTATTGCCCGGAGAGAGCAGATCCATCCCCTGTTTTTTAATTTTCATAAGATCTTCGGGTTTATTAAGTTTCATTTATGTCTCTCCTTCGTTCAATTTAAGATAGCTGCTAGTTTAGCCTGAGCATCCGCTCCAGTGTAAATTTCTCCATTTATCATAACCGCAGGAGACAGATCACAGCATCCAAGACAGCGGACCTTTTCCACCGTAACATCAGCACCGTTTCCTGCAACCTTTGCCTCTACTTCTTTTAAAATAGCGTTTCCGCCTTTCACATGGCAGCTTGTTCCGTCACACAGAGTGATGATATGCTTACCAGGCTCTTCAATTCTAAAAGCCTCATATGCTGTAACAAGACGGTAGAGCTTGCTTAAAAATATCTCTTTTTTTTGACTGATAAGGACAAGGGCCTCTTTGGGGATATAACCGAACTCTCCCTGCACTGCGTGAAGGATATTAATAAGCACTTCTTCTCCGCCGGGATTGGCTTCGATCATGGCTTCAACCTTTGTCAGGTCAACACCGCCCATTGTTGCAAACGCCTTTAAGATATTGGTCTTAAAAGGATCCGGCACGATCTCTTTTACGATAGCCACAATGTGCTCTTCTTTTATCGGACCGCCGGCTGCCTTCTGATTGGCAATTCCCATCAGTTTGCCGCGAAAAACTTCGCGCATCATATCAGGCACTTCCTGGAGCATTATCTCAAACATATTCTCACTGTCACCGTCCCAGCCGGCTGTAGCTGCCACTGGCTCTTCTTTTTTTGCCTTGGGATCCTTGATTCCAAGAGCTGCCATGAGCGCGCTTCTCTGGGGTTCCGGAAGATCTTCTTTGACCCAGTCTTCAACGATCTTTTTACTGACCGGCTGTCCTGCTGCCTTACCGCCAAGCATCTGCAAAAGCTTCGGGCGCATGGTATCCTGCATAGCTTCAGGCACTGCTGCTATCAGCTTTTCAAAAGTTTTTTGTCCATCTGGTAACCATTTTATATCTGACATGTTCCCACTCTCCTTTCGGGGATTAATTCATCAGTCGATCAGCCAACTATTCCGGCTGAATGTTCTCAAGCAATTTTGAATATTCTTTCTTAACTGTATCTTCAGCTTTTTTAAACTGCTTATCCGTGGTCTTTTTAAACCTTTTCTGTGCTGAAAAATATTCACCCAGGTTCCTCTGGTTAATAATCTTAATGGTCTGGTTATAAAAACCGGTACCCACCTCATAAAGAGGAAATGCATTTGACTCAACAGCCCAGAAACCAACTTTGACTGTATTTTCACAATCAAAGCCCCATTCTTCAGGACAAGGACAGAGAACATGAATGTAGGCATCTCCATCAGCATCAAGAGCTCTTTTCATCTTATCATAAAGATCAAAAGGATAACTTGGGGAAGCAGTTGCCACATACTTGTAACCTTCTGCAACCGCAACAGCCGGCATTGTCTTTTTGACGGCCTTATCCAGATTACCGCCAGCTTCATTGTCAAAACAGATGGTAATTTCATTTTTACCATTTTTTATCTTAAGCAGAGAACCTGTTGCCTTACCGGAAGCCGGTTTTTCCCACACGGCTTTTTCAATAAGGGCCTCAACAGCCTTGTAAACCTGTCTGACAGCCAGAGAAATACCGCAGCCAGGACACGCATTATTTTTCTTGGGATCAAAATATTCTTTGCAGGGTAAAAAATTTGGAACATATAAACTGAATTTATCCATAATCTAATCCTCCTCAACCATACAGATTACGCCGAACCAGCACTCACGATGGCAAATACCACAGCCCTTGCACTTTTTATCGTCGACATCAAAAAAACCATCATCCAGCCTTTGAACTGCGCCATCCGGACAATAGACATAACAAACACCGCACTTTATACATCTGTCCTTGTCCCACTGGGGTAAACCTTTTTTAAGATTGCCCGGCTTGAATGGCTTTACAGCGCCCGTATCAATTAGTGAGCACTCTACCATTTTTTTTGAAAATTTTGATGTTGCCTCCAAAACCTTCTCCTTTCATGAGATATAGGTATTAATATTTACTGTATTTAATATAAAATATAAATATGTTTTTTATACTTCCTGTGGTGCTTTTACAGGACAAACCTTTACACATGTTTTGCATTCAAGACAAAGCTGAGTATCAACGCTTGCGCGGTCTTTTATAAATTTAATAGCTGTTCTCGGACAAAGATCCACACAGCCTCCGCAGCCAACACATTTTTCTCTGTCAACTCTTATCATCTTAAATCTCCTTTTATTGAAAAATATACAATTTTATAACTTAATCATATTTACCTGAAATTATGAATATTTAAACAATTAATTAGCAAGTAAAGTACTTCGCCTGCTAATTAATCGCAGACTATACTGTATACCGAATTATATAGTCACCTGTCAAGTTTTTTAGAATTGTACTACCTCACTGGAACAAAGGAAGCGGTTCAGTATCAAGCTGAAAAGAACTAATGGAAAAACAGTAGCGCCAACAAATCCTTCTCAGGGGACAAGCAGGCTATTGATAACAACAAAATCAGACAAATAAATACTATTTTTGCCTGCAGAAAAGGATTTCAAACCCCGAAGGAGGTAAACTGATGTCTAATTATTTTAGATATTTGAAGCACATCTATTTTTTAACAGAACCAGCTTGTTTGTTTTTAGAAATATCCTTCCTAACCCTTCCAAAAAACTTAACTTTTATTTTCTCTTGATTCTTATTATCAGTCTTTATCAGAATCTCGCCTTTAAGTAAATCTTGTGTATAACCCTCAACCGGAGACACCTTTATCCTGTAGGACTTACCCTCTTTGACCGTCTCAAGCTCTGCCTTTACCTCAGGCTCTGTGGAAACAACATTAAGAACCTTAAAAGAGGTATTTTCCCCTGCATCAAGGTTTATTGTTTTTACAGTTGTTTCGTTCTTCTTCAAAACACCCAGGGAAAGATATGTTGGTTTAACACTGATATCACCTTTTGTCTCACCATAAACATAGACAGTCAGTTTTTTTATTTTCTTATGGTCGGTATGTATTATTATTTTTTCCCTTATTTTACCAATCTTCACATCAGGAAGAACGGTAACAACAATTTTTTTATTCTGGTTGTCTCCCTCTTTATCAGTAACGATATTAACTTTTAAAAATTTGTTTTTTCCTGATGTCTCAACTTTTGTTATGTTGGTGCTGGCATTGTCCTGTCCAGCCAGAACAATATATTTTACAGGAGCCTCTCCTTTTATAAATCTGCCCAGATTTAACCTGCTGGGACTTGCAGATAAAATAACTTTTATATCTGCAACCACCTTAAGTTTTACAATCTTGTTTGCCGGATCATTTGTGGTTACGGTTATCGTCTTAGACTTTTTACCGGCCTTAGAGCCAACCTTAAAAGTAACATCGATTTTTCCTTCCTCACCCGGAGGAATCTCCCTGGCAGAAACCAGGGCTGCTGTGCAGCCTCAGCCAGCCTTTACTTTTTCGATGATCAGTTTGCTTTTACCGGTATTTTTAAAGGTAAAAGTATGTTTTGGTTTAGTGTCCTGAAGGACATCCCCAAAATCATGGGCATATTCCTTAAATTCAATATGTGAAACATCTTTTGTCTCAGCATTTACAATATTAAGCGATGTAAACCCTGAAAGCAGAAGGATAATCGCTGTTAATACCGCACCTCTCTTCAGTACCTCTTCCATAAGAAAACACCTCCTGAAAAATTCATTTAAGTTATTTTATATTCCGACTACGATAGTCTAATTTTATGCTTCGTCAATAAAATCTGTGGGTAACTTTTCAGTATTTATTATAGAATACAATGTTAAAACAGTTGGTTATCAATATAAATACGCCGACTTTTCTTAACATTAATTTTTATTGAAGAACCTTATTTAAAAGATGAACATCCAACATTGAACATCGAACGTCCAACATCGAATGAAAACCAACCACAGATATCAAATGCTTATTTTTTCTTCTTTTCAGCTGTTTTAATGCTTGTCACGAAAATCTTAATTAATTCTTCGGTTTCCAGCAAAAGTTCATTAAGCAGTTTCGGATTTTTAAGCAGCGGAACCTTTTCAATCAACCGGATCCACCGCTGGGCTTCTCTGAGTTCTTTGAGAGAAATCCGTAACTTATGAATAAAATCCTTTGGTGACTCTGCTGCCTGGCTTCACCGTGGTTTGGATAAGGGGATGTGCCCGATCGTAATAATTGACCAGCCACATGATTGCCGGTCCGTCCCTGGCAGGCGCTCAACTAATTTTATAATGCGTACCGAAAAGCTGAGCAACCGTTCTTCAAGATCATACGTTTGCTTCTTCATTTTTTCCATTCATCATTCGATGTTGAACGTGAGTTTATCCCGATCCAGAGGGGATGTTCGATGTTCATCTGTTTTCAACCAGTCCATTTATGCCTCAAAAAGGATCAGTGGTGTAAATTGTTTTTTTACCCACAGATTCTGTTGTGTTGAAGAGACAATTTTATCATTTATAAATAAAAACATCTATTATTAAATTTTGTGCTAACATAACTTTTACATTTAGAAATCTATAAAATGTGTGCCGCAATAATAATTAAGGACACGGTACTTAATTTGGGCGTCCTTTAAAGAAGTTGAAATTAAAGTAATTGACAACTTTAAAAAGCAAATATATTCTTTTAGCTTGACAGAATATAAAAGTCTGGAAATATGATGTCGCCCCACACAAAATGTCAAATATTTCAGCAATTAAATTTGCTTACCTGCACATACAGGTAAAAAACTACAAATTTCAATATAAATCTTAACGGAGAAAAAATGTTAAACAAGTTATCATCCGCCCTTTTAACAATACTCATTATTTTAAGCTTAACTGCATGCGAAAAAGATGAAGATGCTGGGAAAATAGGAAAAATGGCAGAAATAAAAGAAACAGACCCTTTTTCGAGCCCGTTCTCGGGAAAATCTGACTGGTTCAGCACAGAATCCACTGAAGACAAAATAAGCTATGCATACAACGGAAATAAGATCCCGGAATCTTTTCCAAAAGAGCTGCCTGTCTACTCCCCGGCAATAGTTAACTCATGCAGGGTACTTGAAAATAATAAAGGCGCAATAGCCGTCCTTCAAACCATGGACTCTCCGGATAAGATCGCTGAATTCTATTTAAACTCAGCAAAGAAAAATGCCTGGACAACAGAAGATAAGCTGCTGACAGAAAAAATCTTTTTTCTGATGGCAAAAAATAATTCTTCGAGCATAAACATAAGCGCTACCGAAGGAATAAAAGGTACAACCATAACCCTGGCCATCTCGCTAAACACAAATTAATAACCTGTTTGTCTTTGGCAAAGCTTCCGACTTGCCGGATATTATAAATTATTCTATTACTTTTCTTTGTCTCTAAACCTCAAGCCCCTGAACCAACCGCGTTTCTTTCTTTCTCTTGTCCTGCCATGGCCTCCTCTTTTGGGCGCAGAATAACCGGGGTTTTTCCACACACAGATATCCTCAGCTATTTCCCGGTCAAGCGCGATATTTGCGCCTTCACATTCAATCACAAAAGTAGGATAGGTCTGGTGAAGTTTAACATGTGCTCCGGGCCGAATATGAAGTCCGTCAATCTTATGGAGTCGACTGTCATCATCACAGTTAACGTAAGCAACCCTTGCTTCCTGCCCCACTTCAAGCTCTGTCACCGGAACAACAGAACTCTGGGCTGACCGGGCAAACTGCCTGCAGCACTCCCCTTTCGGAATCGGCATACCATGGGGACATTCTCTTGGATGTCCAAGCATCGTACAGATACTGTCCACAAGCTCAGGTGCAACAATATGCTCGAATTCACAAGCACCCGGCTCAAAATCACCTCCCAGCGCATCGTGTATCAGCCTTTCGGCAAGTCTGTGGGAACGAATGATCTGTCTGGCCTCTTTTTCACCTTTGTCGGTAAGATGAATTTTCTTTTCGTCACCAGATGTTTTTACAAAACCCTGTTTTTTAAGACTGTCAACTACCTCCGGGCTAAACGCCTCGCCAACAGAATCAAACAAATTATCAATCAACTCGGTATTATCTTCTTTCATGTACCAAAGCTTTTCAAGACACTCATCCATTTCCTGCTTGAGATTCATCTTATATCTCCCAAAATATTTAGGGTAAATTTAAAAAAACAATTTTAAGCCCAAATTCAAAACACCTGCCAGCAAAAATGCGCTTAGATTTATTGTTACCACCATGATAAGAGCGGTTTTCAATCCCAGCTCTTTTATCATAGACACAATATTTGCAAAACAGGGAACAAACATGGTGGTGATGGTCACCGCCACTATACATTGAATATAATTCAGCTGACCCTTTTCGATCAGGTTTATAATAAGGGCTGCAGCTGCCTCATGCCGCGCCATACAGAGGATCAACGCATCAACCATCTGCACCGGAAGCCCCAGAAACCCCTCCATTACAGGACGGACCAAATCCTTTATCACATCAAGAAGGCCGATCCAGTCGACCAGAAACAGGATAATTGCCGCATAAACAAATACCGGCATTGCTTCTTTTAAAAACCAGTACAACCGATAACCGGTCTTCTTCAAGACCGCTTTCATGCTGGGAAGGCGCATTTTAGGAAGTTCCTGAATAAAATCGCTCTGTTTTTCTTGTTTAAGTATATTATTCAGAATAAGCCCTGCCATAATTTCAACAAATGCAAGGGCTGAAAAGGCTATCACAAAAGCTTTTATACCCATTCTGCCCAGAATACTCATATTAAGACCAAGCTGTGCAGCACAGGGAATTGCAAAAGCAATCAGATAAATCGCGATATACCTCTCCCGCTTCGAACGAAGGCTTCTCGTGGTGAGCGTTGCCATGGTCTTGCACCCGAACCCAAGAACCAGAGGCATGATCGCACTTCCACTCAAGCCTATCTTATCGAAAACCCTTTTGGTCAGGACACATACATTGGGAATATAACCGATGTCCTCGAGAACATTAAATGCAAGGAAAAAAACCGAAAGGATCGGCAGAACCGTAATAAGGGCATTTGCAAGCCCTAAAGAAAGAACCCCGTAATCACCGATCAGAAAATCATTTAAAAGGCCCGCGGGCACAAGTACATTTATCTGATGCTCTATGGGCAGCCATAAAATTTCAGCCATCCATCCTGCAAGCACATTGGCCACATCCACCACCAGAAGGTACATCATAATGATTATCGCAAGAAGGATCGGCACGCCGGAAACAGGGTGCCGGCACAACCATCCGAAATTCTCTGAATATCCGCCAAAAAAAAGTTTATCTTTTATGACTGCGCGACCTATTATATTTTCTATCCACTGATTGCGGCTGAAATTAATCAGCCTGCCAATATTAGCATTAATGCTGTCAATTGATTTCCGGGAGACGGCTTCAATTTCCGGGGAGACCTGATCTCCGTATATTTTCTTTACCTGATCATTTAAAAAAGAATCATCCTGAAGAAAAAGAATAGCAAGCTTGCGTCTGTAAGCAACATTTTCATTTATCGCTGACATGATATTTGAAATACCTGCTTCTACAAGGTCACCATACTTCACAGGAAGCTTACCTTTCCCAGGATTTTTAACAGCATTTTTCAACATATCAAGTCCACTGCCATCAGCAGCATCTGTCTCCACAACAGGAACACCAAGAATATCTGACAATGCTAAAGTATCTATCCTCACACCCCGCCTTGAGGTCTCATCAATCGAGTTAAACGCAATAACCAGGGGTATTTCAAGCTCGAGTAAATCCGCTGTTAAGGTAAGTGACTGTTTAAGCCGGCTTGCATCCATACACTGAATTATAACATCAGGACTCTCGGAAAAAATAAGGTCTCGCACAACAAGTTCTTCTTCCGAATGAATATACAGAGAGTGCAGACCCGGAGTATCAATAATCTCACACTTCTCCTTCCTGATTACACCCTCACTCCTTTTTATCTCCACCGTAGTAAAAGGATAGTTTCCAACCAGGGTGTACTCACCGGTCAGGCTATTAAAGACATGACTCTTCCCGGTATTGGGGAGCCCGGCTATTATGACTTTTTTTATTCTATTTTCAGGATCTAATTTCTTCATTTTCTATTTAGCTTCCTGCACTTTTTGCAATATCCTCCAATAACATGAACATGCCAGACCATCTCAAACCCGATTTTATCACAGAGCTTCTGTTGCATCTCATCAATCTCTTTTTCATAAAACTCAACAACCTCACCACATTTAAGGCATTTCATATGATCATGATGATCATGGCCAAGTACATGTTCATAACAGATAGCACCTGAATCACTAAAAGCCTCACGTATTAAACCCGCCTTGATCAAGTGCGGAATAGCACGATAGATAGAAACTTTTGAAAGTTTTAATTTTATATGCCTGTTTCTTATCCGGAGAAACAGCCGGTCAACATCAAAATGCTCATCTACCCTGTAAAGCTCTTTTATAATAAGCTCCCTTTCAGGGGTATTACGCATTCCATTGTCCTGGCAGTACTGCCTGAATTTCTGAACTGCTTTTTCCATGACCACACCTTATTGTAATTGAGTTTCATTAGCTGTTGTAACATGTTTATATTTACTGTCAACACTTCTTTTTGAAATAGGGAATAAAAAGGGAACGGATGTTCCCTATAAGAAATTAAGCCGGCGGGCGGAGTTGAACCGCCGACCTGCTGGCAGCCTTTATATGAAGATAATTCCACAATAATCTTTTAAAAAGACCTGTCCATGATGTTCGTTTTGCAAACAAAAACCATATATTGCTTTAGAAATATGAAAAGGGGAAATTTTAGGCTATCAAACCACAACATATGGCACACAAGAGAGAGACATACCAGGAACAAATGCCAATGAATAAAAGCGGGAGCCAGGAGTAAATAAACGGGTTCGTCTGATAACTCATCATGATGTCAACCAGATTCACTTCTGAAGAATTCTGAAACCACAAGTGTGGCAAAAACCCCAAGTTAAGATAATGGCACATAATATGGACTTTTGTACTTTTCAGGATTACTCGTAGTTATATAGAATAAAAAAGGCGGGGTGTTTAAATCCCCGCCTTATATAAAAAACTTTTGATACTAATAAGTTAGCACTCCTGCTCACAGGAGGGCGAACCGCAGCCGTCGCTGCAGCCTTTTCCAGCTGTTCCGGGACCGTCACACACATCGCCTATTCCGTCATCGTCATAATCTGACTGCTCAGTATTACAGTTTGAAGGGCAATTATCCTCGTCTGCACAATAGCCATCGCTGTCAGCATCATTGGCAGCGTCGTTGGGACAAGTATCACAGGCATCCCCGCTCCCGTCATTGTCAGCGTCTTCCTGGCCGGGGTTGGGTATTCCAAGGCAGTTATCAACATCATCACATACACCGTCATCATCTATATCCAGACAAGTATCACAGGCATCCCCGATCCCGTTATTGTCAGTGTCTTCCTGGCCGGGGTTGGGTGTTCCCGGGCAGTTGTCAATATGGTCGTATACAGTATCAATGTCATTGTCACAAAAAACATCTACGGTACCGTTATTATCGTGAATATCAGAAGTACCGGTATACCCGCTATATATCAAATTAGTTTTCAATGCAACAGCAGTATCATTGTCAAGCACTAAATTGTCATAAATTTTCAAGTTGGAGATGGAATTAGTGAGAGGCACATTGTATAAAGCGCAGAGATTTGTAAGAACGGCATTGTCCGTTATGATCAAATCATCGCCCACTCTGGTGATATTATCCAGACCACTCAGACTGGTCAGGGCGTTGTTTTCTCTTATATATAAATCCGCGCCCACGCTGGTGAGATTATCCAGACCACTCAGACTGGTCAAGGCGTTGTTGTTTCTTATATCCAAAGTCCTGCCCACGCTGGTGAGGTTATCCAGACCACTCAGACCGGTCAGGGCCGCGTTATTACGTATCCGCAAATAAGTGCCCACGCTGGTGAGATTAGAAAGACCACTCAGACTGGTCAGGGCGTCATTGTTATAAACATCCAAATGCCCGTTCACGCTGGTGAGGTTATCCAGACCACTCAGACTGGTCAGGGCGTCATTGTTATCAACATCCAAATTCCCGCCCACGCTGGTGATATTTTCCAGCCCACTCAGACTGGTCAGGGCGTCATTGTTATCAACATCCAAATCATCGCCCACGCTGGTGAGATTAGAAAGACCACTCAGACTGGTCAGGGCAGCGTTATTACGTATCCGCAAATAATTGTTGTCCACGCTGGTGAGATTATCCAGACCGCTCAGACTGGTCAGGAGAGCGTTATCCTCTATTAACAAATAATCGCCCACGCTGGTGAGGTTATCCAGTCCGCTCAGACTGGTCAGGGTGGTGGTGTGTTCTATAGTCAAGCTCCCGTCTATTTCTGTACAGCCTGACAGAACAGTAATATCACCGCTAGTATCGTTATCATCAATAGTATAGTCTCCCGGACATTCCAAGGCCTGAACAGGACCGGCAAAAAAAGTGAGAATAATAAAGCTGAAAATAGAAATAATTGTTTTCTTCATAACCCCTCCCCAAATAAAATAAAATAAAATTGTTTTTTGTTTAGTTTATATACCTATTATAACATATTTATTATAAATTTCAATGCTTATATTGTGTTTAAATAAATAATCAAAAATATCTTTTATAATATGTATCATCAATTAAATATATTTTCGTATAATTATAACAAATAATTTATTAATGTCAATAGGGTGTTCGTCTCATTTTATATAGGTATATACACCTATATAAATCTGGGGGTTCAGTGAAGAAATTTAAAGGAAAATGATTAGGTTGGCTGAATAAATTAAGATTATTTCTGGTATCCTGACCAATTCGGGAGTAGTCAAAAGTCAACATTAGCGATAAGACCTTTAAATAATTTACTTTCTAAACAATTTAGCACCTAAAACCTGTTAAGTATCCTATCCCCAAAAACGAAGTAGGATGAACTCCACATGACCTTTCCGTCATGACAGGGCACACAGTATCCCTTCAGATTAATTCACTAATTAGGAGGGGTATGTATTTAGGCTCTTTTTCTTCTCGCCAGGTTCAGGCAAAAAACTATTTCACGTCAACCAACAGAACCTGACCCGCGTTAAGATTACTATTATATTTCAACCCGTTGCGATCAATTAACTGATTGAGACTTATATTAAATTTATCTGCAATTCCCCAAAGGGTTTCACCTTCCTGAACTGTATATTTAATCGGTTCATTACCCTCAACACCAAGTTTCAAAATGTTTAGATTGTTACATTTTTTTAATATTTTCGTAAGCTTTATCGTCT
>PVMK01124530.1_pt1 | contig 18782 bp, 24 predicted proteins | sample 1853481 | NCBI WGS metagenome assembly PVMK01 (sample SAMN08533507, study PRJNA380276) | Marine sediment metagenome, whole genome shotgun sequencing project. | reverse complement strand
AGGATGATTCAATTACTTTAACTGAAATTACATCACTTCTTTCTTCTAGAACTTTGGCAAGTGATGTAATTTCAGTTAAAGTAATTGAATCATCCTCGACAGCTCAAACAGAATATGTTACTTCAAAAATTTGGTTAATTACGTCTGGTGAATTTGGTTGTTCACCTAAAAATCTAGAGGCCATAGAGTTTATGCAATCAACAGCCTTTGTTTATTTTACATTGTATGGTGTTAAAAGTAAATTTGATACAACTCAATGTCTATACATAACACAAGTTGAAAATGATCCAGATAATTTTTTGTATTCAATTCAAAATTATGATTTACCAATAATTATTTTTGATTCAAAAATATCTTCAAATCTGTTTTCATTAAAAAATGAACAACATTTAAAATTTGTAGAATATGAAAAACCTCACATAGTTTTCTGTTACTGTTCTATTCCTGCTAAAAGCCATACTGCCACGTGGGAACTGTCCCATCAACTGTCTCATTTCATTTTGGAATTACATGACGAATCTATAGAGATTTCTCAAGATTGGGTTCATGATGCAGAATCTGAATCAGTGAATTGCATTAACATAAGAAGACAGGCAGGCCTTTGCTCTGATAGATGGACCCCTGTTTTTGGAGATTCTTCCCTAGCAATGATGACTGTGAAAATTCATCCAGACTATTTCATTGAACTGAGTTCAATTGATCAATTATTGCTTTCACATGAACAAAGAAAGAAAATTCAACCAGAGCCCGCCTTTAGAAACATGATTTATGATCTAGTCCCAAATGTTGATGTAGAAATTGAGGATTTGAAAATAATTCCTATGGATGATAAACCAAAGGATCCCTTTGATGATTCAGATGTAATTGTAATAACATTTGAAATTGTAAACAGAGGTATTGATTATTTTGTTCTTAGTGATAAAATGTTTAAAATTCTAGTTTTGGATCCAAGTTTTCCAGTTGGTGTAGGAGAACCTGATAGAAAATTCATTATTGATAATTATTCTACTCTATATGACGTAGAGTTGGAAACCAGATATGATGATTATGATTATTTAGAAAGTTTTGAGAATTGTGAGTACTTACATGATCGTATTTTTGTAAACCAGACTAAAACTTTCAGCATTTGTTTTGATGTTTTGAGAAAATGGAATAATGAAATTCTAAATATTGATGGTCCCAAACATTATTTTCTTACTATGATGGATAATATTCATTATAATTCTTGTCCTAATTGTATTGATAATTTGTTGTCACTTGAAACGATGAGCTCAGATCATAAAAAAATACTCTTACCACTAAAACTACAAGAGATCTTAGATGAAAATGACATTGCAAAGCTTCCTTTCTGGATTCAAAAAACAATCAACTGGCATATTCAAGGAAAGATATCAGAATTCGAGCTTCTAAATGCGATAAATTTTCTACTAAAGGAGAAAATCCAATAAAAATGCTAATCTTTTTTTTAATTCTTATCCTTCCCAAAAAATAATTTCCAAATATGAAATCTAAAACATCCTTATGTTCATAAAGCATTTAGACATTCTATGGAAAAAACTTGTTTTGAATGTGGAATAAAAGGTAAAGCATTGACTGGGCCCATTTTCTTTCCTGCAGAAAAACTTAGAGCATTTTATCTGGAGCTTGGTGTCTCTGATCCAATCATCAAAAAAATGCAAAACGAGGATTTTCTTTGTGCAAAATGTTCAGGTAAAGCAGAATGCAGGCACGCCTTGAAGTGCTATAGCTATTACCAAGAAAAATGGGCACCTGAACAATATGAAATTTGGGCCAAGAACAATGCAGAGTTAATATCTATTGCAGAAAATGAATTAAAAAAACAAGAAAAAACAGATACGTTAAATCCTACAATGTCGTCAAGGGAAAATACAGCCTATGACTCTAGAGGTGGATTGGAAAGATTAGCGATCATAGATGGAAACCCAACACAAGATGGTCAAACTGATTCGACAGGTCACGCAACTATCAATGGTGAGCTAGCTACAAAATTTGAAGCGTTTTGTGCTGAGCACAAGGGAAAAATTATAGATTGGAATGTGAGCCCACAGAGTGATTCTGGCAAGTGCTCTATCTTCATAAGGTACATAGACTAAATTTATTTTGTATCTAGGTTTTCTTTAATCTAAACTTCATCCTTCCCAAATAATTTAAGATTCTACTTTTTGTTCAAACTTTCATGTATTCTATTTTTCTTGTTCTCAGTAGTTAACAGATTATCATAAAGCACCTAACGTGTATTTTTCTTATTGTCTTTTATCCATTTGTTAATGTAATCTATCGCTAGATCATAATTATTCAGCGTACTATCTAGAATCTTAAGATGGGTGTTGGTGAGCTTTGAATCAATATCAAAAATTAATCTCTCAATTTGATTATTCTCTTGAACAGAATTAGTAATGTCTAATGTTCGCATTAGCCTATTTCTTTGAAATTCAAATCGAATTAGTTGTTTATTGATAAAATCATTAATGCTTATTCTATTGTCTTCACGTTGTACTGTAGAATACAAGTATTGATTTCTCATGTCAGGGTTTTAAACACAATTGTATATGCCGGGGGCGGGTTTCGAACCCGCGACCTCCAGATTATGAGTATTGCCTTCTTTGGAAGACCTGTTAGATTTTACCAAGCGAACTGGCACTCTAACCAGGCTGAGCTACCCCGGCATAGTTTATGCCTAATAATTTGGGAAATTAAATGATTCTGTTCCTAAAATTACCAGTGTACTTGACAATTCAGTTATTCTTGAGATATTTTTTTCCAATCAAGTTTTTCGTTTTGAACCCATAGGAATTTTTTCTGCAAAGCTGCAGTGTAAAGTTTCTCCCATTCAGCACCCACGTTATCAGTCCAAGCTTTGACTAATCGAGGATCAATGTAGTTTCGAAGTGAGGTTCCCAAGGTTGTAGTCCCTTGTTTTTCCAGACAAGTCAATTTGTAATTTTAATTTCTCTTGTCTTTCTTTGTGCTTTAGCTTTTGTTTTTTAATTTGCTCATTTAGTGTCTTAATTCTCTTTTCTTTAGTTTTAGTCTGTGCATCTGTTTTGGTTTGCTTCTCTGTTGCTTTCTTTAATGTCTCCTCTGTCTTTTTCCATGGCTTGTCTTTTTCAATTTTTTTAAGACCATCCCTTTTTTTCTCTAATACCTGCTCAAAGGTCTTGGGAATTGTTCTTTTATGGTTACACATGATTGCTGCCTCTAAATTTGCAATCTTAGCATGATAGATCTTCTCATTTGCAGTTTTCCCCTTAAGATTATCATGTTCTTTGAGATATTTCTTTACAACATTTGTTGCAAGATATGTTCTGAAAACCTTTGCAGTCAAACCCTTGACTATGCTTGAATAATACACATTAACATGTCTTGAAGTAATTCCATCAAAAATGTCATCCTTTGGTTTTTTGTTTTGAATTATTTTCTTTAGATTTTCATGGAATTGCTTGTCATGTCCTTCTGCAGGAACAGTTTCCTGCCATCTCACACTGTCCTTACCTAAAAAATCAAACTCTATAGCATTTGGTGTGATGTTGATGTGCTCTTTTCTGAGTGTAGTTGCACCAACTGTATCTGCCTCTTCTGGGTCTTTTTCATCCCCTACCCTCATTGCAGTTCTATAAATCAAATAACATGCAGTTGCAATCTTACTAATTTTTGGGATCTTTGCTTTTCATGTCCTTTACAATTCTGTCTTTTATCTTTTCAATCTCATTTGCTAGCTTGATGGCTTTTTCGTATTTTTCCTTGTCACGGTCTTGTTTTATCCCTGCAGTATCTGCAAGCCAAACATATTTTCTTTTTTGAGTAAGATAATCCACCCAACTTGCCAACCACATGGACTCTTTGTCATGAACAATTTTCCCCCAATCACCTTCTGGGACTTTGGCTTCTTTGCCAAGGTTAAGTGTAACATCTTTTGTAGAAACTCTGGGTTTCCATTTTCCTCTAATTGGATGCTCTCCTCTACCGATGAATATTCCTGGGGGTTCGGCCATATAGTTTCCAACTTCTACCTCCTTTCCATCCATTATGGCCTTGCCAAATTTTTCTTTGAGCTGCTCTCGTAGTTCTTTTCTTTTAACAGCAAGTGCTTTCTTTTCTTCTTTAGTCATCATCTCCCTGAGATCTTTTTCTTTATCGACTAACTTGTAAGCATCTGAAAAATCAAGGCCTTCATATGATATTTTTTTGAATTTTGAGGGTAGAGTTTTTGCAAAATCTAGTGTAAAATTTTTCTGAAAAACTTTGTCTTGAGCATAGGGGGTATCTTTTTTCTTTGCCCACTGATACACCATCTCTTCTTGATTTAGATCAAGTGGAATGTTTTCACCTTTGATCTTTAGTTTAATTTTTAGAGATTCAAAGAGGGGCGGAAATAAGATTCCATTATGTTGTAGCGTTTTCCATTTCATTTATTATCACTCTTAAAATTGCGGACTTTGACAAAAATGAGATTCTATGTGTATATCAATTTAACGTAGGCGTACTATCAGCCTGGAAATAGCTCTTTTGACATGTACTTCTCAAATTCAAGGTCAGATTTTGAATTTTTTGCCTCCATAAACATGGCAGCATCAGTTCCCACGATATATCGTGGTAAAACCTCTTCATCATGTATTGCCTTTATTACAACTTCAGCTACTTGGGATGGCGGAGTTGCCATTTCCATCATCATCTTCAATCCAGCAAGCATGTTGTCTGTCAACTGCTTGTATTTTGGATCTTTATTTGAATCTGGAATTTTCATTGAATCAAAAAAGTTAGTTTTGATTGCACCTGGTTCAATCAAGGTTGTCTTTATTCCAAACATTCCAAGCTCATATCGTAAACACTCCACTAATCCTTCTAGTGCAAATTTAGAACTGATATAAGCTGGTAATCCTGGTAATCCCATTTTTCCTCCAACTGAGCTAATATTTACAATAAATCCAGAACACTGCTTTCTCATAATTGGCGCAATTTCTTGAATAATTCTAACAACACTGAAAACATTTGTCTCAAATTGTTTTCTAAACTCATCTATTGAGACATCCTCTGTACATCCATACTGACCATACCCTGCATTGTTTACCACTACATCAATTCTATTTGCATCAGACATTACTTTTTTAATTGCTTCTACAATGGATTCTTCTTTATCCACATCAAGCTCTATTATGCTGATTGGAAGATTTTCTTTATCTGCAGTTTTTTTCAACTCTTCGGCTTTACTTGTATCTCTCATACTTGCAAATGTGTGATATCCATCTCTTGCCAGTGCAAGAGCTGTTTCATATCCTATCCCTGATGAGCTTCCAGTAACAAGTGCCACTTTTTCCATTGAGATTTGTAGAAATATGTCATATTTATCCCATTTTGATTTATCAAACGAGTGGTCTGTCTCCTTCTGTTGGATCTACTAGTTCTGTTTTCTCACCCGAGTTAATTCTAGATAGAATTTCTAATGAGGAGTGTTTATGTAAAAACTCATTATTGTTTCCACATCTGTATGAAAAAGTACATCGAGGACAACCTGACTCGTTTTGACAAGGACACTCTTTTACGATAATCATACTTCGCTCAAGGGCTTTTTCAAATCTGTCATACAGAGCTCTGCTGGCACCATTGCCCCCAATTGCTCCATCATAGATGAAAATCAAGCCTGAAGTACCAAGGGAAATACCTCCAAGGTCTTGAGACACGCCCCCTGTTATCATATTGCTTCCTTCAATTACGACATGCTCTGTTGCATGATACCCGCTTGCCTCAGTATAATCCTCATCTTCTGCTGTTTGAATCTCTTTTAGCGGTCTTGGGGCATGAAAGACAATTCCCTTTGTGATAAAATCATACTCTAGTGGTTCATCAAGTAAGACCTTTTCTCCTTGGGTGACTTCTTGACCTATCTCTATATTCACATAACCGTAAACTTGTTTTTTGATTTGTAATTTGCAAAATGCAACCTCTAATCCAAATGCTTTTCTTTTCTCATAAACTGTCTCAATTGTAGGCCACTCTTCTGTCAGTGACTTTGTATAGTACGGATAGTCTTTTGGAATTCTTTCAATCTTTGCATAATTTTTCTTGGGATATTCCATTTCCTTTACTTTGTATCTACTTCCTGCCAGAAAATAGATTGCATCTTTGTGAAGTTCTTCTAGAGCTATTGGAAGAATCCTATCTCCCACTTTTCTTCCATTTAAGAAAATATCAATTGATTTTCCAATTCCTCTGATACTGTAATCATTTAACATTGAACCAATTTTATCAAAATTTGGAATGATTCTATTATTGTAAAGTTTTAGATTTCCTTGTTCTAAATGATGATTAATTACCTCTTGATGTTCTTTTAGTTCATGTTTTGAGATTGGTTTATCACAGGCCATTGATAGAACTTGAAATTCCTCTACAAACGGATTTTTTGGATCAATGTATGTTCTCTCTACATCTTCAAAATAGTCATCTGGGTGATTCTTGTAGTATTGAGATATTGGGTCATTTCCAAGGGCCAAAAATGCATACCCTCGCTGTCCCTTTCTTGCAGCTCGCCCTATTCTCTGAACAAGTCGATTTACTGGAATAGTAGATGAGATCACGCCATCAACATTCCCCACATCAATGCCTAATTCCAAAGTAGGAGTACACGATATTGCCTGAAGAGAATCTCCTTTGAACTCTTTTTCAACTGACTTGCGATAGTTTGCCATCAATCCTGCCCTGTGAACTTTGATGTTTACTTTTTGTTTTTTTGCCTGTATTGCTAAAAGTTCTGAATTTAGATGGGAGTTACTAAACACCATTGTTTTGTGATTCTTTTCGGTTAGTCTTTTTGTCAAATCCACCATTAACGCTCTCTGTGTTCTAAGTGATGGAAACAACATTACAAAATCTGTCTGTCCTTTTTTCCCAGAACCATGGATAATCTTCATTTTGACATCAAACAGTTTTTCACAAAACTCTTTTGCCTCCTCCAGGGTTGCAGATGCTGCAATAAATTGAATCTTATTTGAGCAGATTCGTTTTAGTCGTTTTATGATATAGTGCACATTGGAGCCAAAAATTCCAGAGAAACATGGGCCACATCTACTACCAAAATTTTTACAGTTGTTAAAAGTGTGGAAAATTTTGTTTGGTGCCATAAATGGTAATGAATAACATCAAAATTTGTAACTAGAATATGGGGTGGATTATCTAAAATCTCTCTACGCTCTGTTTGCTTTGTATCTCCATCAAAAACTTTGACAGTAATTCCAATTTTTTCTGCAAAACTTTGAATTTTTGGATACTGATCCCTTGCTAGTGCTTTTGTAGGATAGACAAAGACTGCAAAAACATTTCCAGATTCTGCAGTATTTTTTATTTTTTGAATAACTGGAATCATAAAAGCCTCTGTTTTGCCAGATGCAGTAGGGGCTTCAATAATCACATTTTCACCAAAAACAATTTCTTCAATTGCTTCTTCTTGAAATTTGTAAAATTGGTTGATATGAATTTCTTTGAGGTGTTCTGTAATCTCATCTTCTAGGCCCATTTCATCTACTTTGCAACCCATTTTAGGCTCAGGATGCTTCAAAATTTTATATTCTGAGATATAGTCTTTTTTTGAGAAAAGAATTGCCTCAGTTATTAGATCAGGCTTGTTTTTACCTATCATTTTTTTTATCTCATTTTCATCCCTTACAATCCCCTCCTCTTTTAGATTCTCAGATATTCCCTTCTCTGATACAAGACCCTCATCAAATCTTGATAAAAATTCAAGAAACACTTCATCATAATTTTTTGAAAATTCAAGTAAATCTTCTATTCCACAACTACTGCAAGATACATGCATCTTTTTGTTGAATGTTTTTTGAATTTCAATTTTTGATTTACATTTGGGGCATGAAAATTTCAATTAATCTCAAATCAGTAGATAATTACTCGAAATTTATTGTTTGAGTGTCTTTCAATCAGTAATTTCACGACATTATTAAGATGGGAAATAATTTTGAATTCTAAATTTGAAGAAAATCGAAATTAACAAAATTTACAATCAAAACTGTATTGAGGGAATGAAATCTATCCCAAAAAATAAAATTGATCTGGTGATAACTGATCCTCCATTTGCCATAAACTTTAAGGCAAAAAAGGCAAATTATAATAGAATTTCATCCAGAGTTATTTCTGGATATAATGAAATCAAACCTGAGGATTACTATGATTTCACATATTCTTGGACGCAGGAAGTTCATCGAGCGATAAAAGAATCAGGAAGCATGTATGTTTTTTCCGGATGGAATAACCTCAAAGATATTCTTCGAGCTCTTGATGATCTGGGATTTACCACGATTAACCACATTATATGGAAATATCAGTTTGGCGTTGTGACTAAAAAAAAATTTGTAACCTCTCATTATCATTGTCTTTACGTTTGCAAAGATGAAAAGAAAAGAAAATTTTTCCCGTTTTCTAGATTCAAAAAAGAAGACAAAACCTCAGAAGGACGAAGTTTGCATTACAGAGACAAGGAAGATGTATGGGAAATCAAAAGAGAATATTGGACAGGAGATGAAAAAACACCTACAAAACTTCCTTCTGAATTAATTGAAAAACTATTACAATATTCTAGCGAGAAAAAAGATATTGTTTTGGACCCATTTTTGGGTTCAGGACAAGTTGCAGTGGTAAGCAAATCTTTGGGGAGGAAATTTTTGGGGTTTGAGATTGTTCCAGACTATTACAAATTTGCAAAAAAACGTCTGGATAAAAATATGTATAGAATAAAAAAATCTACTTAACCTGGTTTTTGATTTTCAGAATCATCTGTCTTTTTTTGACCAATTCTACCATCAATCAATTTTTGCAGCTCCTCATCAGTCATTCCCTCTGGTCTAATTCCAAAAGATTTTGCAATGATTTCATTTTTCTGTCTTTTATTTTCCACCGGACCCGAAATATTCACACTGTCGTTTGAAACCTCTTTTAGCTGATTTTGCACATCTGTTTTTGCCTTATTGTATTCGCTGACTATTTTTCCAATCTTTCTTGCAGCTCCTGGAACTTGTCCTGTCCCTAAAAATAAAATTAATGCAACAAAAATTATGATTACCCACTCACTGCCGACAATATTCAGAGAGTGCTCAATCATGGTATCAAATGGTATTATTTGAAATTAAACGTAATGCTTTTCAAATTTTATCATTGAGCCTCTTTGAAAATCAAATTCTTTGTTCTTGCTTGGGTTCTAGCTTTTTTCTTGAGATTATTGCAAGCATTGTAACTCCTATTCCAATTACAAAAAACACCAGATATGGAGCTTGGGCTCCAAATGACTGGGTGATTGGCCCCCCAACAGTCGGGCCAAGTGCCCATCCAATCCCAAAAACTGTTTCATAGGCTCCAATTATCTTGCCTGAAATTCCCTTTCTTGTTTTACTCAAAATAATCTCAAGGGTCAAAGGGAAAAATATGCTAAAGCCAAATCCCATAAGCACCAATGCAACTCCAAACATAATGATAGAGTCTGATACTGCAGATAGGGCTAATCCCAATTGAAATTGCAATGGTTGCAGCTATCAGAGTTTGGCTTGTCCTCCTTGAGAATTTTCCTGCCAAGGCAAGAGATACAACTCGTGATACTCCAAATGCAAAGTACAAAAGCAAAATGTCAGTGTCTGACATTCCTTTATCATTTAGAAAGGCAGGATAAATTGAGAGAATAATTCCAAACGAAGAGGTGCAGAAAATTAAAAGAATGATGACTTCGGGAAATCTCTTCATTTCCTTGAGTGATGAGAATGAAAATCTCTCATGATGATCCTTTTTACTTCTCCTTGAAACTAAAAGTGCAGACACTATTGCAGTTGCCAAAATAAACGCTGTCACCTGAAATAGGATTCTGTATGTGATGTCAAGCTCTTCTAAAAACACTGTTCCTAAAAGTGGCCCTATCATAAATCCTAAAACAAAAAACATTGTAAACCACGAAATATTTCTAACCCTTGTTTTTTCGGTACTTTCATTTGAAATAATAGATTCACACGGAGGCCAAAAAAAAGCATGAGCCACACCTGTCATTATTCTAAAGCCCATAATTTCTGGAACTGAATGTGCAATTGAGAGAAGATAGATTGAGATAGAATTAATTGATACACCTATTGCAAGAAGGTATCCGTTGTTGAACTTGTCAAGAAGAATCCCTACAAAAACTGGGATGAACATATAGGGAATAAAGTTTGCAAGACCGATAAGACCTAGCTCAGAGTATGATGCACCAATTACATTTTTTGCAAAGATTGGAAGTAATGGTCCATGAAGTCCATATGAGATTCCAATGATCAGACCTGTTATGTTTACAAGAATTAAAACTCTGTTCATTTGTATGCTGCAACCATAATTGCCCCGCCCATAAGGTCCTTCTCAAATTCTACTTTGGAGAACTTCTCTAAGAGAAGCTCCTCGAGCTTTTTGTTTTTAGGCCATCTTTTGTAGGTTCCATAAAGAGTTGCAAATTTCAGTCCTAGTCTTCCTCCTGCAATTAGGGCCAAGATGGGAAGAATTGCTCTAAGATAAAATGAGACGCCTAATCGAATTAATGGATCATCTGGTTTTCCCAAATCGACTATTACAAATCTTCCATCTTTTTTTAAAACTCTGTGAATCTCAGAGATTGCAATTCTAAGATTAATTGCATCTCTTAGTGAATACCCGCACAACACTGCATCAAATTCTGTATCTTTGAAGGGAATGTGCTCAAAGACTCCATTTGCCATGTCTGGAGGTTTCTCAAAATATGTGCCGGTGTTTTTCAGCATTGGAACTAGTGGGTCAAAAAGTGTAATTGAAATATCTCCATCGCACTGGTTTGATGCAGTCTTTGACATGTTTCCAAAACCAGAACCTGCATCAAGAATTTTGTTTCCTGGAAGAACTCTTCCCTTTATTCCGCGATTCCTGTGCTCTACATCTTTACCCAGTGAAATGTAGGAATTTACCTTGTCATAAACTGGAATAATTTCGCGAAGTACATCCATTACCTCCCCCCAATAACTTCCTAAACCCATGTGATTACCCTCTCTGTAAAATAATATGAATGATTTTCAAATCTAATTGACTGCGGATTATTGTGCAGTAAACTTTGAAGCATTTTTAGAATAATTTTTTAAATCTGATTCAGAAATTTTCTCAAAAGTCTTGTCCTTGCTTGATACCTTTGCCATTTTTACGTGTCCTACCTTCTCCTTATCTTCTTCTTTTAGATTGATTGCTGCAATGGCAAGTGCTGCTGCATCCTCAAGACTCATGTCAGAATTATAATTTTTCTCCAAAAATGTATTTACATCATCAGAACCTGCACCGATTGCAATTGCTGCATACTGGATATAAGTTCCGCTAGGATCAGTGACATAGATTGACTCTCCTTTCTGATCTATTCCTGCAATAATCAAAGAAACTCCGTTAGGACGAACTCCTGAATATTGAGTAAACTGGTGAGATTGGTCTGCTAGGTGTTTTGCAACAGTTCCTACTTCAACTGCCTCATCATATGTCATTTTGTTTCCTTGAGAGAACAGTCTTGCACTATCCACCTGGATTCTGGCATCTGGAATATATCCCGCAGCTGCTACGCCAATGTGAAAATCAACTTGAAAGATTTTTTGGGTAACATTGCTTGTTTGAAGAGCTCTTGGTTTTTCTTCAACTGCCATGATAACTCCTTCCTTGGTTGTAATTCCAAGTGCTAAGGTTCCACGCTTTACAGTCTCAATTGCATACTCTACTTGGTAGATTCTACCGTCTGGTGAATACATTGTAGGAGTCATATCGTAACCGCGTGATGCCATCATGATATGTCAAGTCGCCTCTAAGTCAATTTAAGGGTAATTATCTGATAATATCTGTTAAAGATATGGAAAAGATTTGGAAATAGTGTTTTAAGCAGAAATGGCGCATATCATTCAAGGTAAACGATTTGAGCACAGAACAACTCTTGGAATTTAAGGAAATCATTCGATCAAGATCTGAATCTGAACAAAGAAAGCCAGATAGAGAAACCCGCAAGCTTTTGTTTTACCTCTTTACAAGTACCAGAGGAGGCTTAACACGATTGCGAATAATTATGATGTTACTTGAAAAACCACTCAACACCCACCAGTTATCCCAAGAGCTTCATCTTGATTACAAGGCAGTTCAGCACCACATGAAGGTCCTTGAGAAAAACAACATGGTCTCAAAGATTGGGGAAAAATACGGTGCAGTTTATCATCTCTCAAACTTTCTGGAAATTAACATAAGTGCACTTGATGAGGCAATAGATAAGCTAGACCGTAAGATGAACCACAAAAAGGTCTACATATAAAATTAAAACAATTGATTTTTTAGAAACATTGAATTACAATCATCATGGATAATTCCAAATTAGTTGATTGTGATGTGTGTGATTTTAAGGTAGCAGAATCTGACTGGGAGACTCATATTGATACTAAACAACACAAGGAAAACGCGTAACTCAAATTATGGAGGATAGACTTGGAAAAAACAGATTTTCAGAAACACGTACAGAAACTACTGAATTTCTAGAAGAATTAGAGCAGGATTTTACTGACAAGAAAAGATAATTCTATTTTTTGATAAGCAACATGATGTCGGGAACTATGAGTTAAGATTTATTATTTGAATATCTGATCTTCTAAGAGCTCATCATATTCTTCTACCATACGCATTGATAGAATCACACTTGGAATTGTAGGCTCACCTTTTGGCTTTATTGCCTCTAAACCTAATCCCTCGTTTGCAGTCTCTACACTCATCATCATTTGGAGTTCATCGTCTCTGAACAGAGGAATCATTGTTTGATTTACAATAACATCCTTTGATGTTCCGTGGTAAAGGTTTGCTCTTATGTTGGAGTTTGGAACATCCTCGCCATTTTTTCTCATCCAAACATCGAGATAACGTGAAACATTTCCTTTCTTTCTTCCAATTTGAGGAGCCGTAATTACAAAGTAAAGCCCAGATCTTTTAATTCTGATTATTGAATTGTCTTTAGTTGTAAAGTGCTCGACACCAACTATTGAATCATTTACGTTAAATGAAATTGGTGTTGGTTCTTTTGCTTTTCTTGGTCTTTGATCCACATTACAAGACAGTTGAGCAAAATCCCTTATCATAACTTTAAGAATTTCTGTGTGGCTTAAAAACTATTCGTAAACAAATTAAAATTTCTAACATGTTCATAGATGAATAATTTTCCGATCGCAGAAACACACTTAAACAAACAATCACAAAAAAAAATGATTATCTTGGTGAAGTTTGGTGCAGATCCTTTTGCAAACGCAACAAAACAGCTTAATGATGCATGTGATGTTTTAGGAATTAAAGATGAAGGACTAAGACAATACCTTGCAATGCCAAACAAAATGATGAGAGTTAAGATTCCAGTTAGAATGGATAGTGGAAAGATTCGTATTTTTACTGGATTTAGATGTCAACACAACAACGACCGTGGACCCTACAAAGGGGGAATTCGATACTTTGATCCTGAGGGAGGCGTTGAATATATGGAAAGAGAAGTCATGGCACTTTCTGCATGGATGACTTGGAAAACCTCTATTGCCGGTGTTCCACTTGGAGGAGGTAAAGGTGCCATCTACTTTAATCCAAAAAAGGAAAAATTTAGCAGAATTGAAATGTCTCGTTTAACGAGAAGATTCGCATTTATGATTTCAGAAATTATAGGACCTCAGAAAGATATCCCAGCTCCTGATGTATACACCACAGGAAAGGAGATGACTCAAATTATGGATACCTATGGGAAGCTAAATGGCGTTACACATCAGCCAGCTGTGATTACAGGAAAACCAATTCCAATGGGGGGTTCTCTTGCAAGAAATGTTGCAACAGGTTTGGGAACTGCATATTGTGTAAGGGAAGCTGCAAAAGAAATTGGTTTACCACTGCGAGGTGCCAAAGTTATCTTGCAAGGATTTGGAAATGCATCAACATTTTCAGGTGAATATTTGGAGAAGATGGGCTGTATCATAATTGGAGCATCTGATTCAAAAGGTGATATTATTAAAACTAAAGGAATGAAAATGAAAGACCTTGAAAAATGGAAGCGAAATAAAAAAACAGTTGTAGGATTCCCTGGCAGCACAAAAGTGACTACGGAAAAATTACTTACAACAAAATGTGATATCCTAATCCCTGCTGCCTTAGAAAATCAAATTGATGCAAACATTGCAAAGAAAATAAATTGTAAAATTATCGGTGAAGCTGCAAATGGTCCAACGCTACCGGAGGCAGATCCAATTCTATTCAAAAAGAAAATCGTTGTAATTCCTGATATTCTAGCCAACGCAGGTGGTGTTACCATATCTTACTATGAGTGGGTTCAAAACAACACTGGTCAGTACTGGGGATTCGTCCACGTTGCAAAACTAATGGAAGAGCATCTCATCAACGGATTTGATGATGCTTGGGCACTGGCTAAGAAAAAGAACATTGACATGAGAAGGGCCTGTATGGCTATTGCAGTAAAGAGGGTAGTTGAGGCATTTGAGCTCCGTGGAATCTGGCCTTAGACAATAAAAGACTCGTAACAAACCAACTGTTCAATAAATCTGATTTTTCCCTTTGTGATTGATGTTAGTTTTCTTTTGAATGTCAAGTCTACATTTGTTCTTCTCTGTAAAAGCTGAATAGTTTTTCGAGTAAAGTGTTTTCCTTTCTTGTCTCCATCAAACAATATGATTAAATTTTCATGTCTTGCAACAGAGTCTGTAAAATTTATCATTCCTCCAAACTTGTGAAACTCTACAACTTTTCCGGAAAAGCCAATTTTCTTCAACGCTGCAGAGTCGCGTTTTCCCTCTACGATAACTATACTTTCCTTCATTGAATTTAGATGAGCCACAAAATTCTTTATCTCTATTACTTCTTGTTCTGTTACAATCACACTAAATTATTTATCTTAACATATTAAGCACTTTTGCTAAAAATCAATCATGTCTGATGTTTTGATTGTTCAAAATACCACAATAGAGGGCTCTGGATATTTGGGTGAACTTCTAAGAGAAGATGGATTTGACATTCATTCAGTTAACGCAAAGCATGAGAAACTCCCAGAAAAAGAAAACTCTCTTGTTGTAATTTTGGGAGCACCTGAAAGTGCAAATGATAATCTTCCATATTTACAAGAAGAACAAAAGCTAATAAAAAAAAGTGTAGAGAACAATATTCCAGTTCTCGGAATTTGCTTGGGTTCTCAATTGATTGCCAAAACATTTGGTGGCAAAGTCTTCAGGGGACCAAAAAAAGAGATTGGGTTTTTCAATGATTTGGTTCCAGAGGCCAATTCGAGCCTGTTTTCAGGATTTGATGATCCTTTTACTGTTTTTCACTGGCATGGTGATACTTTTGACTTACCTGAAGGTGCCATTAGATTGGCAAGTTCGGAGATTTACCAAAATCAGGCATTTCGATTCAAAAGTGCAGTGGGACTTCAATTTCATTTAGAGGTAAATGAAGAAATGGTAAATCTATGGCTTGATAAAACTGAAGAAAAATTGCAAAGTATACCTTACATTGATCCGCAAAAAATCAGATGTGAAATTGATGAAAATATTTCAATTGTCAAAACTAATATGAGAAATTTTTACAACAATTTCAAATCTTCATTTCAACTTTGACCAAAGTTTAATATAGTTAATTCCAATTTTATCGATAGAACAATGACTTCTGTTAAGAAAATTTTTGAAGAAACTATTCAAACAGATCACAAAGTTATCACTGAAGAATTATCAAAATCTATTCTCAAAACTTATGGAGTTAAAGTTCCACCTTATGCACTTGCCACTTCTGCAGATGAGGCAGCAAAGCAAGCAAAAAAAATTGGCTTTCCTCTTGTAATGAAAGTTGTATCTCCACAAATTTTACACAAGACTGATGTTGGTGGAGTTAAAGTTGGAATTGATAATGTCAATGATGTAAAAAAGACATTCAATGACATGTATGGTCGTCTTTCTAAAAAGAAAGGAGTTGATGTTAAAGGAATTCTTTTGGAGAAGATGGTTCCAAAAGGTGTTGAACTAATTGTAGGTATTCAAAATGATCCACAATTTGGTCCAATGATTATGGCTGGATTAGGAGGAATAATGACTGAAGTCTTCAAAGATGTTGCATTTAGAATGCTTCCAATTACAACATCTGATGCAAAATCAATGTTAAATGAACTCAAAGGTTCCAAACTTCTCAAAGGTTTCAGAGGAAGTGAACCCAATTGATCTTAACATGGTAGCGAAAATGTTAGTTCAGACATCGGAAAATTAGGAGTAGAAAATGCCGATTACATTAACAGTATTGACTTTAACCCCGTAATTGTTTATCCAAAATCACACTATGTAGTTGATGCAAAAATTATTCTGAATAATGAATTAAGAAAGAATTCTATCTCAAAATCAAAACCAAACATTACCTCAATGGAGTCATTCTTTACTCCAAAGTCTGTTGCACTAGTTGGCGCATCTGCAACACCAGGAAAAATTGGTAATTCTGTATTAGATGCACTTGGAAAACAAGATTACAAAGGTAAAGTGTATCCAATTAATCCTAAACAAAAGTCAATTCTTGGAATCAAATGTTATCCATCATTAGATGCAATAAAAGAAAAGGTTGATCTGGTTGTTGTTTGTATTGATCTTTCAGCATGTGGACCAATTTTGAAGACTTGTGCAAAGAAAGGAATTCATAATGTTGTGATCGTTTCAGGTGGAGGTAAAGAGCTTGGTGGTGACAGAGCCGCAATGGAAGCTGAAGTTAAAGAATTATCTATAAAGCACAAAATCCGTGTAGTTGGTCCTAACTGTATTGGAATGTTCAACGCTGCAAATCGTCTTGATTGTGCATTCCAAGGACAAGAAAGAATGATACGTTCAAAATTAGGAGATGTTGCATTTTTCTCACAAAGTGGAACCATGGGAATTAGTATGTTAGAAAGTGCTGATGTGTTTGGTTTATCCAAGATGATTAGTTTTGGTAATCGTTCTGATGTTGATGAAGCAGACATGATTTGGTATGCTGCAAATGATCCTCAAACAAAAGTAATTGGATTATACGTTGAAGGATTTGGTGATGGTAGAAAATTCATCAATACTGCCAAACGTGTAATGAAAGAGAAGAAGAAACCAATCGTTATTTGGAAGAGTGGAAGGACTGCTGCAGGTGCAAAACAAGCTGCATCACATACAGGATCACTTGGAGGCTCAAATGCAATGATTATGGGTGCATTCAAACAAGCAGGAATTATTTCAGTTGATAGTTATCAAGAACTAGTTGGAGTCTTAAAGGCACTAGCATGGCAACCTCCTGCAAATGGGTAATCGTGTTGCTATGACTAGTAATGGTGCTGGTCCAATGATTGGTGGAATTGATCAATTAGAAAAATTTGGTCTTACAATAGGAAAGTTATCACCAAACATTCTCAAAAAATTAAGTCTCGTTTTCCACCAACTGTTCCTATTCATAATGGTAATCCAGCAGATGTAGGTGGTGGTGCAACTGCAGATGACTATCGATTTGTCATTCAACAATTTTATGATGAAAAGAATATTGATATTGCTTTGCCATGGTTTGTCTTCCAAGATGATCCACTTGAAGAAACAATTGTTGGTTATCTAGCTGAAATCTCAAAGAAAAAGAAGAAACCGATACTAGTTGGTTGTAATGGTGGTCCATATACTGAAAAAATGATAAAATTGATTGAGAAACACAACGTTCCAGTTTACCAAGACATTAGAACTTGGGTTGCAGCCGCTTCTGCATTAGCTCAATGGGGCAAAGTACGCGGAAAATAGATAACATTTAAGTTCCATATCCATTGGCAAATTATCATGTCACTAGTTACCACATCTACTTCTGACGGCATTTGTACTGTCAAAATTAACAGACCAGACAAACTCAATGCCATGAACACCGAGGTTGCAAAAGAACTCATACAAACTTTTGAGAACCTAAACCATGATGATAATGTTAAGGTAATCATCTTAACTGGGGAAGGTGAAAAGGCATTCTCTGCAGGAGCTGACATTGAATACATGTCAAAAATTTCTGCAGATGAGTCTGTAGAGTACGCAAAAACAGGACAACTTGTAACATCTACAGTTGAGCTTGTAAGACAACCCACAATTGCAGCAATTAATGGTTTTGCTTTGGGTGGTGGTTGCGAACTTGCAATGTCATGTGATATTAGAATTGCAGCTGATACTGCAAGACTAGGTCAACTAGAAGTTACAATCGGCCTTCCTCATTGATGGGGTGGAACACAAAGATTGATGAGAATTGTGGGAATAGCAAAGGCAAAAGAAATTGTCTATACTGGCAAGATGGTTAAAGCAGATGAAGCAAAAGAAATTGGCTTGGTAAACCAAGTAGTTCCTCTTGCAGAATTACAAGAAGCAGCTTTGAAAATGGCACAGAAAATAGCTGGAAACTCTACAATGGGTGTTCAGATGTCAAAGGTCGCCATCAACAAAGGAAGAAACGCAGACCTTGACACTGGTCTTGCAATAGAACTTCTTGCTTGGAGAAACTGCTTTACTCACCCAGACCGAGAAGAGCGAATGACTGCTTTTGTCAACAAGTCAAAAAAATAGGCTACTCCCAATCTCCTTCTTATTTTCATAAAAGATAAAAATTCTCAAATTAATAATAATAAATCCCTCAGGTATGTTTTCTTTTAATTTCTTTAGAAACATGAATTAATATCAGACTAGAAGAATATTATGTTAAGAATCATGGTATCGCCAAGG
>PVMK01123128.1_pt1 | contig 18785 bp, 15 predicted proteins | sample 1853481 | NCBI WGS metagenome assembly PVMK01 (sample SAMN08533507, study PRJNA380276) | Marine sediment metagenome, whole genome shotgun sequencing project. | reverse complement strand
CATACCAAATGCCATCACGATCTGGGAGCTAACCAATCCGCCAACAGCAAATCTAGCGGAGCCCTGATCTTGAGTTCGGGGCAAGCTCATGTTTTAGTTGTCTCCTTGATAATGATCTACCCGGAGAGGATAGAATCCGATAAGCGCTGGCTGACTATACAGGCCCAGCGCCGGATTACGGCAAATATTCTTGGAATGGGATCGCTTCAAATTTGAACAAGGGGTAGGTTCGACAAGCACAATATTAGTATTAAAGTGATTGGTTCAATAGATTTACAAAGGGGAAACAATGTGTTCATCATCCATTATCCCGAAAAACCTAATGTTGTTCCCAAATCCTACAAATCTCAAGCCTCCCATAGTAATTGACCGCACGCCTGTCCGTGCGGATATTTTGGGGATCCTCTCAAACCCTGCGTCTGTTCATTATCAACCGTCACCAGATATCAGAAGCGTATTTCTGGTCCATTATTAGACCGCATCGATATACACGTCGAAGTCCCGCAAGTGGATTATGACAAACTCAGTGATGACCGCTTTGGTGAGCCCTCTGCCTCGGTCCAGGCACGGGTCGAGTCTGCCCGTGGCTGCAGCGCCAGCGTTTCAGCCCAGGAAATCCACCACAATTCGATGATGCGTCAGACGTGACGTGTAATTCCGACATGCACCCGGCGGAAGTGCGCAAGTATTGCCAATTGGACACCACCTCCCAATCTTTGATGCGGTCGGCGATGAGCCAAATGCAGCTTTCCGCGCGCGCTTACCATCGTGTGCTGAAAATATCGCGCACGATCGCGGACCTGGCGAGGGAAAGCGAAATTGCCACCCAACATCTGGCCGAGGCTCTGCAGTACCGGCCAAAAACGAATTTGATGTGAGCCAATCTGCCAACAAGTTGCCAGGACGCTCTTAACATACCGATAACGATTTAGTGGAGCACGAATTCAATACAATTATTCGATATTAATGACATTGGATAATTAGAAAAAATAACCCATTCGAAAAACAGACCTGTGTGGATAGATAAAATCATGGTACAGCATAGATTTTGAGGTAGAATAAGCCAATATTGGCACAATATCTTTAGGTAATTATGCTTTGTGTTTACTAATCCGTAAGGTTAGAAGTAGCCGATCGCGAATACAATATAATTACCACAGGGTGATCAACTAATTGGAATTCTCCAATTATCCAATCTCGATCCGGCAGATCATCCTGTCACATTTTAGTCGGTAGCGAATTCTTTGGGTAGGATATGTAACTATGGCGCTAATAAAACATAAAACAGAAACTGAAGTATTCATTTCGAAACGATTCCAACAGGCTGTCTCGCTTCATATGCTCAAGAACTTATTAAGGGGAGTTGAAGCCCAGGTTCCATTGCTGCTCGGCATCCACGGTCCATCCGGTGAAGGCAAGACCTACCAATGCGAACATATCTTGAAGGATATGGGTGTCAAACGCTTTTTGGTCTCAGGCGGGCAGCTCGATAATCCTGTATCCGGTCAACCTTCAGCTTTTATTCGCCAAACATACATTCGAGCCAGCCAGAGCATCCGCAGTGGTGAAGCCAGTCTGGCAGTCGTGCTGGTCAATGATGTCGATACCGGGCTTGGGACCTGGGGAAAATCAGAGAAACACACCATCAACCAGATCAACGTGTTCGGTGAATTAATGCACCTGGTTGACTACCCCGAACTTGTCGCTGGCAATGAAACCAACCGCATCCCGATCATAATTACCGGTAATGATTTCACTAAGCTGTATAACCCATTGGTCAGGGCAGGCCGGATGTCAGCATTCGAGTGGATCCCATCTCCAGAAGAGAAAGCAGAGATTATCCAGGCAATCTATCCCGAACTTACAAGAGATGAGTGCTATAAGCTGGTCGTGGAATTAAACGAACAGCTGATGGGTGAGCTGCCAGAGCAAATAAAATTCTTACCGGTCGCTTTTTTCTCACATCTCAGGGCCAATCTCCTGGATGAGGATTTATGGGATGAGGTCGAAAAAGGAGGACTGGATAAGACCGTGGATAGTATTCTGCGGGGATATGAACCTGACCTCTCCAGTAAGATATATTACGAGCGCGTGCTTGAAAAAGGGATAGAACTGGCTCGGTCCGGGAAACTGATCAACCACTTGCAAGCCTCCAGCCTGGTGAATTGGCGGGAATAAATTAGGGGTTAGGATCAAATCAACCGGCCAAACTCACTCGACCTTACCTTCAACGACACTTTCATCTGAAAAGAGATAAGACCCTTAGGGTTTCGAAACCCTTAGGGTCTTTTTGCCATCAGGAGCTCATTATCCGGCTTTCGTCAGGTTATTGTTTAATGGACAGATTTTATCATTTTATCGTGAAAGTGATGCTCATTGTGACACTATCCCAATTGTATCCGGAAGCGGTGACATTCGTGGTAGTGGCTGTGTAGGCACCTTGGGCTGTGCCTCCCTGACCTTTTTATTTTGGTTTCTGGGTTTGCCAGGTCGCTTCCGCCCAACCATTAGCATCAACTCGACCGTTGATAGCCGCTGGTCATCAAATATCGACCGGTTATTGTTCTTATTGAGACGCGCTGATGAGGCTGGCGAAAAATAAGCATCATGTCAAAACTTTGGCCATATAGATAGCGAAGATTTATTAGAAGACCCCGATTTACAGTGTAAGTACGTTGAGAATGGAACTCGCAAATATGGATGTACAAAGTAATTATTTATTCATCCGAATATATCTCTACTTAAATTCATCGTATTCTTCCTAATGGTGTTCATTCTATAAAGCTCAGATTGTTGAAATGATTATCTGTGGGAGAATTCTACGATCAGATTATCAGAAATTATTCGTACCTATCCAGAATCTGTGGTGTTAATTCTTGTACATCGGCCAAAATGAGATAACTTGAAATAAAGCCAGATCAAAATGCATAATATTCCTGATTTGCTCCATACAAATATTGGTCAGACATTCATTATAATAATAAAAGATTTGTGACCAACGATAGGCAAATTTTGGATTTGCCTTTATAATCTTGGCTGATTTCAGACCAGATCAGATTAAAGTGGATTGGGCGTGCTTGAGATTCAAAGGAGTAATGATGACTGAAAAGGAAAACCTCGAGAACGATGCCTCTGCTGTCGTTCCATTTTATGAACGACCTCAAGTTCAATTGATCAATATCCCCATAGGCAGCGGGATACCATTTGGATTTGAACGAATATCCAATCCGAAAATTGGTATTGGTGGTGCATATGGAACCTGGGGAAAATGCTACGACAATGCAACTCTGCCCGAACTAATTGAACTGACCCTCGGTTCACCATTAGAAAACAATGAACGAATGGACCTTGCACCTTTAGGATTCATCCACCGCCACCATCTGCCTGGGATATCCGACCAGGATCATGTCAAGATAGAAACAGAGGTCGGGGCGCGCCTGCTGCGAGAAGCAGCAAACGCATCAGGATGGGAAACAGAAGAAGTTGATGCAGTCCTGATCGGTTCTAGCGGACCAGTAAGTGAAGATTATCTGGAACAAATTTCTCGCCAGGCAGGTATTCGAGAGGATGCCCTAAAAGTCAGCGTTCATAAAGCATGTGATGGTTCAGCCGGTGCATTACATCTTACTTTAAATCCGGACATGGCTTATAACAAGCTATCGAAAACAAACCTTGCAATAAAATTGTTTGGAAAGAAAGTTCTGGTTGGTGGTATCGAAGGGTTAAGCCGTTTTGTGCAAAAGTCATTGGATAAGAATGCTCTGCAGTTATTCGGCAACGGCGCCGGAATCATTGGATTGATACCCGGCAAGTCGATGGAGTTCCTGGTTGGGGATACCCAGGAAGTTTATGATGACCAAGGTGTGTTGGCAGTTCATATGTACTACCCGCACTCAGGCCATAGAATTGAGGGTCAATCGATGGTCGAGGTAACTCAGATAGATCCATATAATATGCGATTTGCCGGCTTGATGAATGAACCCGAGAATGGTTTACCAGTCTTCATGGCTGGATCAATGGGCATGGTCAAACTTTTCGTACGCAATGGTGTCCAGATCTTCCGCAAGGTTTATAATTCTTATCGCGATAAAATGGGTCAGATCGGCACGCTTGGAAAGTCAATTGAGGTAGCTATCGTTCACCATGCGAACCTTAAAATCAATTCTCTAAAACAGAAGCACCTCAATAGAGAAGGGATTTACATTCCCATGCCTTGGGTAATTCGAGAATTCGGTAATGTCAGTGCAGCTTCTAATATGATCGCATTCTTACGAGAGCTTCCCAAAATGAAACCCGGCGATCACATTCTGTTCGATGGATTTGGTGCCGGAACGTATTACGATGTGTTTGTCGTGTCGCTTGGAAGTGCGGCTGAATGAGTCTCATTTATTCTCTGGGAGATCAATTCGGTTGAGTATGGTATTCCCATCCAGAATTTGACGAGAATAATTGATCCGACAACAGAAATACGCACAAGAAAAAGTGGCGATTTTATGGAATCGCCACTTTTTTATTTGTCCTAGCCAGAATCATTGCTTGATGATTTGAGAAAGGAATAATTTGGTTCGATCTTCCTGGGGGTTGTTGAATATGTCATCAGGGGTGCCGCTTTCTACAATTAATCCTTCATCAAAGAAATACATGCGGTCAGCAACTCCGCGGGCGAATCCCATCTCGTGGGTTACCACCACCATGGTCATTCCGCTTTGCGCTAATTCGATCATCACATCCAGCACTTCTTTGATCATCTCCGGGTCGAGGGCGGAGGTGGGTTCGTCAAACAGCATGATTTTTGGCTGCATTGCCAGCGCACGAGCGATCGCTACTCTTTGCTGCTGCCCACCCGATAACTGCCCGGGATATTTGTGAGCTTGCTCTGGAATGCCAACCCGCTCCAGGTTCTGCATCGCGAGATCTTCTGCATCTTGTTTCTTCCATTTCCTGACCCAGATTGGGGCTAAAGTCACATTTGACAGAACGGTGAGATGGGGAAAAAGGTTGAATTGCTGGAAAACCATTCCAGTTTCCATGCGAATTTTCTCGATATTGCGCACATCATGGCTCAGTTCTATACCATCGACAATGATCTGACCCTGATGATGTTCTTCCAGCCGGTTGAGGGTGCGGATAAAAGTTGATTTGCCAGATCCTGAAGGTCCGAAGATCACCACCACTTCACCTTTGTGGACCTCCATAGAAATTCCTTTCAAGGCTTGAAAATCGCCAAACCATTTATGCACATTGCGGGCAATAATAATCGGCAACTTTTCAGCAGCTTGTTCACTCACCTCTACCTCCATATCCTTAGATTCGAACTGACTTAATTTCTAACGTTCTCCGACACCGAGCACGGATTCCAATCGCCGGCTGACGTGGGACATCATATAACTCAAAATCCAGAATACAACTGCGATAAAGCCATACACCTCCAGCTGCAAACCAATGTACGCCGGCTCAGAATTAAGGACGGATCGCCCAACAGCCAGGAGTTCGAGTACGGCCACACCAGAAGCAAGGGTCGTATCTTTAAACAAGGAAATGAACTGACCTACAATCGGCGGAATGACTGCCCGCAATGCCTGCGGCAGGACAATTAATGCGATTATCTGGAAATTAGAATGCCCCAATGCCTTCGCTGCTTCAGTCTGCCCGTAAGGTACAGCTGCTAATCCTCCACGCACGTTCTCAGCGGTATAGGCAGCACTGAAAATCGTCATAGCGATTAACGCCCGGATCAACCGATCGAGGCGTATGCCAGTTGGCAGGAATAACGGTAAGATCAAGGAAAAAAGGAATAAGATACTGATCAGGGGCACTCCACGGATTGTTTCGATGAATATTGTGCAAATCACTCGAATGATTGGTAGAGAGGAGCGCCTACCCAGGGCTAACAGCACCCCAAATGGAAATGACAGGGTAATACCGCCAATTGCCAGGAACAAAGTTACAAATAATCCTCCCCATAGATTGAGTGACACAATATCTAGTAATCCAAGGAATGACGTTCCATGCAATAGAACCAGGCTGAGGAATAGTGAGAACAACCAGGTAATTAATATCAGGCGTGGGGTGATTTTGCTGAATCCAGATAGCAAGTAACCAATTGCCATAATCCCCAGATTCGCCAGCAAAGCTGCACGTATACCTGTTGTCAAAATGGGTATGTTTGCCGGCCAGAAAGCCAGGACAACAAAAAAGCCAGCGTAAGTGAGGGCAAGTACCCGCATCACATCACCCCATTTCCGCCAGCTGAAACCAATTAGTAAAGAATATATTGATAACACCAACCCAACTCGCCATAATTGCCCGCGCGGGTATTGTCCAACCAGATAAAGGATCGGAAATTTCAGGACCGGTTCCCAATCAGCAGCAGTAAAGATCCAACGAACTAGACTGTATACAGCCCATACAATCAACACCAGCAAAACAATCGTCAGCAAGCCGTTGAACCAGCTGTTGAAGAGATTCTTGCGCACCCAGGTCTTGAATCCTGGCGGCTCGGGCGGGCGCATAATTTTTAGTGATTCTGTCACCGTAGCCATAATTATCTCTCGACGATCTGAATGCGCCGGTTATAAATATTGAGGATTAGGGATGTTATCAAGCTGATGCTCAGGTAGACAGCCATGATCAGCGCAAAGACCTGCACTGCCCTGCCAGCTTGATTGATCGTCGTCTTACCGATGAAGAATATTCCAGGATAACCAATGAATATGGCCAGACTGGAGTTTTTAGTCAGGTTAAGGTATTGGCTGATCAGGGGTGGGATAATGACCCGCATCGCCTGAGGGACGATCACCAGGCTGAGCAACTGAGAATAACTTAGCCCGATCGCTCTGGCAGCATCTAATTGGCCGCGATCAACAGCCTGGATACCTGCTCGAACGACTTCGGCGATGAACGCCGCGGTATAAGTGACCAAACCTACCAATAGTGCGGCGAATTCTGGTGTTAACTGGTACCCACCACTGAAGTTAAAACCGCTCAAGACAGGTACACTCGCCTCTAATGGTTTACCTCCTGCTAATAGAAAACCGATCAGGGGGAAGATAATTAATATACCCAGACTGACATAAGCAAAATAAGTGCTGCGACCGGTTCTCTCCTGCATTCTGCGCAGATATACCCAGGCGACGATCGCCAAAATCAGCCCCAACACGATTGAGATCACAAAAGGAGATCCGGTGGGTGTCATTCGAGGCCAGGTGAGGTATAGACCCCGCTGGCTAAGATAAACCGGTCCTGGTAAGATAATACTTTCTTGAACATCCGGCAGTCCGGAGATAACCCCAAAGTACCAAAAAAGCAAGAGAACCAATAAAGGTATATTGCGATTGAACTCAATATAAATAAGTGCAATATGACTCACCAGCCAGTTGCTGGATAAGCGGGAAATACCCACAATAGTCCCAAGGATCGTGGCGAAGAAGACTCCCACGATGGCGACTTTCAAGGTATTGAGTACCCCAACTAAGAATGCATAAAGAAATGATCGCGAGGGATCGTAAGGGATATCTGATTCACCAATTGGGAATCCGGCCGCTTCTTCCAGGAAACCGAATCCTAAAGACAACCCTCTTTGTTCAGCTGCATTGATCACATTGATGAGACCCCAATAGAGCAATCCAATCACGACCAGCGCGGAGACAGCTTGAGCTGCGATGCGTAAAACACGTTCGTCTCGCCAGAAAGGAATTTGGCTGTGAAACTGGATCGCGTCCGCCGGGGATTTTTCGGGCGCCATATTTGGTTTCATGATGAGGGATATGACCCTTAAAATGAGCCATATCCCTCAAGAACAAGAAAATTTGGGTTACCGCATCGGTGGTGCGTAAATCAGACCACCGTTTGTCCAGAGGTTGTTCTGCCCGCGCGGCAGGTTGAGACCGCCAGAGCCAAGATAGCGCTCAAAGATCTCGCCATAGTTGCCCACGGCTGCTACCGCTTTGGCAACCGCGTCTGCAGGTAGACCGAGATCGGACTGACCCCATTCACCCTCTGCACCCAATAAGCGGCGTACTTCAATGTTGTCGCTGGACTTCATTTGTTCGACATTGCCTTGATTAACCCCCAACTCCTCGGCATTGATCAAACCCCAGACAACCACTTTCACGATATCAAACCACTGGTCATCCCCGGTGGGAACAACAGGCGTGAGCGGCTCTTTGGAGATGGTGATATCCAAGATCATGTGATCATCTGGATTGGCAAATCCCTGGCGGACAGAGGCCAACTGGGACTTATCGCTGGTCGTTGCATCGCAGCGACCTTCCTCATAGGTACTGTAAACCGTGGCTGTATCTTCAAAAGTCACCGCGGTAAAATCTAATCCCCGCTGGCGGAAGGAGTCGGCCAGGTTTAACTCGGTTGTGGTGCCGCTGGTGACACATACCGTAGCGCCATCCAGCTGCTCGATCTCTGTGATACCGCTCGCAACAGGCACCATGTAACCCTGGCCATCGTAGAACCACACATGGGCGAAATTACCCCACTGTGCATCACGCGTGCTGGTCCAGGTGGCATTGCGCGAGAGGATATCAACCTCTCCGGTCTGCAAGGCTGGACCTCGTTCTGCTGCGCTGAGAGGTACGAACTCAACAGCGTCTGGATCGTCCAGTAAAGCTGCAGCAATTGCACGGCACAGATCGATGTCGCAGCCCACGTTGCGTCCCTCCGCATCCAGCTCACCGAATCCAGCCAGATCCGTGCGGCTGCCGCACACCACATTGCCTCGGTCCTGAATACGCTTCACGATATCTCCATACCCAGTACCTGCGGTTGTTTCCTCACCCGTTTGACAAGCAGTTGCGAACAGTGCCAGAACTATCAATATTGAGATTACAAATAAATATTTTCGGGACATGTTTTCTCTCCTCCAGCTTGTTTGAATGATAAAAGGTTTAAACTAAAGACGATCTGGGGAATTTTTATCTAATGCTTCTGGGCATCACCTCCTTCCAGTATAGATCTAAAACGAATTGGATTAAAAATTTGTTCGGGACTATCGAAAATATATTGATGGTCTTTGAGACAGGAATTTCCAGCATGTGGTCAATAACAATCGTAATCAACATATTATGATAATTATAGGGAATAATTCGAGTTTGGGCAAGCGATTCTTATGAATTAATACAATAGATCACCCGGATTGGTTCGGAAATTACTTATCCTGTGGATGTTTCCAAGAATCCCACCCATTAGGCAGCTTCATAGGCACTCTTCAGTCACTGAAACACCTGCTCATCGACTTGATCTCTCTCAGTGATCCGGACTCGATAAGATACCATAGCATTAATACTCCCTGATGGCTCTAATCTATCTCCTGGGTCAGTTCCGTTTAGATTAATCCCCACGTCGACCCTGGTTTTCGTGGAGGGTTGAACAATGGCGAACTGCTTGCTGCGCCGTAGACTTATATATGCTTTCTTAGGTGCGATCTCGACATCCTTCCCGAAACTCGTTTTACCCTCAATGATCGCGTCATAGGTTGGGCGCATGTCGTTTTTCTTACCAGAATACTGTGTATCCACGAGCGAGCCATCGGTCGGCAGTTTTCCACCTTTTGATACCCGAGTTTTTGGCGCGATTAGATTAGCATATCCGTACGTCAGACCATATTCGGATTTAAGATGATCGATGATTTCCCTGTGTTTCGTCACCTGACTGCTGGTGCCAAATTCAATCCACTGATCAAGATTCTTACCTGTTTTTACTTCTCGATTTCGCAGCAACATATTTGTCATCTCATCCACATTGGACGGCACATCAACCTCTTCCATTAATTGGGGATATGCGAACTTTTATACCACAATTTAACCCGGTTATATTTATCATCTTCTATTCGTTATATTTTCATCTGTTTGTGGTACCAATCTGGCATTACCAGGAGATCGGTTTTCTATCTTCGAAAAAACCACCTGTTGGTCCATCATCCGGCAAGGTAGCCAACCAGATGATTGTATCTACACCTTGAGCCAGGCTCCTTGGCGCACTCGGTCCACCCATATCCGTTCGCACCCAACCGGGGGCCATTGTGTTGACTTTAATGTTTATCTCCTTGATTTCGTCCGCCATGATGCGGGTCATAGCATTCATAACAAGTTTTGAAAGTTTGTATCCTGCTGAAAAGCCCCCCATATTCGCTATGGAACCCATCCCGGATGATACATTCACAATTCTTCCATATTGGTGCACCCGCATAAAGGGTACGAAAGCACGGCACATATTAAGCGCACTGAAAAAATTGATCTCCAGCGTCTTTTGAAGAACTTCCAATGGTACATCGAACACACTTTTCCCCCTGTCGAGAAACACCCCAGCATTATTAATTAAAATATCACAGCGATCGAAATTCTCTTTCAAATAGGAAGCTAAGCGGGTGATGCTATTCAATTCCGCAACATCCAATTGATGATAGATCAAATCACCACCCTCCTGCTGCAATAATTCCACCGCTGCTTTCCCTTTGTTCTCATCCCGACTGGTGAGAATGGTGAGAAATCCCTGCTGACTGAGCTGCCGGCATGTCTCGAATCCAATCCCCCTGTTTGCTCCGCTTACGATTGCTATTTTCTTGCCAGCTGGATGCATGATCATTATCCTCGTACTTGGAATAGTCCAGCAGCTGCTATTCGAGCGATGGAATCACTCGACAACAGCCTGCAATAGCTGAATGGCGTCAAATTCAATGTCGTGAACTACCACAATTTTATCGGCAATCGCCTCTTTAAGGTCAGAAGTTTGCGAGCTGTTCAATGGGAAATCTTCGCTCACCTGGTCTTTGATTTCAGTTAATCGGTCACTGATCTGGTGAATCTCGTCAAGGGCTGATTTTCCTTTCTCGAGGAATAATGGTGTTTTGCCAACATTAATTCCCTGGTTTCTTTAAATAAGGTACATTATCTGGGAGCAGCCCTGTGGCGAGATCATCCCAAGCTTCAGCGCTCTTGTGGAATTTATCGGCAATCCCATTCAATTCTGGTTTATCTAGTACAAGAGGCTTGCTTCCTCCAGGAATTGGGCAAACAATCTACGTTCCGCACCGCCATCTTTGCCAAAGATGGTGATATCGTAAAATGCTGACGTCAAGGCAGCATACATTTTAGGGCCGGGTGGAAATTCCTTTTCCCAGCTGCTGCGCTGATTGGGTTTTCTCAACAAACTTACCCACTTCTGATAGGCCAGAAAACCGAAGTTGTTTTTCGAACCCTTAGGCGGCGCTTCAGTAAACAGCTGGATGCAATCCCGGATTCCCGCCTCAACTGCAGATTGTAGTTTATTGGGGTTTGGTGGTTCATGGGTCTGGAGGCGAAACTTGTTCTTCTTGGTCCGGCCGCGGGCGATGGCCAGTTCTTCAATTGTGACTGATAATGGCGTTCGCGATCGATCGGCTATCCACACAATGCCTTGATTTTGATCGTAACCATATATCAGAATCGGAAACATCGCCCACATCCCGACATCAGGAACCAGCGCATTGTAAGGTAAACTGAACATATCGGCGAATACGATCGCTGGTGATCCAGCCTCCAAAACATCCAATAAATTGCTAAATCCTTTTTCCGGATTGGTTGTCTGGCGAACATTGACTTGGATATTCAGGCGCTCGTAGATGGTCTTTAAGGGTTCGAAAGTATTGCGAGTCAGGATACGAACCATGGGGTCGAACCCTGGTAAGCGAAGGTGAAGTAGCCCATCACAATCCCACCGCTGATCCCTAATAGCATTGCCTCAGAATAAGGCTGGTCAGTGTGAGGGGCAGTGATCCCTTGATAGGCTAGAAAATTTCGCAAGCTGCCAGTTTCCCAGTGCAGCCCTTGAAAGTGATCGTAATCGGATAATGTCAGCATTTCTCTTCTCTCCTAATTTAGACCCATCATGGCAATTTATCAATTATAACGGCCCACTGTGTCTGATTATTTTTTGGTTTCCTTAATATGTTCGGAAAAATCTCTGAGAATTTCTCTCTCAGTCTCAAAACGAGAACATCCCCCTTTCGGATACTCCATATTTCTACCCTATATCCCCCCATCAAGGGATAGCCCAATCGATCAAAATCTCATATCATATTTGTCACCGGACAACATTAAGGATTGGACAATGACTGATATTTTGATCGACATGCATACAACAAACACATTTCAATTCACCCGCCCGCAATACTTTGAAAATGGGAGGGTTTATCTCTATCGAGAGCGTGAGGTGGATGGCAACCGCGGGGCTCCATCAATCGTCAAGTTTGTAACTTATGACCCCTGCCCTGCAATCATGATTATCCGCGACTTTGTTGGTCGTAAGTCACGCTGTTTACGCGATGATCTCTTCGAATTGAAAGAAGATCAACGCCAACAATCTGATATGCAATTATCATCAACATTCAGACGAATATCCAACAAACTTGATTTCGGCGGCAGGTATCACAAATGCAGCATATAGTCAGGACAACTCAACTATATCTACCGGCACCATCCGTACAACAGCGATTCAAGCCATAGATCATATTCCTAAACCTTCATCCAGATCGCAAATCAAGTAAATTAAACTGGCTACCCGACAGTTTTCAATAAAAGCAAATGGAAGCACTCAGAGCGTAATGACCTGCGTTGAGCGCAGACGAAACGAATGCAGTCGAAGAGCGCGTCCGTTAGCGTCCTTCGTATTCGTAAACTCCGCTCAGGAATCTCACTCCAGCTTTTTCTACCAAAGTAGCAGGTAACTTGAAATTAAATGTCGATATACTTAAGAACTCCAATGGAGGGATATAGAGTGTTAAAATTGAGTTCAACCGAAAGGACAAGATGAATAACCCGATCAAGCAGATATCCCGAAACACTCAAATAAATCCAAGCAGGGTATTACTACCTCTTGGATTGGGGACTGCTTTATCCTTGATGGGGGATGCAACCCTTTATACTGTGCTACCTACCCACGCGGCTGAAGCTGGTATTTCCTTAGCTGCGGTAGGGATCATACTGAGCGCAAATCGAGTAATCAGGTTATTCTTAAATGGTCCAGCTGGTTATGCTTACGATCGCTTCCCACGTCGACGGTTGTTCATCCCAGCCCTTTTCATTGGCGCGCTCTCAACCGCGATATATGCTGCCTCGAGTGGATTTTGGCCATTGTTAACTGGCAGGTTGATTTGGGGATTGGCCTGGTCAGGTATCTGGGTAGGAGGGGCAACGATCATACTGGATGTGACAAACGATCGCGATCGAGGTCGCTGGACGGGACTTTACCAAACCTGGTTTTTCTTGGGTATTGCGCTCGGAGCTCTGTCAGGAGGCTGGCTCACAGATCAGGTGGGTTACTCTACCACGATGTGGATTGGAGCAGCAGTGACTGCCTTAGGAGGTTTGGCAGTCCTAATCTTTTTGCCAGAGACACGTTCACCTAGGAGAGAAGATCAACCTCTCCTCAATCTAAATATCTCAGAGAAATGGCGTCCAAGTGGTGAGTTCATCGGTGTAATATCTCTCAATGGGATCAACCGCTTCATAACCGCAGGTGTCATAGCAGCAACCCTTGCTTTACTGGTTCAAGATCAATTAACAGCCAACAACGTTGTCATTGGTGTGGCAACCGCAACCGGCATCCTGCTAGGTTTGCGGACAATATTGAGCATGTTTGCTGCTCCTATGGCTGGTTCGCTGTCAGACAGGTTGGGAAACCGCTGGGGGGTGATAATTGCTGGACTGGTAATCGGATCTATCGGTACGCTCTTGCTGGTCAGGAATGAACCGATCATTATTTTAATCGGAATCTGTTTGACCGCCGTGGCTAGTGGTAGCGTCCAGGCTCTTGTCACAACTCGCACTGGTGATATGGTCAACGAAGCTCAACGCGGTAAAGCGATTGGTCTTCTTCATACTGCTGGTGACTTGGGCAGCGCGCTTGGACCATTAATCGCTTATGCACTCTTGCGCTGGATAACTTTAAATGATTTATATATTCTCTGCGCGCTCTTATTCGCCCTTGCTGCCGGTTTAGCATTGGGCATGTATTTGCAGCATCGAAAGAACTCAAAAATAGCGACCTAATTTAATATTCAAGCGCTTGAACAAATGGCATTATATGGATTTATTTCTTCCATCAAGGATCGCTCCTCTAGATAGATACAATGGCTACCAATTCATTTCAATAAAATGTAGCTAGGCCCATTTCATTTAGTAACAATAATCTGCGATCAACTCCCCCGTAGAATCCAACAGATAAACACAATCTCCATCATTATTCCATACAGCTGTTTCGTCCTTACACCAGAACAGGTCTTGCTGGGTATTTTCCCCGCAACCTGTAATTATCCTTACCTTAGCGCCAGTTTCCAGGGAAAATGCAGGGAATTGATAGGTCCATCCGTATTCATCATGTATTGACCATCCAGACATCTCTACGAGACCAGTTCCTATATTGGCAACACAAACATACTCTTCATTCTTGTTTTCGTTATCGTTCCCAGGGGCGTTGAACTGGGAGCATATGGGATCAACCTGCAGTTGTAAAATTAAACCAGTGCTTGAAAATGTTGGTGTGGCTGTAGATGGAGCCCAAAAACCAGCTCCTGCTTCCTTTGCCTCTTGTTCTTTTGTGTTGATCAACTTCTGATATTTTATATCCGGTGGATAAGCCAGAGCAGCGGCGAACCCCAATCTAACCAGCTCCGCATTCACCAACAAACCATCATTGAGATAAACATAGCGCAGTAAGCGACCATACCGGTCAGTATCCGAGACATCTCGCTCCAGTTCAACGATCTGCCCTTCGACCAAGCGCTGGTTTGCTTCTGTCGCCTCTCCAGAAAAAGGCTTACTCATTTCAGGAGCATCAATCCCGATATACCTTAAATTGTACGGTATTCCATCCAGGATTACTTCGATAGTATCGCCGTCAATCACCTGCATCACAAATGCAATCTCTCGACTGGAAACTTCTGTACTGGTTTCAGTTGGGTGCAGTGTGGCTGTTATTTGTTTTACTGGTGTGGGAGTATTCGTAACAGAAATCGGATAAGTATTGGTTGGACTCGGTGGGGTTAGCAAATCCAGAATTTGACCCGGACCAGGGTCAGTCTCAAACAGCAAAACAGCAACAAGCAGAAGTAAAAGTAATGAAATTATCACGAAGCTGCATCCACCCAGAATCAACCATTTGTAGCGGGTAAAGATTTGTTTTAAATCTGATGCAAAAGAATCACTCATTGGTCAAACTTTTTGTCCATTCATCGGGCAGTTGGATCAGGTACATATCTACTTCTTCAGTACCATGACGCCCCCAGTTACTTGTAAAAAGAATACGGGTGAAATCCGTGTTAACACTCGCATGCGGTTCAGCCCAATAATCATGCCCCTGACTTTCATCCACTACCGAATGGGTATGGGCAAAGCGCACAATCCTCCCGTTCTGTTTCAGTTCGAGGGCAAATATCTGGTCATCCATCCAGGTAGCTGATGATTTGGCTCCGTTAGATGTTGAAACCAGAACCCAACCAGGCATCTGAACTGCATTTCCAGAGAAATGGAACCCCAAAGCAGAATAACTAAAATCTATCGGTACCAAAGCGGTTATCTCACCGCTGTCTAACTCAAGCATCGAGATGTAATCCGTGTCGATATCCTGGAAGACTAAAACTTCCTTTCCGTTTGCATCCAAGGTTAGATCAGAATGGCCGATGATACGAACCAAATTTACACCATTCTGGAGATACCTATCGTAGACCATCAAACCACACGGATTCGTCTCATCTCCCGGGCTGTCAGTATCACAATAATCATCGTGGAATGCAAGGAAATAATTACCTAAAGTGCTGATGGATACCGAATCGATGTCCTTTTCGCGATCAACCATGCGTTTGGCGATCACTTGATCTGTTTCGAGATCATAAATTAACAACGCGACTGGATGCCAATCTTCATCTTCCGCCATTAATCCCCAATAGCGGGAATCGCTGGATGGGCTTCCCTCGTAGCGTGTCCAAACCATAGCGATCTTCTCCCCGGGGAGATCAGCTCCAAAATTATGGATCAAATCTGTTGATCCCGTTGAGACTCTGTATGCCATCAAGCGGCTATCAGTTATGAAGTAGAGTAAATCCGGATCTTTAAAATCCCATCGCGGTTCAACATCGATAGGAATTTGAACTCTGGGGGATAAATTCCATCCATCATATATATACCAATTCCCTGTAATACTATATACCAGTATCAGGCTGTCATCCGCATTAAATGATTGCACTCGCGAATATTCATTTTTCAATCCCAGAGACGGATCGTCCGGACTCAGATCTGAAAATCGATCTGTAACCCGGACTATGCAGGTATTAAATACCGGATCTTGAAAAGGTACCCGAGCGGAGGGCTCTTTCTTTAGTGGAACTTCATGGATTTCAAGATCAGTTACCAGTGCTGGCTCGTAGCTGGCGCATCGAATACCAATTAATTCAGCATCTGCCCCTGGTTTAATAATCGGTTTATTTTTTATCTCAGACTGTGGTCCATGTGTGGGGATTTCAGTGACAGTGGTCGCTGCAATATTATCTTCCTGCCACCCTCCGCATGCAACAAAACCAAGTGTAAAGAAGAGGATTAATACGCTTCTCCTTCGCCAAGAAATCCAAGTAGAACAACAAGTTATTAGGGAAACCAGGTTTAGAAGCTTGTTAAATCGCACTTTTCCCCTTGGGATCGCAAGACTTGATGCCTTGATAGGCAGTCTTTTAAGTAACTGTTTTTTCCAAAGCCTTGCCAAATATTTCCAAAGCTTGTTGAATTTGGTTTTTTTTTACTTTCAGCGGTGGGATCCAGCGGACAGTATTATCCCAGGTACCGCAGGTGATTAAAAGCAGACCTGCTTTCAGGCATGCCTGTACGACAGTCTTCGCAGATCCTTTATCCGGTTCATGATCGGATGTGCGAAATTCAGTGCCGATCATCAATCCCACTCCACGTACATCTCCGATACTGGGATAAGTCTCCTGCAGGTGCCGCAATCCTGCCAGCAATTGGGAGCCCCGTTCAAGAGTATTTTCCAGCAAGCTTTCGTCCTGGATGACGCGGATCGTCTCAGCGGCCGCAGCACAAGCAACCGCATTACCACCATAAGTCCCACCATGAGAACCGGGTTCCCACTTGCTCATTAATTCCAATCCGCTGATCACCGCAGAGAGAGGTAATCCTGAGGCAAGCCCTTTCGCCACAACAATAATATCCGGTTCTATATTGAAGTGTTCATAGGCAAACCATCTACCTGTCCGACCAAAACCAGATTGGATCTCATCACATATCAGCAGGATGCCATGCTGATCGCAAATACTCCGTAATCCCCTCAAAAAACCAGCTGGCGGGACAACATAACCACCTTCACCCAGCACAGGTTCAATCAGGATGGCTGCCGTCTCATATGGTGCAGTTTGGGAGTGAAGCAAATAATCCAATTCATCCAGGCACCACTGGCTGGTTTGTTCTTCATCCCATCCATAGCGATAAGCATAAGGGTATGGAGTGACGAAGACGCCCGGCATCAGCGGTTGGTAGCCGGCGCGATAAATGGTTTTTGAGGTGGTCAGCGACATCGTTCCTACCGTTCGCCCGTGGAAACTGCCCTGAAACACGATCACGTTCGGACGCCCTGTAGCTTGCCGGGCGAGCTTGATCGCTCCCTCAATTGCTTCGGCTCCAGAATTACTGAAAAAGAATCCATCCTTCGCCGGAGGGACAATCCTACGCAGTTCGGATATCAAATCCAAAATCGGCTCATGAACAATGATATTGACCTGACCATGAAGGAGTAAACCTGCCTGCTGCTGGATCGCGGCGACAACGCGCGGGTGGCAGTGACCAGTATTGGTCACACCGATCCCGCAGGTGAAATCAAGATAGGCTGAACCATCCTGATCATAAACATAACTGCCTTCAGCCCGAGAAGCGATAATCGGAGTGAAATGAGGCCATACCGGAGAAAGATGGGGGAGCATTTCTTGTTTACTAACCATCTGAATTCCTAAAGCAGCTTATTCTCTCGCCGGGAGCTGCTCTGCCACCCAGTTAATTCCCAGGTCTGATAATTTCGCCCGGGTTGGTACTCCATTCGCAGTCCATCCTAACAAGGAATAATATAGATCAAGCGCGGCTTCGAACTCATCACGATCGACTGCAACACCAGCTGTTGGACCACTGCCCACCAGAGGTTTAAAGAATTTCTTGGGTAAAGTGTCATCTTTACGGGTGAAACCCTCGCGCGCATTGAAGACTCGCATCAGGTTCAGTCGTCGTTCTCCAACCTTCATCAACTCAAATAGACTGACATTCCAACCGGTGACAGCCTTGATCATTTCCACTGTTTCATTGGGCCCATACAATGTCCATGAAGGACCCCACACAAACTGGCATAACTCCACCGTATCCAACATACTGTAAAAAAACTGGGTATATGCTGCGAAGCGGATCATTTCCGGTCCAAAATCACCGAAAGGCGGTGGATCCTTCAAATCCAAGGCTTCTAAACGCGTGAGACTCAACGAGCTGGCATCTTCTTCATACCCAGGATCGTGCTCACTGGATTGGTGATCTGCGCCAAATGGATTAACGGCGTAAATTAAACCCAGGGATTTCTTGGCTTGCGGCATGTGAGCCGGGGCTTCCTGATTCTTCACTGTAATCAGGTAATCCTCTGCCTCAGGTCCCCATTCCTGAGCAGCGTATGGCGATCCTTGTGACAATACCGAGCCCAATGGACCTTGATTTTCAACGATCTGCTGCAAAGTTTGAATCATGGCCTCAGCATTTCCAAAC
>PVMK01168465.1_pt1 | contig 18788 bp, 18 predicted proteins | sample 1853481 | NCBI WGS metagenome assembly PVMK01 (sample SAMN08533507, study PRJNA380276) | Marine sediment metagenome, whole genome shotgun sequencing project. | reverse complement strand
TGGCGGGTAAAGCAGAACCGGATATGATTACTATATTTGCCCAATTAATTGAATCTTTATGAAATATTCGTAAAGATTCTTTAAAGTTTACGACTTAATATTATTACTAAATATTGAAAACTATTTTATGAGTTACCTAGAAACCACGCATGACTTGTATAAAGAAGCTGCATTATCCCCGGATGTTGGACTTTGCTGCACAACCAACCCAATATGGGAACTTCCCGGGTTGAAGATCCCTAAGATAATGCAAGAAATGAACTATGGCTGTGGAAGTACGGTACATGCACGTGATCTTACCAGCAACCCAAAAACCCTCTACGTAGGTGTTGGTGGTGGAATGGAATTATTACAATTCGCCTATTTCAATCGTCAAAAAAATGGTGTTGTTGGAGTTGATGTTGTAGATGAAATGCTCGAAGCTTCCAGAAAAAATTTCATCGAAGCCGAAACGATGAATCCTTGGTTTAAAAGTGAGTTTGTGGACTTGAAAAAAGGGGACGCATTGAACTTGCCGGTGGATGATGATTCTATCGATGTAGCTGCCCAAAATTGTTTATTCAATATTTTTAAGGCAGAAGATCTAAAACGGGCCATCGAAGAGATGTATCGAGTATTAAAGCCTCATGGCAAATTGGTTATGAGTGATCCTACCTGTGAACAGCCTATGAGCGAAGCACTTCGGAACGATGACCGTCTTCGTGCCCTATGTCTTAGTGGTAGTATACCTATTGCTGAATATGTGAAAGCCCTTACCGACGTTGGATTTGGTACCATCGAAATTCGGGCACGTAAACCCTATAGAATACTCGATCCAAAAAGTTATCCGACAGATAAATTGGTCTATATCGAATCTATAGAAATAGCTGCTATCAAAGACTCAATGCCGGAAGACGGCCCTTGTATCTTTACAGGAAAGGCTGCTATTTTCTACGGTAATGAGAACTTTTTTGATGATAAAAAAGGACACGTTTTAGTGAAAAATCAACCTTTGGCTATTTGTGACAAAACAGCCGAAGACCTTGCTAACTTAGGAAGAGATGATATTTTTATTAGCGAGTCTACCTTTCATTATGACGGTGGAGGATGTTGCTAAATATAATTGTAACATTATTTTACTGAACAGGTGTAAGTGTCATTTCTAAATCACGTCTTATATTCTAGATCTTTCGCTAACCAATAGCTATTTATGATATTGATTCTCTTATTTATTGCCGCTTGTTTCCTGGCTTACAGCAATGGTGCTAATGATAATTTTAAGGGAGTTGCTACCCTTTTTGGAAGTGGAACCACCAATTACAAGCAAGCGATAAATTGGGCAACTGTTACTACTTTTGCCGGTTCCATCGCCGCGATATTTTTAGCGGAAGAGCTCGTAAAAAACTTTTCGGGAAAAGGATTGGTTCCAAATGAACTTCTTCAAAGCCCAATTTTTGCAATCTCTATAGCATTAGGGGCAGCTATTACCGTACTTCTTGCCACTAAAATTGGAATGCCCATCTCCACTACCCATAGTTTGGTGGGTGCCTTATTTGGTGCCGGAGTGATGGCGATTGGTGCAGAATTCAATTTTGCCAAGTTAGGCAAGACTTTTTTAATGCCTCTTATCGTTAGCCCTTTAATGGCCATAGTTCTTAGTTTTTTAGTTTATATAATTTTTAGGCACTTGAGAGAAAAACTAGGAGTTACAAAGAAGAGTTGTTTGTGTATTACTGAAACCAGAACAGTCGCTCAGATCGAGGATTCAAATTTGGCTTTTACAACTGGGACAGTTATAAAAACGACTCATTGTGAAAATGGATGCATAGACGGTTATGAAGGACGTCTTTTAGGGATATCCTCTCAAAAAGTTTTGGATAGTTTACACTACCTCAGCGCTGGTGTGGTTAGCTTTGCGCGGGGTTTAAACGACACTCCAAAAATTGTGGGGCTGTTGGTTATTATCAATACCCTGGATATAAAATGGGGAATGATCGCGGTGGCAATCACCATTGCTATTGGTGGATTATTAAACGCTAAAAAAGTAGGGGTCACTATAAGTAAAAAAATTACCCCTATGAATTCTGGTCAGGGTTTTACGGCAAATCTGATCACAGGATTGCTGGTCACAACGGCTAGTTTTCATGGACTACCTGTATCGACGACCCACGTATCCGTGGGTTCTATTTTTGGGATTGGAACTGCAACCAAAAAAGCGGACACCAAAATGGTCTCTAAGATATTACTCTCATGGCTTCTAACACTACCTATTGCTGCTCTTGCAAGCGGGTTGATATATATACTGCTGGAAAGTTTTTTGTAGTTTTGCACCATGGAAAAATATATCGATATATTAAAAAATTCTTACTCCGGTTATTTCAATTATTTGCTCGAAGAGATCACACATTTCCATTGGGATAATTATTTCTACGGATTGATAATATTGTCTTTGGTAGTATGGGGATTGGAATTACTGTTGCCGTGGCGAAAGGAGCAAAGAACTTTCCGTAAAGATTTCTGGTTAGATACTTTTTACATGTTTTTTAACTTTTTTCTACTCAATCTTATAGTGTTAATTGCCCTTTCAAATGCAACCGAGGCTGTATTCAATGACCTACTCAGTACAATTAATCTCAAAATTTCGGATTTTGAGTTATTCGATGTGGATGCCCTTCCCTACGGTTTAGGATTACTTGTTTTTTTCCTTGTCTCAGACTTTGTACAATGGAACACTCACCGCTTGTTACACCGTGTCCCTTTTCTTTGGAATTTCCACAAAGTTCATCATAGTGTAAAAGAAATGGGTTTTGCAGCGCATTTGCGTTATCACTGGATGGAACCTGTTGTGTATAAATCAATATTATATATTCCCATAGCTATCATTGGCGGGTTCGATGCTCAGGACGTTGCTATAGTATACTTCTTCACACTTATGGTGGGTCATCTCAATCACGCTAATTTGGGGTGGGACTATGGATTCCTTAAATATATCTTTAACAACCCAAAAATGCATATTTGGCATCATGCAAAAAATCTTCCTGAAACTGTAAAGTATGGTGTAAACTACGGACTAACGCTAAGTCTTTGGGATTATCTTTTCAAAACCTCCCACATACCACACGACGGGCGTGACATTGAATTGGGTTTTGAAGGAGATGAAACATTTCCAGGTGGATTTTTAGAACAAGAAATTTATCCGTTGAAAACCAAAAAGTAATCTATTGTGTAGTTTACATTATAATTTGGTTTCTTAAAAACTAATAATATGAAAATAATTATAAGGATAGTTGCGCTTTTAGCCATTGTTTTTAGTTTGCACAATTGTACTCTATTTACCGCTGCAGGTTTAAGCAGTCAAGGGCAGCCCATTAAAAAAGTAATCTCCCCTTTGAAATCTACAACTGCGAATTCGACAGTAAATTTGGATCATTCACAATGGGATATGTTATTAAAAAAGCATGTCGATGAGGATGGCTTAGTCAATTATATGGGTTTTAAAAATGATCGTGAAGCACTCAGTGATTATTTGGAAATGCTGTCTACACAGCAACCCGATAGTAATTGGAGCGTTCAGGAGTTATTGGCGTATTATATCAATTTGTACAACGCGTACACTGTGGATCTTATCTTAGAGAACTATCCGCTAAATAGCATAAAAGATATTAGCGGTGCCTGGACGAAGGGTATTGTACCTATTGGTAAGAACCATCTTTCTTTGGGAGGGATAGAAAATGGGGTTCTGCGTAAAATGAACGAACCTCGAATCCATTTCGCCATAAATTGTGCCTCTATTTCATGTCCCAACTTGCTCAATGAAGCTTATACAGCTGCCAAGATCAATGAGCAATTGAATAGAGCTACTCAAGAGTTTATCAATAGCAGTAAGAACGATATTAACCCCAACAATCCTCAACTATCCTCGATCTTTGATTGGTACCGAAAAGACTTTGTGGTGGATGGTGAACAGAATGTAATCGACTACATAAATCAGTTCAGCAATACGAAGATCAGCCGTGATGCTACCATAGATTATAAAGAATACAATTGGAATTTAAACGAACAACAATAGGTTTAATATATTTGCTCTATGATATCCATTGTGATTCCTGTCTTAAATGAGGCTGAAACGATTGAGGACCTACTACAACATATATCAGAAAATGTTTTGGCTGCAAGTGTTTCAGAGATAGTGGTAGTAGATGGTGGCAGTGATGATAACTCTCGTGAGATAGTGGCTCGATTTGCCGATACTTCCCTGATCAATGTTATTTCCATCAATTCAAATAAAGGAAGAGCCAAACAGATGAATGTCGGCGCCAAAGTAAGTACGGGTAGCATATTATATTTTCTTCATGCAGATTCCTATCCCCCCTATGGATTTGATTCTTTGATAATCTCTGAAGTAGAAAAAGGAAATAGTGCGGGCTGTTTCCGAATGAAATTTGATAGCAATCATCCTATTTTGAGGTTTTCACAGTGGTTTACACAATTCAATTATAAATTTTGCCGCGGAGGAGACCAGTCTTTGTTCGTCACTCGAAATGCCTTCGACGAATTGAATGGTTATAATGAATCCTATACTATATACGAAGATTGTGAGTTTATCAACCGTATTTACGGCAAGTATAATTTTGCTATCATCAGTGACCGCTTAACGACATCTGCTCGAAAATACGAACAACATGGAACGGTTAAACTTCAATATCATTTCACAGTGATCCATCTGAAAAAAATGTTCGGAGCTTCCGCCGAAACATTGAGTCAATATTACCGAAAACATATCGCATCGTAATTTAGTTTTAGCGGATGAATTGAGTAAAATCCTCTCTGTTGTATTGTGAGCCAGGCAAACTTCGGCTACTGTAGTTTTTTTATGAGATGTTGCTTAAAAAGTATTTTCATTTATTATTTTTAAAGCGTGTTCGTATGACAATTTCAGCAGGTTTATTTTGGGGTGTAAACCGAACATTTTCATGCCCGCCCGCTTCTTGGTGATTGATATACCATTTCCAAACAAACCCACCGGCATACCAATCTTCCTTATGAATTTCGTCAAAATATGCGTTGGTTAAATTTGTTTGGGATTCCAGGTTGACCTGCGTCATATTCCGATCACTTTTCCAGGGCTCTTTCCCTGCAAAATCGACACTTCGGTAGCCGTATTCAGTGAACAGGATCTGTTTTTTTTCTCTTTCTGAAACATTTTTTAATTCTTCCTTCCATCGCTGCCAGCCCGCTCTAGCTTCCTCCACCGTGGGGGTTTTACTTTCTGAAACCGGGAAGTAACCATCTACTCCAATATAATCCAATTCCTTCCAAAAGGGAACCCGTTTGTACTCGTCCCAATTGGCAGCATAAGTTAATTTACCTTTGTATTTCTTCTTTATTTCAACGATCAGATCATTCCAATAAGTACCGCGGCTAACAATAAACTGTTCCAATTCTGTACCGATGCAGAATATTTCTACATTCATATCTTGTGCCAGTTCAGCATACGTCAAAATAAAATTGCGATACGAATCTTCAAGTACCTTCCAATCTTCCTCAGTACTCATCTTTAGAAAACCTGTGAACTCTCCCCTCCAAATCCAGATCTGTGGTTTCATCATTATTTTCACTTTATTCTTCTGAAGCAATTCTATATACTGTTTTGCACCGGCTTTTGTTTCACCAAACCATTGTCGTTGAGTATTGAACACGATCTCAGGTGTTTCCAGGCTTCGGATAAAACCAAAAGGCATCACCGCTGCATAATTGGCATTGACTTGTATCATCGGTGTGATATTCTCCTGAGCTAACTGTAAGCGGGAAGCGACAAAACTTAACCCATTTATTTTTTCCCGGGACTCTTGAGCGCAGTTTGAAAAAAATACTGAACATGTAAAAACAATGCAAAAGAGTCGTCTTATCATTTTAGATTTTTAGAAAATGAAAGATACAATTTTCTTGCAATGTTTGTGCTTCCTCTGCTTGCCGAAATTCGGAAAATATTTCGACAAGCGGGAAGACTTATTTCAATATATTACTTTGAATTTAGACGCCAATCGTACGGATAGTAGGTCACTTCAGCGTCTTTGGGTACTATTTTTTTTCGATAGTTGTTGAGGAAATCTATCTCTGTCTGACCCCCTTTAACAAAATCTTCCTTATACCATTTAAAAATTTCCGAAAAGGCAACTTTCTTATCGGAAACCTTGATAAAAGAACTGTCGTTGAGCGCTTTTATTGTTTGCTGTTCCAATAAATTTTCGAGATTTGAGGCTGTATATGCTTTGCTGATTATGGGAGGGCACCCCAGTGCTCCGCACACCAACACAAAGTGAAAACGGGCATCGTCAAATTGAGCACGGAGATTCTTGTTCTCTATATCGTTTAAAGTGATAGATGTGCCACCGAGATCGTATTTGGTCTTATCGAAGAATCCCTTTTTGTCCAAAGGCGATTTTATGGGATAATTATCGACGATCCCTTTTATTACCGCAAGGTTATAAGCATTGATCCAAAAGGCTTGATATGTTTTTGGATCTTTGATGGAAACTCTTACTAGTTGGGCTGTTTCCAGCGCTGAATTCAGCTTGTCGGGATTATTTTTAATCGCTGAATAATCTACTTTTCCATCAGACACATAAGTTATAAAAATAGCATCTGCTTCATCGAAGAAATTTTGAACCATTTGAGAATGGCTTTCAGAAACACTGAAAGCTAAAATTGACAATATTAGTATAAAAGGTTTTTTCATTATTGACTCTTTGCTGACGGCTAAGTCGATGCTATTACGAGATAACTTACATTGTTTCTATTAAAATTTTGCAAATCACAGGAACAGCAACAATTCCGAAGTGAAAAAACCATCTAAATTTAAAAATTACTTTTATTGTAATGTTTGTAACTTTGATTCCGACATACTATTGAAAAAAAAAGTTGAATGGAAATTTCCGAAGTGAACAATCTAAGAGAGGGAATAAGTAAGAACATCAATATTCTCCTCGGACCAACCAGGTTGGGCCCTTCATACCCCAAGCTTCCAAATATCAATGAATTCGGAGAAACAAGAATCTCTGGATTGTACATAAAAGGAGACGCCGCCGGTACTCCTCTGATCAAAGTTGGATTGAATGAAGGGTTTGATTGGGTAAATAATATACAGGGTGACTTAAAAACCCTAAAAGACAATGGTAGCCTGGACTATCAGGTTATTATTGTAGGTAGTGGAGCCACGGGTTTCGCTGCAGCCAAGAGATGCCATGAGCTTGATATTTCCTATTTGCTTTTAGAATCAGAGCGATTCGCAAGTACGATTCAAAATTTTACCAAGGGTAAGCCTCTTTTTAATGAACCTCACTCTTTAGAACAAAGAGGAAGCATTTGGTTTGAAGAATGTTCCAAGGAAGAATTACTCGAAAAGTGGAACGAACAGCGCGAAGAGTTCGACATGAATTTAAAAGAATTTGAGAAGGTTGAGGACATCAAGGGAACTAAAGGCAATTTTAAGGTGATCACCAATAAGGGCTCCTATACAGGAGGCCTCGTCTTGTTGTCTATTGGTAAAGCCGGAAATCCGAGAAAAACCGGTGTACCCGGCGAAAAAGAACATGCCGAACGAATTTTCCACACCCTTGCAGATGCCGACATCTATACCAACTCCAATGTACTGATTTATGGAGGGGGAGACGTGGCCTGTGAAGCAGCTCTTGCCTTGAGCGATCACAATATAGTTACCATGGTGACAATAGACAAAGAGTTTATCTACCCTAAAAAGAGAAATGCCGATGCCTGTTTGGAAAAGGTAAAGGAAGGAAAACTTAAATTGCATTTTGATACAAGTCTTGAAGCTATCACCAGTGATCATGTCGTCATCATGGCTCAGGAAAGTGGAGAGAAAAAGGAGGTTCTAAATGATGTTGTCTTTGAAATGATCGGAGCCATCCCTCCTATCGGATTTTTTAAGAAGGTTGGAATAGACCTGGCGAATTCCTGGCATGGAAATAAGTGGATAGCGATAGTAATAGGCCTGCTTACCATGACCGGAATAAGTATATGGGCATACGAACTCGGTGTGAATGACGGCTCATTTTATGGGAGCCTGGGAGGTTTTTCATTTATTTCGGGTTTAGGTGTTCTGGCTTTTATGGGCTATAAACGCAATAAATGGGCCTGGTTGTGCCTTACATTGATACTTAGTTATGTGATCTACGCTGCAAAAAGCAGTTCTCCTAAATATCCATTTCATTGGATAGGTAGTGATGCGATCGCAGACTATCTTGGAAGTGGTTTTTTTGAGTATTTTATTCCCAAAGCTGTGATCGCTTTAAAAGGCGCACCCTCTTTTTGGTATTCAGCCTTGTATACATTTTTAGTCCTGTTCTTTGGTATCAAAGCGATGAAAAGGTGGGGGATAGACCATAAGGATAACCATCAGATAAAAAGGTTCATCTCCATTATGGCGTTTCAGATCATATTCTTCATTATAGTGAATATGGTGCTATCTGTTTTAATCGGTAAATATTATTGGAGAGGATGGGGCTTGTATCAGCCGTTTCCGTTATTCTACAATACCTTTTTCTGGTGGTATGAAGGAGATCCCGTTTGGATAAAATGGGGATTTATTGGCTTTGGCTTATTTCTAACCTTTGTTGCCATTCCAATCTTTGTAAGATTCCATGGCATGAGATTTTGTACCTGGGTCTGTGGGTGCGGAGGTCTTGCTGAAACTTTGGGAGATACCTGGAGGCATCTTGCTCCAAAAGGATTAAAAAGTCAAAAATGGGAGTTTCAAGGACCGTTGGTATTAATTTGGGCGTTCATTTCTCTTGCCGTTATTTTCTTTGCGTTCGGAACGGATGGAAATAATGGTTTTTGGTCTACCTATGATTATGTTGTCGATTTTTGGCTGGTTGCCGTGATACCTATCGGCCTATATCCCTTTTTTGGGGGTAAGACCTGGTGTCGCTATTGGTGCCCCTTAGCACATTACATGAAAATACTCTCGGCTTGGTTTGGTAAGCTAAAAATTGTATCGAATAACAAGTGTATCAGTTGTACACAATGTTCGACCTATTGTCAAGTGGGTGTTGACGTGATGAAATTTGCCAAAAACCAGGAGACATTCGACAATACTAATAGTTCATGTATTCACTGTGGAATTTGTATAACGGTTTGTCCAATGGATGTACTTTCCTTTGATAACGGATCTAAAAAGGTAAGCGTTAAGCCAACAGAAATACTAATTGATACTGATAAGGATTTAACGAGATTGATGAATCCAAAATAAATTTTGAGCCAAATTGATCACTAAAAATACTGAACTTTCGGGAATTTTAATTCTGAAAGGTTTTTATTTGCATGGTTAGGAATCAATCTTCATCTCGTCTAATGCTACAAGAATTTTATTATGTCTAAGACACTGGCTTTTCTTATTTTCTTCGGAATTACGATGATTTCAGGATTTGCTGCCGGAGAGAAAGTATATATTAAAAAATATTGGGCTAACGGTACTATTAAAGCTGAAGGTTGGCAGATGGACACGGTTAAGACCGACTATTGGATATTTTATCACTCAAATGGTATCGTCGCCTCCAAAGGACATTTCAGAAATAATAATAAAAACGGGTATTGGTATTTTAACGATATCGGAGGACATCTTGAAAAAGAAGGACATTACGTTAACGGAAGTGCTGAAAATTGGTGGATCTTTTACGATATTACCAACTCAAAAACACGTAAAATTCAGTACAAGAACAATCTAAAGAATGGCTACAGTTTGTGTTATAAAAACGGAAAATTGACCAAGGCCGAAAAGTATACCAACGATAAAAAAGTAGCAGAATGGACTTCGTTACTAGCATTTAAACTTGATAATCCCGGAGTTTCGTTTTGATGGATCCTTCTATAAAAGTAATTATCCCTGCCTATAACGAAGCAGATTCTATTGAGAAGGTCATAGGTGATATCCCGACTCTTGTTTCTGAAATTATTGTGGTAAGCAACAATTCCAGCGATGCGACCGAAACAATTGCCAGAACTGCCGGCGCTACGGTTCTAAAAGAAAATAGAAGAGGGTATGGTTATGCCTGTTTGAAGGGTATGGAATATGTTTCTGAACTTCCTTCGAAACCTGATATAATTGTCTTTTTAGATGGAGATTATAGTGATTATCCCGAGCAACTCCTCGAAATTATAAAACCCATAATCGAAGACAAAATTGATTTTGTAGTTGGTGCAAGAGAAAAAAAATTACGTGAAAAAGGATCGATGACCGTCCCCCAGATTTTCGGCAATTGGCTCGCCACTCGATTGATGCGAATTTTCTATCGATCTAAATTTACCGATTTAGGGCCTTTTCGGGCGATTACCTATGCTAAATTGCTCGATCTGAATATGCAGGATAAAACATATGGATGGACCGTAGAAATGCAATTAAAAGCACTTCGAAAGAAATATTCTTACGTTGAAGTCCCCGTCAAATACCGTAACAGAATTGGCGACTCAAAAGTTTCGGGAACACTTAAAGGTACTATATTTGCAGGCATTAAAATTTTAGGTTGGATCTTTAAATACAGTTTTAAAAAATGATACTTGAAAATATTATCATAGTCATTTACTCGACCGCTTTGGCGATCATATTTTTGTATGCTTTGGCACAACTCAACCTCCTTTTTAATTATGTGAAGGCTAGAAAAAAGATTGAAAATTGTCCGAAGTTTGATCTTTCAAACATAAACGAAGTGCCTAATGTCACCATTCAACTACCGGTATACAACGAATTGTATGTCATGGAGCGATTGCTCAATAATATAGCGCAAATAGATTATCCGAAAGATAAGCTGGACATTCAAGTGTTAGACGATTCTACCGATGAGTCCTTTGATGCGAATGCTGTCCAAATTAAGAAATTACAAGAATCCGGAGTGGACATTCAACATGTGACCCGGGAAAATAGGATTGGATTTAAAGCGGGTGCTTTAAAAGAAGGATTAAAAACCGCCAAAGGGGAATTTATCGCTATTTTCGATGCCGATTTCCTTCCGGGGAAAAACTGGCTAAAAAATACGATTCCCTATTTTAAAGATCCAGAAATTGGGGTGGTGCAAACGCGCTGGGGACATATCAACAGAGATTATTCCATTCTCACACGCGTGCAAGCCTTCGCTCTCGATGCCCATTTCACACTGGAGCAGGTAGGGCGTAATAGTAAAGGACACTTCATTAATTTTAATGGTACCGCGGGAGTATGGCGCCGCGAATGTATTATCAATTCGGGTAACTGGCGAGGAGATACGCTTACCGAAGATCTTGATCTTAGTTACCGGGCCCAGCTGAATAATTGGAAGTTTAAATACCTGGAAGAGGTTGAGACTCCAGCCGAACTCCCTGTAGTGATGAGTGCCGCTCGAACACAGCAATTTCGATGGAACAAGGGAGGTGCGGAGAACTTTCAGAAAATGTCCTGGAAAGTTTTAAGAAATAAAAATACTTCTTATAAAACCAAAATACACGGTATTCTGCACCTCTTGAACAGTACTATGTTTTTAAATATACTCATAGTGGCTGTTTTAAGCATCCCAATGCTATATATAAAAAATGAATACGCTCATTTAAGTACCTACTTTATTGTTATGAGCTTCTTCGTAATCAGTACCCTTATTTTCTTTATCTGTTATTGGTTTACTTATAGGAATATTTACGGAGGAGGGATAAGTCGGTTTTTTGAGTATATTGGAATGTTCTTTGTGTTCTTCTCAGTTGCGATGGGTTTTTCATTGCATAATTCGGTAGCCGTATTAGAAGGCCATTTCGGGAAGAAAAGTGAATTTATACGCACCCCAAAATTCAATATAAATACCCTTAATGACAGTTGGAAAGGGAATAAATACCTTAAGAAAAAGATATCTCCTCACGTAATTCTCGAGGGGATTTTAATGCTGTATTTTGCTTTTGGAATGTACTCTGCGTTTGTGGTTGGAGACCAGGGAGGTGATTTTGGGTTGTTTCCATTTCACCTAATGCTTTTTGTTGGCTTTGGCTATGTCTTCTTTAAGAGTCTAACTTCGAAAGTATAACGACACCTCCTTTGAGCCTGTCGTTATGAAAATTCGTAGTAACTTATCCTCGATTGTAATAATTCATAATACTTGATCGAACTAATACGCTGCGAACTGTGAGGCTTATTTTTTACTGCCTTTTTTTAACGATGAGTTTTTGTTGTGCCCTGAGCCAGGAAACCATTCCCAAAGATCCCATATATGTAAACATGGTGGAAATTCGTCATGACAATGATTTTCTTATGTTTACAGACCGATATTATACGACGGGAAATTTTATAGGATGGAGAAGGCTTTTGGATCAAAAAAACAATTCTTCAGATAAAATGCAATACAGTCTTTTTATCCAACAGGAAATATACACCCCGGCAGATCTACTGGAAACTGAAATCAGAAAGTTCGACAGGCCTTATGCCGGCTTTCTCGGATTGACCAATGGACTCACAATTACAAATACCAAAAGATTGCTGGATATTCAATTTACTATTGGCATTACAGGGCCATACTCAGGGGCAGAGGGATTACAAACAGCTTTTCATAAAAATGCATTTGATTCTCGTATGGCTACATGGTTAGGACAAATTAAGACAGGGGCCTATGGAAATCTGTATGTAACCTTTACGAGAGAATGGAAATGGCAACCCAATCCATTTAGTGTTCATTTTGCACTAAGTCCCAAAGCCGCCGTTGGGAACAGAGACATTTACTTTCAGCCGGAAGCTGCTTTTTATTTTGGAAGAAGGAATTCAATACAGACCACTTCGGCCTATCAACAATTAGGAAGTACCCAAAACGAATATTTTTTTACCATTAGAATGGCATATCGATATATCGTCCATGATGCCCTATTGGAAGGAAATATAATCGGGGATTCTTCGCCGTTTCTGATAGATCCGTACAGAAATATGTTCTTATACAATTTTGAATTCTACACCCGTATGAAGCGTCACAATATAAAATTCACCTATAATTTTAGGACACCGGAAACACGAAGAACATTTCCACATTTGTATTTCACTATAACCCTCGCCCGGTCTTTTTAATTTTTGAGAACAATGAATGCAACCCTTATAAAAAATATCCTTTTGATTCTTTTTTTATGTGTCATTTCCGAAAGCATTTTGGCGCAAAACGAGATCGACTTAAATCCAAAAAATCAAATAGAATTTCAACATGATAATGATATAATAGGACTCACAGATCGCTATTATACCAGCGGTCTTTTCTTAACCTATCGACGACGCTTGATAAAGGGAATATTCCCGTCTGTAACAGAGCAACTTAGCTTACAGTTTCAAGTAATGGCTTATACACCTGACGATCTGGATGCAGTGGATGTCAATAAATTTGACCGCCCGTATGCGGGATTTTCAGGTTTGAAAATGGGCTGGTCTTTCGCGAAAAAAGATTGGTTGATCGAAAGCAAATTCCTCATTGGCCTAACCGGCCCGTCCTCAGGAGCAGGACAATTTCACCGGTGGTTTCATTCAGAAGTTATTAATTTTAGCATTGCTCCCTGGATCGCAGAAATCGAGGACAGTTTTCACACCAACCTGGAATTAATTTTGGTCAAGGAATGGCAGCTATCGCCAAATCCATTTAGTGTTTATCTGGCATTGACGCCTGCCCTGGCGTACGGTACTAAAGACGTGTATATTGAGCCGAAGATCATTTTTTATTTTGGGAGAAGAAATCCGTTGAACTCAAGTATCGCCTATGACCAAATTGGTTCTGTGGAAAACGAAACCTTTTTTACCATGCGTTTGGCTTACAGATATGTATCGCACAATGCCTTGCTGCAAGGCAATCGATCGGGGGACAATTCACCCTTTACTATTGAGCCCAATGAAAAGTTGGTGGATTTTGGTTTTGACCTCCGTCATCGCTCAAAAAAGAATTATTATAAGTTTGGCTATCACTCTCTCTCAAGTGAAGCGGCCGAGCTTCACAAGCACAAATATCTTAGCATATCGTACGGCAGAAGTTTTTAAAATGCTATTGGATACCGCTAGCATATTTATAATTTTTTAAGCTAAAATTCCACTTCAACTTCAAGTAATTCCCCATCACGATCTACTGTGACTTTAGCCTTTTGACCTACTTCAAAAGTGGCAAGCGCTTTCATATAACTCATCATATCGGTAACCGATATCGTATCTAGTTTTTTAACCACATCCCCTTTTTGAAGTCCTGCTTTTTGCGCAGGTCTATCCTCACTAACACCATCAATACGCATGCCTTCTCCGGTAAATAAATAATCGGGCACCACGCCCAAACCAACTTTGAAAGCAGGAACTTCTTCACTTTCGTTCTTAGTTTTTCTGAAGGCTAACTTCCCATCGTCATCAAGATCAGTAAGAATATTAATAATATAATTTGCGATAAGTTCCATCCCTTCATAATTTAACTTTTCAGCATCATCACCGGGTTTGTGGTAATCCTCGTGTTGTCCCGTAAAAAAACTCAATACCGGAATATCCGCCAGATAAAAAGATGTGAAATCACTGGGGCCTATGCCACTCTCATGCTCTTTAATTATGAGCCCTTGATCGTTATTGGCAAAAAGGATTTGTTTAAATATAGGCGAAGTTCCCACCCCATGAACAGCTATAGTGTTTTCTTCATTAAGACGGCCTACCATATCGAGATTGATCATATAAGCGATACTTTCGATAGGAATGGTTGCATTCTTCAAATAATAATTCGATCCTAAAAGACCCAATTCCTCTCCGGAAAAAGCGATAAAAAGATAGTTATGATCATTGATTTCATCAAGTCTGCTCGCTATATGAAGGATCATTGCCACACCACTTGCATTATCGTCAGCACCATTATGAATCGAGTCTCCTTCACGAAACAAAGACCCTTCGCCTCCCAGTCCTAAATGATCATAGTGTGCCCCAATTACAATAGTAGTTTCGGCATTATTGTCATAATACCCAATCACATTGCGTCCTTTTGCCAGGCCTTCTCCTTCCAATGTATCTGCTACTTTAGCCTCTTGGTGTGGATTCGTACTGGGTTTAAAAGTAAATTCCTGAAAATATCCTTCAGTACCTTTAGGTTCTAACTCTAATTCTTTAAACCGCTTCACTATGAAGTCCGCCGCTTTTAGTTCGCCTTCGGTTCCGGTTTTTCTCCCCAGGAAATCATCACTAGCCAAAACAAAAACATCTTCCTTCATCGTTACTATTTCTTTAACTTCGTTTTTACAACTTACAAAAAGAGTTAGGGTAAAAAGTATAATAAATGCTCGCATATCGTTATTTTTGCACAAAAGTAAACTAAAAATGAGATTTATAGCATTCTGTCTACTACTAACCGCAATTATTTCTTGTAAAAATAACAAAGATAGTTCAACGGTGCCCGTTACTGATGAGACCGATGGGTTCAGTACCCAAACATCCTCTATTAAAAAGACTAACGACACCTTGATATATCCCGAGGAAAAACACTTTAAATCCATACGGCAGGTAACCTTTGGAGGTGATAATGCAGAAGCCTATTGGAGTTTTGATGATAAACAATTGTTGTTTCAGTCCAACTTTAAAGGTTGGGACCTGGAATGTGATCAAATGTTCTTAATGAATGCGTCACAAACCTTTGAGGATTCAAAACCTCCTATGATCAGTACAGGTAAAGGGCGTACGACTTGCGCGTATTTTTTACCGGACAATCAACATTTTTTATATGGTTCGACTCATTTGGTAGACGATAACTGCCCCGATGTACCTCTTCGAGAAAACGGAAAATACGTATGGCCGGTCTATGACAGCTTCGATATTTTTATAGCAGACCTCCAGGGAAACATTACAGCACAACTCACAAATGAACCGGGCTATGATGCTGAAGCAACGGTTTCACCCAAGGGAGATAAAATAGTATTCACATCCATGCGATCCGGTGATCTTGAATTATACACTATGAATCTTGATGGGAGCGATGTTAAACAGATCACAGACGAACTTGGCTACGATGGAGGTGCCTTCTTTTCACCGGATGGAACCCAATTGATCTTCCGCTCATCGCGTCCAAAATCTGAAGCTGAGATCAAGGAGTACAAGGATCTACTGGCTCAAGGGTTGGTACAACCTACTCAAATGGAACTTTTTATTTGTAATGCGGATGGTAGCAATTTGCGCCAATTGACCCATCTTGGCAATGCCAATTGGAGTCCGTTCTTTCATCCTAGCGGAAAGAAAATTCTATTCAGCAGTAATTATGAAGCTGAAAGAGGCTTCCCGTTCAACCTATACTTAATTGACCTGGATGGGAGAAATCTGGAACGCATCACCCATGGGGAAACCTTTGATGCTTTTCCAGTATTCTCGAATGATGGGAAGTACCTTGCCTTTTCGTCCAACCGGAACAACGGTGGTAATAGAGACACCAATCTTTTTATAGCCGAATGGCAAGACTAATATCTATTGTAGTATTTTAATCAAACCAACGAGGATTAAAATATTCATACAAGTGACAGACCCTATATTTTGAATTTTCTGAAAACAAATCGAATCCCTCTCCTCTATGCATTGCTTTGCCTTATATTCTATTGGGTTTTTGCCTATGATCTGGTTCGAAGTGACTTTATTAAGCTCATCACCCTTTTTATAGCCCTTTTCTTTATAGGGTTTCAACTTATAAAGATGTATGGCTGGAACTTTTGGCTTTTAGCTGGCTTTGGAGTAGCTTTTAGGCTTATTTTTTTGCCTGCAATTCCGAATTTATCCCAAGATTTCTATCGGTTTATCTGGGATGGCCGCTTGGTACTGAACGGAATCAATCCCTACTTATTCACTCCTGAAATGTTAATGGGAGATTCCTCCTTATCACACGGATTGGTTATAACCAACGCTCAACAACTTTATGATGGCATGGGTGCTCTCAATGGCAGCCATTACAGTAATTACCCGCCGATCAACCAATTGTTTTTTGCCATTGGCTCCTTGTGGACCGGCAAGGGTGTTCTTGGTTCGGTGATCGTATTGCGAATTGTAACTATTTTGGCTGATATAGGTATTTTGTACTACGGTAAGAAATTGCTTGAACAGCTGCAACTCCCGGTTAAAAATATCTTTTGGTATTTCCTCAACCCATTTATTATTATTGAGCTTACCGGCAATCTGCATTTTGAAGGAGTAATGCTCTTTTTTGTTGTTTGGTCCCTGTATTCGCTTCATAAAGGCAAGTGGTTTTGGGCAGCTGTATTATTGGGAGTTTCGGTTTCCGTGAAACTGATTCCGTTGTTATTCCTGCCGCTTTTCTTTAAGTATTTTGTAAAAAAGAAGGCTATTGGAAAAGGATTTCGTAAGCTTTCAATGTTTTATACAGCCATTCTTGCCACTGTCACACTCACTTTCGCACCTTTTTTATCTTCGGATTTTATCTCTAACTTCTCGGAGGCGATCCTGTTATGGTTTCAGAATTTTGAATTCAATGCCAGTGTTTATTATATCATTAGATATATTGGATTTCAAACAATAGGGTGGAATATCATCGCCGATGTGGGGAAGATACTTCCACTTGTGGTACTATTTGTTTTACTCTTGCTCGCATTCTTCCGAAGAAATGAAACCACACAAAAGTTGATCACGGTGATGCTTTTAGGAATCTCTTTCTATTTTTTATTATCCACAACCATACACCCCTGGTATGTGGCAACACCCTTGATGCTCTCTGATTTTTACCAAATATAAGTTTCCCATTGTATGGAGCTTACTAGCGATGTTGAGTTACTCCGCCTATGGAGCCGATGGCTTTTCGGAGAATTTATGGCTGGTTGCTGTGGAGTATTTGATCGTGATTGGAGTTGCTATATTAGAAATGGTCAGATATGATCATTTGCCCTGGGGTAAAAAGTCTGGGATAATAGCACAGAGATAACAGGGCTATAACATATTAAAGGTATTGATCTCCTGTTCAGTTAGATGACGATAACGGCCGCGGGGTAAGTCTTTTTTGGTGAGTGGCCCTAAAGTCACACAGTCAACCTTCACGACATTATAGCCCAGGTGATCAAAAATAGTTCGTATCACACTATTACCGGTATGTTTTATTTTTAAACCAACTTCCCTTTTGGGTGCATTGTTGACGTAACTAACATCCTCAACTCTTATTTCTTTCTCATCGATCTTAACTCCGTCGACAATTTTTTGCAGATCTGTTGCTTTGAGATTTTTGTCCAGTTCGATATGAAACAAACGATCCATCCCTTTTTTAGTGAATTTTTGACGAAAAGAATCGTCATTGGTAAATAACAGTAAGCCTGTGGCATTTCTTCCCAATCTACCAAATGGCCTGATCTTGGCATTAGTGGAATTCGCAACGATATCCATAACCGTCAATCCTTTGGAATCGCTGTTAGTGGTTGCCACCCCTTTGGGTTTATTGAGAATTACATAGGTTGCAGGTTCGGGATTGATTCGACGACCATCAAAACGCACTTCATCTGTAGGTTTTACCTTAAGGCCCATTTCGTTCATCACCTTTCCATTAACTGTTACCTGACCTGTCGCAATGTACATATCTGCTTCACGGCGTGAGCATATCCCACTATTGGCTATATATTTATTCAATCGGATCACATCTGTTCCAGACTTGGAACCAGTTGTATTTTTCGGCCCGGACGTTATATCGTCCTTTGTATTGTTTCTAAAGGGTTTCTTGCTACCTGCTCTGTTCGAAGTCGTTCCTTTTCCTTTATGTCCCTTCTTACTCATGTTTAAATTTTTTGCAAAGATAATATATTATGCAGGACGTACTATATGT
>PVMK01131771.1_pt1 | contig 18788 bp, 19 predicted proteins | sample 1853481 | NCBI WGS metagenome assembly PVMK01 (sample SAMN08533507, study PRJNA380276) | Marine sediment metagenome, whole genome shotgun sequencing project. | reverse complement strand
TTTAGTGACCGTACCGCAAACCGACTCAGGTGGGCGGGGTGAGAATCCCAAGGCGCGTGAGAGAACACTGGCTAAGGAACTCGGCAAATTGACACCGTAACTTCGGGAGAAGGTGTGCCCGCGCTCGTGATGAGACTTGCTCTTTGAGCGGGTGTGGGTTGCAGAGAATAGAGGGTTGCGACTGTTTACCAAAAACACAGGACTCTGCGAACTTGTAAGAGGACGTATAGGGTCTGACGCCTGCCCGGTGCTGGAAGGTTAAGAGGAGTTGTTAGCTTCGGCGAAGCAGTGAATTGAAGCCCCAGTAAACGGCGGCCGTAACTATAACGGTCCTAAGGTAGCGAAATTCCTTGTCGGGTAAGTTCCGACCTGCACGAATGGCGTAACGACATCCCTACTGTCTCGGCCAGTGACTCAGCGAAATTGTATTGAGCGTGAAGATACGCTCTACCCGCGACAAGACGGAAAGACCCCGTGAACCTTTACTGCAGCTTGGCAGTGAAATTCGGGACAGTCTGCGTAGGATAGGGGGGAGACTTTGAAGCCGGGATTCTGGTTTCGGTGGAGTCACCCTTGAAATACCACCCTGGCTGTTCTGGATTTCTAACCCAGCACCGTTATCCGGTGCGGGGACATTGCCTGGTGGGCAGTTTGACTGGGGCGGTCACCTCCTAAAAAGTAACGGAGGTGCGCGATGGTTCCCTCAGGCTGATTGGAAACCAGCCGTAGAGTGCAAAGGCATAAGGGAGCTTAACTGTGAGACCGACAGGTCGAACAGATGCGAAAGCAGGCCTTAGTGATCCGGTAGCTCCGCATGGAAGGGCTATCGCTCAACGGATAAAAGGTACTCCGGGGATAACAGGCTGATCGCGCCTGAGAGTTCATATCGGCGGCGCGGTTTGGCACCTCGATGTCGGCTCATCGCATCCTGGGGCTGGAGCAGGTCCCAAGGGTTTGGCTGTTCGCCAATTAAAGCGGTACGCGAGCTGGGTTCAGAACGTCGTGAGACAGTTCGGTCCCTATCTGTCGTGGGCGGAGGATACTTGAAGGGAGTTGACCATAGTACGAGAGGACCTGGTTGAACGTATCCCTAGTGTTCCGGTTGTTTCGCCAGAAGCATAGCCGGGTAGCTATATACGGAATCGATAACCGCTGAAAGCATCTAAGCGGGAAGCGAGCCCTAAGATGAGGTATCCCTGGACTTCGGTCCCTGAAGACCACTTGTAGACTACGAGTTTGATAGGCTGGGTGTGGAAGTGCGGCAACGCATGGAGCTGACCAGTACTAATCGGTCGTGAGGCTTGACCTATTTCTAAGACACGTTTCGTGCGTGACTTGAGATCAGGGTTGGAAGGAAGAGCTCGAGACAATCCATCAACACGGACTCTCGAACTTGCTTCTGATCCGCTTCACAGAAGCGGCACAGAGAAACTTTCTACGGATTCGGTGGCAATGTCGGTAGGGTCACACCCGATCCCATCCCGAACTCGGAAGTTAAGCCTATCAGAGCCGATGGTACTGCAGGGGAAGCCCTGTGGGAGAGTAGGACGTCGCCGGAATTATGGAAGCCCGTCTCGAAAGAGACGGGCTTTCTGCTTTGGGGAAGCGTCCCCAATCTTAGTCCCTAGTCGGTCTCGAGGAAGTTCGCCTTCCACGGTCCGATGCCGGTGATCTGCAGCACCGCCGGTCCGTCGGCGAGAACGAAATGATGCGCGTCTTTGGCGTTGACGTAGTAGTCGCCCGGACCAAACCAGGTGACGTTCTTACGGTCGATCTCGTCGCCGAAGCCAACGCCGATCTTTCCTTCCAAGATGGTCACTCGCTCATTGCGGGGGTGCCAATGGGGCTTCATCTCGAAGTCGCTGCCGGTCCGAAATCGAACCGTGAACAGCATCTCCTGCTTGGGGTCGCCCTCGAGAACCGCCATCTCGCAGCCAGCGGGGAGGGTGGGTGGACACGATACCCACGCTATCTCGTCTGCGCGTGAAGCAATCTGTCTCTCACCGGCAGGAAACCCCGCTTCTGTTACGCCTGCTTCAGGGCAGCTTGGCTTGGGCTGCGACGCGGCGCAGCCCGAAATGACGGCGAGGAGGGTCAACGAGAGAAGGAGAACTGTGTATCGCATGACCGATGCGTACCCCGAGACCAGATCTCCTGGCAAGTGCCGACCCGTTCGCTTGTGTCAGCCGGGGACGCGCGTCTTCCGCGGCCGCCGCCCAGCTGTCGATGAGGGAGATCTGGCTGAGCCACACGCGCCCCTCGCCATCGACGACCACACCTTCCCCGAGGACGCTGGTCTGGGTCGGCACCCCGCGGCGGTTCGTGAACGGGAGCGCGTCCGGATGGTGTGGGATCCGGGTGCGTCTGGCCGCATGCATTGAACCCGACACGCTCACGAGTTGGAGCTGGGTATGGAACTCGCCCAGCACCCACGCGTTGCCCTCTGCGTCGAGCGCGACGGCCAGTGGAAGGCCGCCATCGACGACTTTCTGTAGGCCAACAAGAATTTCGTGGCAGATCGCTTGCGGGAGGGTTATCTCGACACCAACTCGGTCCGCGGCTACCTGCGCCGCGTTCGCTGATCGCGCCGACGGATATCAATGAGCGCTTCACCGAAATTGGGTCTCGGCTCCGGCATTGGGCTCGTTGTCGCCAACATGGTGGGCGCGGGTGTGTTCTTGTCCGCCGGCTTCATGGCACAAGATTTGGGACCCGGACCGATTCTGATCGCCTGGGTGGTGGGCATGGTGCTGGCGCTGTGCGGCGCGTTGGCCTACGCGACCCTCGCGGAGTTGGTGCCGAGATCCGGCGGCGAGTACCGCTACCTGTCGGAGCTGATGCACCCGGCGCTTGGCTATCTCGCTGGATATGGTTCCATGCTGCTGGGGTTCTCCGGACCGGTGGCGATCGACGCCATCGCGGCAGCGGCGTTTCTGAAGACGCTGATCCCCGGGGTGCACATCAAGAGTGTCGCCATTGTCGTCATCGTTGCGGTCACCATGCTGCATGCCGTCAACCTGAGGGTCTCCAAGGTCGGTCAGAACGCGCTCGTGGTTCTCAAGATCGTGATCGTGCTGGCGTTCGTGGCCGTAGGGCTCTTCTTCGGCAGCTACGAAGCGCCTACCTGGCAGCCCCCTGGCAACCCCGACGGCTTCGCTTGGCCGGCCTTCATGGCCAGCCTGTTCTATATTGCGTTCGCGTTCAGCGGTTGGAACGCCGCCGTGTACGCGTCCGAAGAATTTGAACACCCGAAGCGCGACGTCGCGAAAGCCATGCTCATCGGCTGCCTGGCGGTGGGTATCTTGTACTTGGTTATCAACTGGATCTTCGTGGCAAACCTGACCCCGGAGAGCGCTTCCGCTGTGTTCAGCTACGAGGAGAAACGCATCACTCTGGCGCACGTCTTGGCCAACGATGTGCTTGGCGACACCGCAGGGGCGGCCGTGTCGATCATGATGTTCATCGCCTTCATCTCCGCCGCGAGCGCCATGACCTTCGTCGGGCCCCGCGTGTACGCCGCCATGGCTGGGGATGGGTTTCTGCCCCGTGTCTTAGCCGCGCGGGACGGACGGGTACCCGTGGGTTCCGTCATCTTGCAAGGCGCGATCGCCACCCTGATCGTCCTGGTCCAGCCCTTTCAGCACATCATGCACGACGTCGCTGCCATCCTCACCCTGTTCACGCTGCTGACGGTGTTGTCGCTCTTCAGGGTGCGCTTTGCACGCAAGGATTTGCCGAGGCCACCGGTGACGCGGCTCGCGGCGGCAGCGGTCTACTCACTACTCGCCTTGTGGATGTTGTACTACGGCTTTCAAGCGAAGACGCAGTTGCTCTTGTGGATTGGCATCGTCGTGATGGTGACGCTGGGGGCGTACGTGGTCACCAACGTATTGAGGAAAACGAAAAGCCAGCCACGCCCAGACGCTTGAAGAGACACTATCGCTAGCAGGAGCGCGCCACTATGCGCTACTCAACGTACCCGATCGCCTTCAATTGCTCTTCCCACACGGGGTCGAGGGTAGTGTTGTCGACCGGCGTCTCGCGAATCTCGAGCGAGTCTAGGAGTGACCCGAGCTCCGCAACGAGCTCCGGAGGAGGTTCCGAAGATGACGTAGCCGACCAAGAGGAAGCCCACCACCAGCGTTCCCAAGACGCCGTAGACGAACAGAGCGGGGTCTGGAAAGATACCCGAAGTCGCAACCTCGGCGAGAAGACTGTTGCTTACGGTGGTTTGATTGGCTGCTGGAAACATGGCGAAATCTCCTTCTATAGGGGCTACGCCAGCCGGATGAAGTTGGATTAACCGAACCTGGAACTGGTTGAAAACGCCCTGTTTCTGGCGCCGGAAGGCTTTCTTCTTTGGGACTGACGCCCGGTCATTTACAACGTTGCCAGACGAGGATTCGTGGGCACAGAAGCAGGCCAGACCACCGACAGCCGGGAGTTTCTGCAGCAACGGGTTGCCGCGTTTGGGCGCATCGTGGCGGTCATCCTGTTCCTCTCGTTGATCGGTCGGGTCATCTTGGGCGTCGCGTTCGGCTATTGGCGGGGGGAGCTCGCACATCCCTCCCTTTGGGCTCACGCAGTCGCTTGGATTCCCGTCGCTTGCGTGTGGCTCGTCTGTCGCTCGCGTCCTTTGCAAACACGAACCATTCAACTCGTCGAAGGTGTTGGGTTGGTGCTGACGAGTGTCTGTCTCGTCGTCATGGGGGTGAATCTACCAGCCGCCGCCGGCGCCGCGACGACCACCGCCTACGCGCTGTCGTTCGGTCTCATTGCGCGGGCGGTCTTCGTGCCCAGCACAGCGAGGCACACGGTTTGGCTAGGGCTAGCGATCGGGATTGCCCTCGTCGTCGCTGTCTATCAGAACTTTCTCACCGTGGATCTGGATGTCTGGAACAGCCATGGGTTCTTTCGCACGATCGAAGACAGGTCCACGCTCGCGCGGAGCCAGGCCATTCAGATCGGCTTCGCGTGGTCACTCACCACGCTGCTCGCGGCCTGGACGACGCGAGTGATCTACGGGCTGCGTAAAGATGCGCGCGACGCCAAGAAGCTTGGCCAGTACATCGTCGAAGAAAAGATCGGGGAGGGCGGCATGGGCACCGTCTACCGCGCGCAGCACGGGCTGCTCAAGCGACCGACGGCCATCAAGCTCTTGAGCCCCGAGCGAAACGCGCCGGAGGACATCGACCGCTTTCGACGCGAAGTTCAGATGACCGCGAAGCTCAAGCACCCCAACACCGTCACGATTTACGACTATGGATGCACGGACGATGGGACCTTCTACTACGCCATGGAGTTGCTCGACGGCGTCACACTGCTGGAGATCGTGCAGGCCGGGGGCCCGCTTCCGGAGCCCCGCGTGGTCCACATCATGCGGCAGGCCGCGATGGCTTTGCACGAGGCGCACGCGATAGGTCTCGTGCATCGAGACATCAAGCCCAACAACATCATGATGACGCAACAGGGCGGCGCTTATGACGTTACGAAAGTGCTCGATTTCGGTTTGGTCAAGAGCGTGGACTCCAATGCCGACGCGACCAAGACGTGGTCCGAAGGCCTCATTGGTACACCTCGCTTCATGAGCCCGGAGCAGATCTTGGATCCCCCGTCGGTCGACGCGCGATCCGACCTCTACGCGCTCGGTTTGGTCGGGTACTACTTGCTGGCCGGGCGCTTCGTATTCGAGGGCACCAACCCCATCGAGATCTGCGCGCAGCACTTGAGCGCGATGCCAGATCCCCCTTCCTCTCTGACGGAGCGTGATGTAAACCCCGGCCTCGAGCGCATCATCATGCAATGCCTAGAAAAGAAGCGCGATGATAGGCCCGCATCGGGCGCTGAGATCGCCGAACAACTTCGAGGGCTCGTCGTTGACCAATGGTCGCAACGACACGCGGCCCAATGGTGGGAGACCGAGGGCAACAGAATCATCATGGGCCGCGACAGGGACGCCGAAGTTGGCAGCCTCGCGACCATTCGGGCGGAGCGGGTTTTCACCGACGCATGATGACCGAGGCAAGACCCACCGACCCTGTCGACCTCGTCGCCGCGATGGCAGCCGACGATTCAGGTGCACCCCTGAAGGAGTTCTACACGCTGTATGCGAGCACCGTTCTCGCCCTGCTGATGAAGATGCTTGGATCTCGCGCGGAGGCTGAGGAGATCTTGCAGGATGTCTTCGTCGAGCTTTGGCGACGCGCGCCTCAGTACGACAGCTCGAGAGGTGGCGTAGTAGCTTGGGTCGTCACGGTCGCTCGAAGCCGAGCTCTCGATGCGTTGCGCGCCCGCACGCGCCGGCACGGGAACGATCAGCTGCAGTTCTTCAGCGAGAGGCACGGGATCGGTACCGACGGAGGGCGGCCGGATGTGCTCGTTTCGTCCACGCGTTGGCATCAGGCTCTCAGGCAAGCGTTCAAGCGATTGAGCGAGGAGCAGCGGTCCGTGCTCGAGCTCTCGTATTTTCTAGGCATGTCTCACGGTCAAATTGCCGAGACACTCAACCTTCCCGTCGGCACCGTGAAGTCGCGAATCCTCGCGGGGATGCGTGAGCTGCGCACGATGCTCCCCATCATTCACCGGAGCATGGTCGCGTGAGTGACGAAAAGGAACGAGCTGAGCTTCTCGCTGCTCTCCATGCAGCTGGCGCCGCATCGGACGAGGACGAAAAGGAACCTCAGGCGCTGCTCGAGGCGCATCCAAGCCTCGAAAAGATCGTCAAGGACTTCCAGGATTCGATCGCGGCGCTTGCTTCGAGCTTCGACCCGCTAGAGACCCCGCCCAAAACCTTTGCGCAGATCCAAAAGAAGATCGCCCGGGAACGAGGTGGGTTCCTCAGTCGGCTGCGCAGTTGGTTTTCGAAGTCTTGATTCGCGCGCTGGCGCACGAAAAAAGCCGGCCCCCCGAAGGGGGCCGACTCGAGAGGCGACGGCCGAAGGTAGATGGCCGCGGCAGAGGTCGCTCCAGCCTAGAAAGGAGCCACCACCAAGGTGTATTCGATCATCGTCTGCTCCTCGGGGACGCCCTGCACGTACACGCGAGCCAACTGAACCTGGTCGTTGCGCACCGTGACTTGAAACTCGCCTTCATTGCAGTCGATGGGCCCGCCGTTGATTCGCGTCGTGTCGTTCCCGTCGACGTTGAGCAGCTCGACACGAGCGAAGACGTTCTCGTCCCCGTAGACATCGCAGTCGATAGCGATCGCGATTCTCTGGTTGGGATTGCTGTTGTTCGGGAGCTCGAACTGGATGAAGTCCTCGTTGTCGCCGCCCTCGGCCGAAATCTGGTCGGTGTACACGATCTCGCGGGTGTTGGTAATGCTCAGGAACTCGTCGACTGCCGGATTCGCCGCGCTATCGTTGTCGAACGGAGCGATCAGATCCTCGACAATCTCATCTTCGACAATCTCGTCTTCGACAATCTCGTCTTCGACGAATTCGTCGACGATTGGCTCGTCGACGAGACCGGGGTCGCCACAGGCAATGGTGAACAGGGCAAGAAGGCTAAGGCAAGCTGAGTTGAGTAGGTACTTGGTCATGGGATGCTCTCCTAGTTGGGGATTGTTGGCGGCTCTTGTCCGCCGTTCACAAACCCCTACGCGGGGGAGTCACAGTTGGATTAAGGGGAACTGAAATTGCCCCGAAACACTGCGATTTCCCCACTCGCCCCGAGAACCACAGCTCGCATCTGCGCAGTATGGCACGATGTGGGGCTAGTTGAGCCGGCTTCGTGCCGCGGCGTTCAAGGCTGTGTTCACGGCCTGGGCGCTGAACCCTACGATCATCTCGTCGCCGATTTTGATCGTCGGCACGCTTTGTCGCGGATTCAGCCGCAAGTACTCCTCGCGCGACAGCTCTCTGTTGTCCAGGATGCTTCGAAACGTGATCACCTGAGTCTCCGAGCGTGCGGTCGACGTGGCTGGCCTTTCGGGAAGCTTCTCTTCTACTTCCTCGTCCGCGGGCTCCGCCGGAGGAGGCGGTTGAGCCTCCGTCGCGCCGACCGTGTCCTCGATGAACCGCGAGATCTCGTCACACCCCGATAATGTGGCACAGACGAAGAACGCCCCCACCCAAAGACCGATCCACGTGCGATACCCCGCCATGAGCAGTGAGTATCGTGCCGCGGGAGCGGGAGTGTCTAGAACTCGGCAGTCGGCGCCAACACCACGACCGGCAGCTCACGCTTCGTGCGGGTCTGGTACTTCGACCACATGGGGTTGATGGACGTGCCGATCTCCCAAAGGCGCTCGCGCTCGGCGCCCGTGGCCAGCGTAGCTTTGATCTCGAATTGCTTCCGCCCCACGCGCACTGACCCCGCGGGATCCGCCTGGAGGTTCTTCCACCACTGAGGGTCGCGTTTGGCAGCGCCGTCCGACCCAACGACGACATAGCTATCGCCATCTTCGAAGTACACTAGCGGCGTCGAGCGAATCTGGCCGGACTTACGGCCGGTGACCGACAAGAGCAACGTCGGAAGACCCGCCCACGCGCCGATGCGCCCGCCACTTCGTTCGTAAATCGTAGCGTGCGCTTTGAACATCGCCTTGAGCGCGCGTGCGCGCATGTGTTGGAAGCGGGAAGCCATAGAGCGCATAGGTTACGCGTCGCTCGTCATGATGAAAAGCGGCAGGTCACCGAAGGCCTTGTACTTGGGTCGCAGGCGCTCGACGTTGTAGTACTTGTTGACGTCCACGACCTTCTTGGCTCCGATGATCACGTCGAGCGGTACGTTGCCGTAACGCCCGTTGTGCACCGCAACGAGCTGGCCCGAGGTGCCCGCATCGATGAGATCCAACGCCAAGTTGCCAAACGCCATGGGGACGATCGAATCGAGGGCGTCGGGGTCGCCGCTGCGAACCAAATAGCCGAGTCGTTGGCTGATCGTGTTGATCCGGCGGCCTTGGTTGAACTTCGGCGATAGTCGTTTGAGTGCGTCAGCTACCCGGTCTCCAATTCCGCCAAGCTTGCGGTGACCAAACTGGTCCGCTTCCTCGGATTCAAAAGACATCTCGGCATCGCCCGTCATCTGAGCACCCTCCGACACGAGGACCACCGAGTAGTTGCTCGGGTTTCGGTCCCGGTCGCGGACGAGGAGCTCGGTGAGCTGCCCGATGTCGAAGGGATGCTCTGGAATGACGCAACGATCGGCTGCGCCCGCCATCGTCGGCAGAAGTGCAGTGTACCCGGCGTAGCGTCCGAACACCTCGATCACGAGGAAGCGTTCGTGTGAACCGGCCGAAGTCCGGAGCTTGTGGGTGAGCTCGATGGTGCGGGTCACGCAGGTGCTGAAGCCGATGCAGTAGTCCGTACCCGGGACGTCGTTGTCCATGGTCTTCGGAATGGCAACGACGGGTACGTCTCGCTGGTGCAAGTGCGCCGCATAGCTCAGCGTGTCGTCGCCGCCGATCGGAATCAGATAGTCGATGCCGAGGAAGTCGATATTGGTGAGCACATCATCGGTGACGTCGTTGATTTCGTCCTGATATTTGTCTTTGAGGTGGGGGGGCACCTGCGCCCTGGGCAAGTGACTCGGGCGTGTTCTCGAGCTGTGCAGGAACGTCCCTCCGGTTCGTCCCGCTCTGCTGACCATCTCTTCGGTCAGAATCTGTGCGTGCGCACTGTTGTCTGCATCTTTGTCCGGGATGACATCCATCAGGCCGCCCCAACCACGGCGGAGGCCGATGACGCGGTGACCCTCTCGAAGTGCGCGAATCGTAACGGCTCGAATAGCCGGATTGAGGCCTGGCACGTCGCCGCCCCCAGTTAGAATCCCGATGGTAGATTTCACCCAGCAACCCTAGCGCACACAGGCGGCCGAGCTAGACGCCTGCGTTACGCGGCCGGCGGCGGTTCACTGACTCGGTTCACGGCGCCGCGGAGCGTTTCGTCCGCGACGTGCTCGTGAATCCAGTACCGCAACGCCTTGCGCTTGGAGGTGTACATCGCCGCGTCGGCTTTCTCGAGGAGGCGCCTGACCGACTCGTGATCGACTTCGCCGCGGATGGCGCTGGCCCCCGTCGGGATACTCTGTAGGGTGATCCGGTCCCCAAAGTGACACTCCCGGTCCGGGAAGAAGGCGACGCCGACGCTGGCGCCGATGTGGGCCGTCGCCTCACCGAGCGTGATGGGCCCTTCGATCGCCTCCGCGACCTTCTCTGCCAGTACGGCAACGTCGTTTCGGCTCTCCACGCCTTCGATGATCAACGCGAACTCGTCGCCACCGATGCGTCCGACGAGGTCCGATGAACGCACGGTGTCTTGAAGGCGGAGGGCCACTTCTCTAAGCACCTGATCGCCAGCGGCATGCCCGTGTTGGTCGTTGATCGACTTGAAATTGTTGAGGTCGATGAAGAAAAGGGCGCCACGCGGTCCATGTCGACGAGCGCGTTCCCAGCTTTGAATCAGGCACTCGGTGAGCAAAGCACGATTGGCAAGGCCGGTCAGCCAATCTCGCACGGAGCGCTCCTGGAAGACGAGCTTCTGTCGCTGAAGGTCCTGCAAGAGCTCTTCGGCGCGGCTCTCCGCCAACCAGGCTAGGCCGCCGAGGCCCAGGGTCAAGCACGCCACCGTGACCATGGTTGCGCTTCGCGCGGTAACTCCCAGCGCCGGTCCGTCCGCCGGAAGAATACCCATCGTGTCTGCGACTCCCACCACGACGACGCCCGTCACCGAAACCAAGGTCCAGATCGCTCCGCCCCGAACACCGCAAAGGAGCATGGCCGACATGGGGATGCACGAGAGCCACGGGTACGAAAGACTCGAGACGCCGCCCAGAGTCCAACTCTGCAAGAGCAGGACTGCGAGTCCGCTGGAGAGGGTCCAGTTCGCGGCGATTCGGACTGACCGCGTACGCTGCAGAATCACCGGGGTCAGTACCAGGCTGATCCCGTACAGGAGGTTCAGGAGCCCGGTGTGCGGCAGCTTCAGATAGAAGATGAAGTACGGGGCGAAGAGAAGAGTGAAGACCGCTGCAACCAGCAGGAACCGCATCAACAGAAGCGCGCGCGTTCGGCTTCGGATGTCGTCTTCGACAAGCGCTCGCGGAATGAAGCGCGTCAGCCACTGATCGAGCGGCCCGCTTTCAACCGGTGCGATGCTTCGATCCCCGTGCACCATTTTCTTAGGCCACCCCATGCGAGCTTCAGACGATCAGTATAGGCAGCTGGCTTCGGGAACGAAAAGTGCGCTAGCTCACACTTTGTCGTTTACTGCGGTGGCAGGGTGTCGCGTTTGGTCACGGGCACTCGTAGTTGACGCATCTTGCCCAGCGTCTGGAGGCTCGTCTTCCAGCCCTTCTCTGGAATCGCGAACATCGAGTCAACGACTTCCGGAATGAACAGAATGGGATCGCCGTCGGCGTTGTATCCGAGCTGCAGCAGCGCCTCCTGTTCGAAGAGGCGGCATTGCTTTTCGCAGCAGTGAAAGGACTCGACCGCGCGATAGAACCCTTCTGGAGGAAGGGGTTGAAGAAACCGCACCAACCCCGGGTCCTCGATCGTATGGCCCTTCGCCTCGAACTGTGTCCGGTTGTAGCGCCACTCCTTCGGAAGATAGAGGCCGGGGCCCGGATCACCATGATTGTGAAAATAAACGAGCCGGCCCTCACCCACGGATGCAATGGGCCCTGTCGTTCGATACAAGCCGCACGGCGGAAGTTGCATGTGACAGACCTAGACCAACCCCTCGCTTCGAGCAATCAGGAGCGCTACCAGCTCCGGTACGGGTTCGCCACCAAGTTGGAGTTGAAGTAGCGCGGGTCATCCGTGACCTCGTCTCCGATCCATTCGGGCTTCTCAAACGCTTCATCTTCACTGCCAAGCTCGATTTCGGCGACCACGAGGCCCGCGTTGTCACCTTCGAAGACATCGATCTCCCAGGTGTGACGGCCCGCGGCGAGCGTGTGGCGGACCTTCTCGATCAGTGGGCGCTTGCACAGCGTGTCGAGCATCCGCTCGGCATCGGCCACGGGGATGTCGTATTCGAACTCCGCGCGACGCGCGCCTATGTTCTTCCCTTTGACGGTGATTGTGCCGCGCGGCCCAGCCACACGCACGCGCACCGTCCGTTCCGGATCGGTCGACAGAAACCCCTGCCGGTACCGCGTGCGTTCGGCTGTCTCGCGCCAACCTTCGCCCCTGACGAGAAATTTTCGTTCGATTTCCTCGCCCATGATGTCTTACCCACCGCCGACTCGCATCGGCGTATTTCTAACACTACCTGAAAGCGTTGTCGTCGACGCCTTGAACCCCCGCGTACGCTGGGCTACCTCGGGCAGCCTTGCAACTCAATGCACAGCAGCGGGCGGCGGTAGAGCACGAAGAGGGGCCCTTGTTGGTTCTCGCGGGCGCGGGCTCGGGCAAGACCCGTGTCATCACTGCACGAATCGCGCGGCTCCTCGCGTCCGGTGTCCAGCCTACCGCGATCTTGGCTGTGACCTTCACCAACAAGGCCGCCAACGAAATGCGCCAGCGCATCGGCGCAACCGTCGGAGACGAAGCGGCCAACGCGATTTGGCTGTCGACGTTTCACAGCTTCGGGGTGCGGTTCGTGCGCGAGGAAGCCAAGGCGCTCGGTCTCGGTTCGCGCTTCACGATCTTCGATCAGGGGGACAGCCTCGGCGTCGTGAGGGAGCTGCTGCGCACTGAAGCGGATCGGCGGCTCGACGCGCAGGCGATCCTCTCTCGGATCTCGCTCTGGAAGAACGCCCTCCGCGAGCCTGGGAAGGTGCGTGCCAAGGGAGACGAGTACGATCAGATGGCTGCCAGTATTTATGGCGCCTACGAGTCGACCCTCGCGGACATGCATGCAGTGGACTTCGACGACCTGGTCGTCAAGCCGGTCATGCTCCTTCGTGCTCGACCCGGCATTCGGAGCAAGTGGCGCACTCGGTTTGCCCATGTCCTCGTCGACGAGTTTCAAGACACCAACGTCGCACAACTAGATCTCGTACGCCTGCTCGCCAACGAGCGAGGCAACGTGTGCGTGGTCGGCGACGACGATCAGTCCATCTACGGTTGGCGCGGCGCATGCGTCGATAACATCCTCGACTTCGAGCAGCACTTTCCAGGCGCTGTCGTCACCAAGCTGGAGCAGAACTATCGCTCCCGCGCCCCGATCTTGAGCGTGGCCAACTCAGCCATCGAGAAATCGCGAAAACGCCCCTATGCCAAAGTCTTGAAGGCGACACGGGAAGGTGGTGCACCCGTGCGCATGTGCGTGCTTCCCGAGCCGCAAGAAGAGGCGAAGTTCGTGGCCGCTGAGATTCGAAGGCTCGAACGAGAAGGCACCGACCCACGGCAGATTGCCGTGCTCTACCGCTCCAACACACAGGCGAAATTACTCGAAGAGGAGCTCCGCATTGCCGGGATCTCGTACCGTGTGTTCGGGGGAACCAAGTTTTTCGACCGCAAAGAGATCAAGGACGGCATTGCTTACCTGCGGGTGGCGTTGAATCCACGCGATGAGCTTTCGCTGCGTCGGATCGTGAACACACCGGCTAGGGGCCTGGGCGCCCAATCGCTTCGGCACATCGTGGAGTACGCAGAGGCACATCGCATGAGTCTTCTTCGGGCTCTGAGGAGCGCCGATCGAATCGAAGCGCTCTCCGCGCGGGCGAAGGCCTCGGCTGTCCGGCTGGGCGAGGCGATCGAGAAGGCGGGGAAGGGGTTTCGATCGGGGGGACTCACGGACGCGGCGACCTCACTGTTGCGCGCGGCTGGCATGCTGCAGGACAGTGCAGACCAAGGTGCGGACGCCCGACGGCGCCGCGCGAACATCGACTTCCTTCTGCGAAGCGTCGAGCGGCTCGAGGCGCGCAGCGGAGCGGATCGCAGGGAGCTGCAGCAGCTTCTTCATCACATTGCGCTCGACCCAAGCGATCCGGAGGAGCCGGAAACGGACAGGCAGGTGACACTTTCTTCGCTCCATTCGGCGAAGGGGCTCGAGTTCTCGGTCGTGTTTCTGATCGGCTGCGTCGAGGGCGTGTTGCCTCATGCGAGAACGATCGACCCCAAGATCACCGACGCCTCGATGGCCGATCTCGAAGAGGAGCGACGGCTGTTCTACGTGGGGGTCACACGCGCGCGGGACGTGCTTTACCTAACGAGGCACAAAGATCGAGTCGCCCGTGGCCGGCTGGTGAAGATCACACCGAGCCGATTCTTGCAAGGGCTTCCCGACGCGGACCTGGAGAGCTACCAGAGCACCGACACGCGCGAGCTCGAGCGGCAGGAAGTCGCCGACATGGCGAAAGCGCTGCTCGAGCGCCTCGGCGCGACCGACGCCTGAGCTACTGCTTGTTCTTGCCGAAGAGCGGCTTGGTGTGAATCGTTGCGCCGATCGTCACGTACCAGTTGTCACTGACAGGGAGCGTATCTACGCCGGGGGGTCCGTTTGCCGCCATCAATGGATCAAACCCGAACTGCGCGAAGATATCCGCGAGGACTTTGCCTTCGTAGGTGTAGCCTCCACCGAGGAAGAACGGGAGCTCGATTACGTTCTTCGCGCCATCGCCGCCGCCCACGTTGACGATGGCGACTCCGCCTCCGATTTCTATGAAGCCGTTATCGGTGAAGTTGATGATGCTAGCGCCAGAGAACGCGAACTCGGCGGTGTTCTTCGAGGGGTTGGCGATGAAGGCGGCGTACTTGTCGCCGTTGCGGTAGCGAGCGCTCAGGGTCGCGTCCATTGTGAAAAGGCCGAAGAGCTCCACAATGCGTAAGGGGAGGCCTGCTGTGAGGGAGAAGTCTGTGTTCGACGGCAACACCAGCCCGAGGTCGACTGCGACTAGAACCACGTCGCTTTCCGCGAACTGGTATCGGGCGTAGATCGGGATGTCGCCGTAACTGGCCTTCGGCGAGAAGATGATGCTAATCAGGCTGATTCCGCCTGACGTCGGGACCGAGCCAGTGAGCTCGGTGCTCAAACCAAGCTCGAGGTTCTCGATCGGGCTCACCGCTCCGCCGATATCCAACGAGGAAAACGTACCTGTCCCGGGCACGCCTCCAACGGTAAGCCGTCCGTCGGCGCGAACCATCCCCTCGTCCATCACCAACGGTCGCCGCGCAAAGCGTACGGGGTACGCCTCCCCGAACATTGCCACCGGCTTCTCTTCTGCTTCTGCAGACTCGGTGCCGGTCGACTCTCTGGCAGACTCGGTGACCTCCTCTTCGGCCTGAACCGCGCTTGCCGGTCCGACTAGAAGCGATACGAAAACGACCCAACTCACAACTCGCGTCATGCTCTTCTCCCAGACAATTCCCGCGAGTCTAGCGTGCCTGCTTCGCTGCCTGCGATCTTTTTCCACGCTTCACGTCGCACTCGACCCTCGCTGGCGCTGGCCTCTTGAGCAGGTGTGGTCGTCTGTGCGCTTGCACTAGGCACCGGGGCGCTCATCTTGCGCGTACTAACTTGGAGGTTTCGATCTTGCGCACACTTCGTTTGGCATTTCTTACGCTCTCGATTGCGGCACTTGGTTGCGGGAGCAGCGGTACCAGCGGCACAGGCGGAAGCGGCGGCACGCGCGGGCCTGACCAGCCCTACGCGGGGTATCAGAGCGAGATCTATCAGAGCTTGGATCCGTGGCTTTGCCATCCCGACCAAGACGACGCCGACAACGTTTGTTTGCGGGACCTTTCCGCGACGGTCGTCGTCGCGGACGGCAGGGCTACCAACGAGCCTCATACACCTGCAGCCGACCCCGCGATCGATTGTTTCTATGTGTACCCGACGGCGAGCTTCGACAGCGCGGGCAACTCCGATCTCGAAGCCAATGATGAAGAGATCTTCGTGGTGCTCAATCAGGCCGCTCGGTTCAATTCCGTGTGTCGCGTGTTCGCACCCGTGTATCGACAGGTTACCCTTTCGGTGATCTTCAACGACGGCCTCACGGGTGATGGAGCGCTCGCGTACGGTGACGTCCTCGACGCGTTCAAGCATTACATCGCAAACGACAACGAAGGTCGGGGCTTCATCCTCATCGGGCATTCGCAAGGCTCGGGTCATCTCACCCGCCTCATCCAACAAGAAGTCGAACAGAATGCGGTCCTGGCCGAGCGAATGGTGGCAGCCTATCTCCTTGGTACGACGGTCGCGGTGCCCAAAGGTGCGGATGTCGGAGGGACCTTTCAGACCACGCCGCTCTGCCGAGCCACCGACCAGATCGGTTGCTTGGTCACCTATGCGAGTTGGCGTGACCGCGATCCGCCCGATTCGGACGCGATTTTCTCGGACACCCGCGATCCCAATACCGAAGCCGCATGCGTGAACCCGGCCGCGCTTACCGGAGGGAAGGCGACCCTCACTCCGTACTTCCCTGGCGAAATTAAGGGCGTGTTCACCGTCGCGCTCGGTCCTGGGTCGAGCCCATACGCCGATCCCGAAGCGCACGATCCGATCCCGACACCGTACTATTCGATGCCCGATTTCGTGCAGGCCGAGTGCGTCGCCCGAGATCAGTACAGCTACCTGGAGATCAGCGTGATGGCTGATCCAGAGGATCCGCGTGCCGACGATTTCAACGGCGATTTCCGTGGAGCCGTCGGCTGGGGGCTTCACCTCGTCGACGTCAGCCTCGCGCTCGGCAACCTCATAGCGCTGGCAGAGAGCCAGAGCGCAGCGTGGTCGGCCGCTCAGGACTGATCGCGAAGCCTGTATTCCCAGCGACAAGCAATATCGTTTGAATCCACGCGCGGCGGTAGCTTGAGCGGTTTGCACTCGATCTTCCGGTTGAGCATCTCGCCCGAGATCGGCATACCGGCGATGCAGATGTCGCAGCAGTGCTTGAGTCGAACGTCATCGAAATGCTCAAAACGGTCCAACGCCGGGCACGCGTGATGGGTCATGATCCCATGATTCTCGTCGATGAGCTCGAACTCGACGTCCAGGATGCCGACCTCGCCCGGGGCGAACTGAAAGCTCCGTAATAGGCTCTCGACGTCGTCGCCGGTGACTCCCATGGCCTCCTGGCCGATGCGCAAGTCGTGCTCGGCCGCGCCGCGGTCGATCCATACGTCTTTCTCGAGCTCCTGCGCGGCCTCATCTCCGTAGCGTCTTCGGATGCCCGTGTACCAGCGATCGGTGGCGAGCATGTAGGCGACCGCCGCGCAGTTCCAGAGGAGCGCCAGTGTCTTTTCGTCGTAGTCGTTCGACACCTTGCGCTCGAACGCCGCGGTGTCGATTTTCGACGCGTGCGTCCCCTGTGAAAGTTGCCACGCTCTCAGCAGCACCGCGAACCCGAGATCGATCCCCTTGCCTCGCGCGAAGCCGCGCGCTCTGCCCGGACTGCCCACCCAGGCTGGCTTCCCAGGCTTCGATTTCGCCGGACCGCCGAATAGCCGTGAAGCGGATACGAACCATTGGAACCAAGAACGGTTGCCTGACAGCTCCTCGGGGATTTCCGCCTGGTTGCGGTCGGCCACCGTCAGCAAATCGGGCTGGAGCTCAGTGGCCGCGACGATGAATCTAAGATCGTCGAAGAAAAGTTGCTTCGGGGTTGCGTCGATTTTCTCGAGCGGCCACCCGCCGAGCGCCACCGCGTCGGCGACCTCTTGCCCGTACTTCCCTGCGACGGCCGAAGACCATGTGTCGCGGAGCTTCTCGTGGGCGTCGACCGTCCGATGCCACAGGTCGACCAGCGTCTCGCGCGGCAGCTCGTGTGCTTTCAGGTTTGGTTTGAAGGGCTCAGCCATCATGAGACCTGATTCTCCCACCATTGGGGCAAGTCGGCTATCGAATCCAGAACTGCGTCGGGCCTGATGTCCCCCTCGAGGTCGCTCGGCCGGAATTTTCCGGTCCGGACCAAAACGCCGGCAAGTCCCGCAGCCTGCGCTCCTCCGACGTCACCACGAATATCATCCCCGATCATCACGGTCTGGGCCGAAGACGTCCCGAGTTTGTGAACCGCAGCATCGAAGAACTCGTGTGCGGGTTTGCCCATGACCACGGCTTCGCACCCGGACGCGTGTTCGAGGGCCTTGATGAATGGCGCGACGTCCAACACGAGGCCGTCGCTCCCTTGCGCATATCGTGACATGCCCAGCGCGATCAAAACGGGGCGCGGCTCCGCCATCAACAGGCGGAACGCCCGATTGAGCGTGGCGAAGTTCCATGCCTCGCCGATGTCGCCGATGACGACACTGCCGGCACCCTGTTCGGCGGCATCGTCGAGGACCTCGAGGCCCTCGAAGTCCTCCCGAGTCGCCTCGCGAACGAACAGGGCCAAAGGCGTCGCATCGTGCGCTGCGAGGTAGTCGCGCGCCGCAATCGGCGGCGCAAAGATCCGCTGCCCCGACACAGACAACCCCATGGCGAACATCCGCTCGACGAGAGCGCGCCGCGGCTTCGAGCTCGTGTTGGTCACGAACAGGTGCGGAATGTCACATCGCTCGCACCACTGTAGCGTCTCGATCGCGCCATCGATGACGTGATCGCTCTGGTACAGCACTCCGTCGAGATCGAAGAGAAGCGCTCGCATAGCTACCTTCCCCGGGTTGTGACCTAAGTATACGCCCGCAGCCGGGGATTGGGGATCGCGGAGTGCAATGAGCTGGCGCGCGCAAGATAGGCGCGACTTTACGGGGTGTCAGCGCCAGTGTGAGGGCTAGGGGGGTGGTCGGCGCGATTCTCTCAGGGTGTAGTCGCGCTTGGTGGCCCCCATGTAGATCTGGCGCGGTCGGGCGATGCGCACGTCCGGGGCTTCCATCATCTCTTTCCAATGGGCGATCCAACCGGGGATGCGGCCTAGAGCGAACAGCACGGTGAACATCTCGGTTGGGATGCCCATCGCGC
>PVMK01145913.1_pt1 | contig 18789 bp, 14 predicted proteins | sample 1853481 | NCBI WGS metagenome assembly PVMK01 (sample SAMN08533507, study PRJNA380276) | Marine sediment metagenome, whole genome shotgun sequencing project. | reverse complement strand
TGTTTTTGCGTCTGCAATTTCTGGCGAAGAGCTGTCCCACTCATCGCTCGTCGATCCGGCCATCACGAAGTGCACGGTGTGTCACAAGAGCCTGGGTGCGACCCACTTTGGGGATGTCTCGGGCCAGGACTGTTTGAGCTGTCACACGTTCGTAATGAAATCGAAGAAGACCTTCCTGATCGTGGAGGATAGTCAACAGTTAAGGGACAGGGATGACATGCAGGCGCCGGTGGAAACGGGTGATGGAGACATCAAACAAGGGGAGAACGACACCCTTGCTTCCCCGAAAACTGACGCCGCGCGGTCAGATCCGCCGCCGGTAGAAACGGTCGCCGAGGTTGCCGTCGTGGGCCCGACCCCATCTGCGCCAGTTCTTCCACCGACGGGTTCGCCTGAAATGCAAGATCCCGCGATCGTGAGCGGCGATGTAGACGACGTCGGGCATCTCTATGCCGAGGGTATGGCCGCCTTCAACCGGGCGGATTTCGACAGTGCCTTCCAGGCCTGGCGGTTGATGCTTAACAATAAACCGGATTACTTTGTCCTGCAGGTTGAGATGGATACCTATCTCGTTTCAGCCCAGTCGACGGTCGCGAGATTCGGAGACCACTCGTTGTACGTAGTGAAAAAGGATAATCTCTACTGGGTATTTTCGGGTCTCTTTGCAACGCGGGCGAAAGCGATCGAGGCACTGAGATTGCTCCCCGAACCTCTGCGACGAGGCGGAGCGTTTCCAATCGCCGTGCGTCAGATCATTTCTCAAGAGTAGGCGAGCACACGAAGCCCGGCCGATTGTGAGGACCACAGATACGGGTCTGTTTCGATCCGTCAATCCTCCATCCGCACTGATACCACCTTCGACACCCCGGGCTCCTCCATGGTCACGCCGTAAAGAAGGTCGGCGCGGGCCATTGTGCGGCGGTTGTGGGTCACCAACACGAACTGAGTGTGCTGGGTCATGGCCTCGACCAGATCGACAAAGCGCTCCACGTTGGCATCGTCTAATGGCGCGTCGACCTCGTCGAGGATACAGAACGGCGATGGTTTGATGCGGAAGAGGGCGAGTAGCAGCGACAGCGCCGTGAGCGCCTTCTCACCGCCCGAAAGGAGCTGTACGGACTGGTTCTTCTTGCCCGGGGGCTGGGCCGTGATGTCGATGCCCGACTCGAGCGGGTCGTCCTCGTCGACCAGGTCGAGGCGCGCGGTGCCGCCGCCGAAGAGAGTGCTGAAGGTCTCGGCGAAGACCTCGTTGACCTGCTCGAAGGTGGCCACGAAGCGCTCGGTGCAGGTGGCGTCGATCTCACGGATGGTCTCGTCGAGGGCACGCAGGGCCTCCACGAGGTCGTTGCGCTGGTTCGTGAGGAAACCCGAGCGCTCTTCAAGCTCGCCCAGCTCCTTGAGTGCAAGGAGGTTGACCGGCCCGAGACGTTCGAGTTTGGCGCGTAGCGCGTCGATGTCGGTGCGAAGGCTCTCCGGGTCATCGTCTGGGTCAGGCACGGACTCCAGGAGGTTTTCGGGGGCGAGATTCAACTCGTCGGCGGTGTGCTCGCGAAGCCGTTCCCAGTCGCCCTCGGCGCGGGTCTGTTCGACCTCGATGCCATGGAGGACCTCACGCTCCTTCTCATGTGTCTCGCGGCGGAGCCGGCCCTCTTTTTCGAGCGCGCTCACTCGAGTGCTCGTCGCATCGACTTTTTCGGCCAGACGCCGTTCATGCTCCCGGGCGGCGGCGAGCAAACCCTGTTCTTCAGCGAGACGCGTGCGCGAGCGTACGACCTCGTCTTCGGTGCTCTGGCGTTCGCCTGCTAGACGCCCGGCCTCCGCAGCAAGGGCGCCAACCCGCTCGGAGAGGGCACCGGCCTCTCCCTCGAGGCGCGCGCCTTCCGAGTGAGCAGCCTCCGCGCGTTCAACCGCGAGTCTCTCCTCGGCGCGCCAGCGGTCGAGCTCGCGCAGGGCCTCCGAGGTTTCTTCGCGATGGCCGGCACACTGAACGGCGGCATCTTCGACCGCTTGCTCGAGCTCGTGGCTGCGTTCCTCCAGCTCGCCGACTTCTTTCTCGAGCCGGGTGAGGCGCTCGGCGATGTCTGCGTCCTGGGTACGGCTGCGCTCCTTGTCGGTGGTCAGAGATTCCAGCTCTCGTTCGATCCGTCCCAGGTCCTGGGTCACGGACTCGTCGACCGCCGCGGTTCGCGCACGCTCTTGCTCGGCGGCGACCAGATCGCCGTCGAGGGTCGCGAGCTCCGTGGACAGGCGTTCCAGCCTCTCGTTGATCTCACCATGACGGCCGGATGAGGCCTCGGTGCGGGCCGCGGTCTCCTCGATCTGGGCTTGGAGCTGCCCCTGGGTGGTACGAAGCTGGAGGGCGCCCGGGTGGCGGCCGCCGGCGGTGGCGGGTTCGAGGATGCGCCCTTGTCTCAGCACGCCGTCGGGGCAGAGAATTATCGCTTCGGGATGCTCGTTGGCGATCTGCTGCGCCCTGGCGAGGTCATTACATCGATAGGTGGGAGGAAGGGATCGTGCCAACCAACCGAGGTTTTCGGACGCGGCGCCCGCCAGTTGCAGGAGATCCTCCGCACCATCGGGCGTCACGGTCTTGGGAGGCGGCGGAGTGTCGCCGGTTGCCACGAGGCGAATTCGACCCTCGAGCTCGCTCAACCCTTCGAGCTGATCGGATGAGAGGTCCGCGGTGTGCACGACCGGAAGCTCGAGCCACTCGCGCCATGTGCGGTCGAGGATCGGCGCGAGGTCCGCCGGTGGATGAAGATAGTCGCCGAGCTGGCCGGCCATGAGATCGGCCGGAATCACCCCGCTCAGGTGCTCGGCTGCGGCCGCTTGGCGGGCTAGCCCGCGCTCGACCCCCTGCAGCCGGTGGCGCAGCTCCCACAGCGTGTGACCCAGCGACTCCGCCTCGCGCTTCGCCATACTAGCCTGTTCGCGGAGCCGGGCCCGATCGTCGGCCAGCTTCCGGCGCCGCGCGGCGATCTTTTCGGCTGCTTGCGCTGCGGTTCTGCTGCGGTCGGAAGCCTCGCGAACGCTCTCCCCGAGCTCCTGGCGTCGGGTTTCGAGACGCGTCCTTTCCTGATCGAGTTGGCCCAGCGCATAGGTGAGGCGATCCCTCTCGCGTTCGAGATCACCGAGCCGGTTGCGGCTGCCGGTGAGGGTGGAGATGGTTCGCAGGAGATCCTGCCGCTGTCGTGACGCGGCTTCCTCGGCGGTCTGGAGGCGTGCCTCGGCAGTGCCGTAGGCCTTCGTCGCCTCCCCTAGATCCGAACGGACCGATTCTAGCTCGGATTCGAGCTTCCCGTGGCGGGTGTTCGCGTCAGCTATCCGTTCCTCGATGGCGCCGCGTGCAGAGGTGAGGGTGGTGGATTCGGTCTTTGCGTGATCGAGGGAAGCGCGGAGGTTGTCGAGCATGTCGGCCGAGCGCTCGAGGAAAGCCTCTAACCGTTCACGGGATCCGAGCAGGGTGGCAACCTCCTCACGCGCCGCATCAGTTTCCCGGCGGGCCGCTTCGAGCTCATTACGCGCCCTTCCAAGATCGGCGTCCGACCCGCCGAGAGCCGCCGCCGCCGCTGCGACCTCGTTCTGAGCCTGCGCACGGCGGCGGGTAATGTCTTTGCGCTGTCCATCGAGGTGATGGGCGTTGATCGTGAACAGACAGCGCAGGTGTTCCTTGAGTTCGGTTTCGAGCTTCTGGTGGCGCTCCGCCTGCTTCGCCTGGCGCTTGATCTGTCGCAGGGTCCGGTTGACCTCGCCGATGACATCGTCGAGGCGAAGTAGATTCTGGCGCGTGTGCTCGAGCTTGAGCTCCGCTTCGTGCTTGCGCGCCTTGTAGCGGGTGATACCGGCCGCTTCCTCGAGCAATGCCCGGCGGTCGATTGGGCGTGCGGACAGGACCTGACCCACCCGGCCCTGCTCGATGATCGAGTAGGCGCGGGTACCGAGACCGACACCGGCGAGCTCATCGAAGACGTCCTTGAGGCGGACAGCGCGGCCGTTGATTCGGTACTCCGAAGGACCGTTGCGGAAGACCCGGCGGCGAACCTCGAGGCGGCCGTCGGTCTCCTTCCAGTGGCCGTCGTCCGACTCGAGAATCAGGGTCACCTCGGCGGCGCCGGAAGCCGGTCGGGAGCTCGCTCCTGAAAAGACCACGTCGCCCATTTGCTTGAGGCGCATGAGCGAGGGGCTCTGTTCGCCGAGCACCCACAGGATGGCGTCCACCACGTTGGACTTGCCGCATCCGTTGGGACCGATGATCGCCGACATCTTCCCCGGAAAGGTGAGCTCCACCTCGTCCGGAAACGACTTGAATCCGGTGAGCGTCAACGACTGGAGGCGAATCCGCGACATCGCGGGCGCAAAGGTACCAGAACTGCGGAAACGTTGGTAGCGACCAGCGTCACGATTCTCTTAAGATTCGGCCTATCGTAGTGCCCGCCCGCCGTCCGCGGTCTCTCGACCGCGGCCACGCGTTCTCGGCCGGCGTCTCCTCCGAGAGCAAGCGCTCGTCGGAGTCGCCGACCTCGCCCGCTGCGCGCCTGTGGCGCGCCGGCGGGCTACCCCCTACCGAACGACGCACCCCCCACCCTTTTTGGATCGCGCCGGCGCCGGACCTATGACGACGTTTTCCTCCTTCCGCTCGATCGGTACGATCACTAGATCAGTCCCTCCTCGCTCCAGTCGGAGAAACGCCGTCATAGGCCCAACGGCGGCGCGATCGCGGAATCTCCGTTTCACTCCGATTCCGCGGGGCCTGGTTCGTTCCTGTTTCGCCCGAGGTCGGCGTGGCGGCTTCGCCGCCCATGGCGCTGCCGCTCCGGGCCTCTGCTGCGGCCCGCGATACGCGGCCATCTGGCACGCTAACGCGCACCAGCTGACTACGTCTCGCGGCCCTCGCGACGAGACCCTCCGCAACAGCGCCACGCCGACTGTGGGTTTCCGGCGGAGGATGCAAGCTGGGGGGCGCCAAATCCGAAATCCGAAATCCGAAATCCGAAATCCGAAATTCCGCGCATGTGCTAGCCTTCCGGCCATGAATTCGCAGCTGACCCCGGACGGCATGCGGCGTGTTGCCGATGATTTTCGCGAACGGTACCAACCCGGTCATGTTCGCGGTGTGCTGGTGGCGGGCTCCGGTTTGAGTCTCGAGGTTCCAGGATGGGAAGCGGCGGAAGAGATCGGCCTCGACGACGTGCTATCGTTCCCCGTCCATGCCCTGATGGGACATCAGCAGACCTTGACCCTTTGGCGGCGCGGGGGCGAAACGTTGATGGTCCTCAACGGTCGCTTCCACCTCTACCAGGGCTATCGGCCGGAGGAGGTGGTGGCGCCGGTTCGCCTGGCCGGTCTTCTCGGTTCGGAGGTAATGATCGCCACCAACGCGACTGGCGCCCTCGTGCCCGAGATCGAGGCCGGTTCGATGGTCATTATCACCGACCACCTCAACCTGCAGGGGGCCAATCCGCTGGTCGGCGAATGGGGGCGTGAGTTCGGTCCCCAGTTTCCCGATATGAGCGAGGTCTACGATTCGGAGCTACGCAGAGCGGCGTGGCCGGCGGCCGAGGATGCCGGGTTCACCGTCCATGAGGGTGTCTACGCTGCGGTGCTTGGCCCCTCATTCGAAACTCCGGCAGAGGTGCGGATGCTGCGTGCCCTCGGCGGCTCGGTGGTGGGCATGTCAACGGTTCCGGAGGTCATCGCCGCCCGCCACATGGGGATGAAGGTATTGGTGCTGTCCTTTGCCGCGAATCCCGCTGCCGGCCTCGTCGACCGACCCCTGACCCACACCGAGGTCCTCGAAGAGGGTGAGAAGGCTGCTGAAAAACTCGCCAAGTTAATGGGACTGCTCGTTGAAACAGTTTTCTGAGAGAGTCTTGAGTTATGAGTTTTGAGTTCCACCCATCCGCCCCATGCTCGATCCGAGTTGTGTGGCGAACAACTCAAAACTCAAAACTAAGAACTCAAAACTGAAAGGTGTACATGGCTTCCCTCTTTCTCGACGTGTTCCCCGTCGGTCCAATTCAGGCCAACTGCGTGCTGCTGGGCGATGCACACGCCGGAGAGCTGGTGGTCATCGACCCCGGCGAGGAGGGTGAGCGGATCGCGGAGCGGGTCCGTGCGAGCGGACTGCGGCCGACCATGATCCTCCACACCCACGGCCATATCGACCACGCGGGCGGCACCGCGGAGCTCGCACGCGAGCTGGATGCGGGACTGCCCATCGGTCTCCACCGCGACGAGACCGAGCTCTACCGCAACCTGCCGACGCAGGCCCGCATGTTCGGCCTCGAGGTGGAGGCGCCTCCCGAGCCCGATCTGTGGCTCGAGCACGGCCTCAAGCTCGAGGTCGGTGGTCTCGAGCTGGAGGTTCGCCACACCCCGGGCCACTCGCCTGGCGGTGTTTGTTTTGTCGTTTCGGGTGCGGATGAGCCGCTGGTCGTGGTCGGCGATGTGCTCTTTGCAGGGTCCATCGGCCGCACCGACCTCATGGGTGGTTCATTTCCGGTCCTCGAGCGCTCCATCCGTTCCCAACTCTATACCCTGCCCGACGAAACCCGCGCCATTTGCGGCCATGGTCCCGACACCACCATTGGCCGCGAGAAGGACACCAACCCGTTCGTGTCCGATTAAAAGCTGTACCCGATTCCGACGCTGAACGAAAAGACGTTGAAATTGAAGGATTCGGAGCCGGCGTTCGGGTCAACGGCCTCGGTGCCCTCGAGGTTCGACCAGATATATCGGAGACCCCCGAAGGCGGTCCAATCGCTGGTCTTGCCGAGGGCAATGGCTACATTAGCTTTGGCGGACCAGCCGAGGTCGTTGTCGGTCAGGAAGGAGAGGGGTTCGGCTATTTCCGGGCCATCGTAGTGGAGGTCGCCATACCAGAGGTACGCCAACCCGGCGCCGAGGTACACGTCAAAGAAGGTGCTGTTGGGTGTCAGGTGAAAGTTGAGGTCCATTGTAAGGACCTGGGTGGACATTGCGTCCCTGACCGAGAACACGCCGTAGCCCGGAACGTCAGCACTCAGCTCGATTTCGGGACTCCCTGAAAACCCTCCGAGCTCGATTCCGAGCAGGTCGGTGAACTGGTACTCGAGACTCGCTCCGATCCCGAGATCTGTTCCGCTGGTCACGCGGATATCGTCGCCGTCGCCGTTTTCGATCGTTTCATCGAGGTCCGGGTCGATGCCGGCCGCGAAGACCCGGAGATGCCAACCCTGTTCGCCCGCCGCTGCCGGCACAGCGAGGGATCCGCAAAGAGCGAAAACTCCCAGAACAATCAGTGCTCGTTTCATTCTTTCCTCCTGTCTGTGATCTGGGGGGAATACGAGGAGTTCAGGTCCTGAATCGCATTCCGTCCTCCACCCGGTAACGCGGATTCGCGACAAAAACCCCGCAATCCTGAAACGGTTCGGCATCCGATTGCGTAAGAACCGAAGGGGCACGGATGCGGGGTGTGAGATCCCTCGAAAGATTTACGGGACACGATGCTGATCGCTGGAGGCCGTTGTTGTCCGGCAACTCTAAGATGCGCCTGACGGAGATCATCTCCGGTCTGAGTGGGACCGGTGAGGTCGATCGAGCCACCGCGGAAGAGCTTTTCCCGATCGTCTACGACGAGCTGCGGCGGCTCGCGAAGGGATATATGAGTCGCGAGACACCGGGCCACACCCTGCAGCCGACAGCGCTGGTGCACGAGGCATACCTCAAGCTGGTAGATCAGACACGGGCCGACTGGAAGGGCAAGACCCACTTCTACGCGGTCGGCGCCAAGGTCATGCGCCGCCTGCTGGTCGACCATGCCCGCGCACGCGCCGCTCTAAAGAGGGGCGCCGGGTGGCAGAGTGTGACCTTGTCGGAGGCCCTCGGTCCGCTGGGCGGGGAGGTGCTCGATCCGGAGCAACTTCTCGATCTCAATGCAGCTCTGGAGGAGCTGGCCAAGATCGACGAGCGCGAGGCGAGAGTCGTGACTCTCCGCTTTTTCGGAGGGCTGACGGTGGAGCAGGTAGCCGAGGCGCTCGGAGTATCGAAACGTACCGTCGAGAATGACTGGCGCCACGCCCAGTCGTGGCTGCGCCTCCGACTGTCGGAGGCGGGGCCGTCATGAGTATCGACGGGCACCGGAAAGCCAAGGAGATCTTTCTGGCCTCGTGTGAACTGCCGGTCGACCGGCGTGCGCTGTACCTCGATAAGGAGTGCGCGGGCGACGACGAGCTCCGTCGCGAGGTGGAAGGCCTCCTGGAGTTCGACCAGTCGGTGACGGAATCACTGGAGGAGCGACGTCCGCCCGAGCGTATCGGCAACTTCCGGCTCCTGCAGAAGCTGGGTGAGGGCGGTATGGGCGAGGTGTGGGAGGCCGAACAGGAGCGCCCGGTCAGACGCAGGGTGGCCTTCAAGCTCATCAAGTGGGGGATGGATACCAAGGAGGTGCTGGCGCGCTTCGAGTCCGAGCGACAGGCCCTGGCCCTCATGAACCACCCCAACATAGCCAGGGCCTACGAGGCGGGGCCAACCGATGAGGGCCGACCCTTCTTTGTCATGGAGTATGTCAAGGGGGTGCCGCTGACGGAGTACTGCGACACTCAACGCTTGAGCACTCAGGATCGGCTGACCCTCTTCATGCAGGTCTGCGATGGTGTGCAGCACGCCCACCAGAAGGGGATCATCCACCGCGACATCAAGCCGTCGAACATCCTCGTCGCCTTCGAGGATGGCCGACCGATCCCCAAGATCATCGATTTTGGGGTCGCCAAGGCCACCTCTCAGCGACTCACCGAACGCACCCTCTTCACCGAGCTCGGCCAGTGGATCGGCACCCCCGAGTACATGAGCCCCGAGCAGGCGGAGCTGACCGGTCTCGATGTCGACACTCGATCCGATGTCTACTCCCTGGGCGTCGTGCTGTATGAGCTGCTGGCCGGAGCACAGCCGTTCGATTCGAAGGAGCTTCGCACCGCCGGCTTCGACGAGATGCGCCGGCGGATCCGCGAGGAGGAACCGCCGAAGCCGAGCACCCGCGTTTCGAGTCTCGGCGCCGCCTCTCAAACAGCGGCCGAACGGCGTCGCACCGATATCCACGGGCTGGCCCGTACCCTGCGCGGCGATCTGGACTGGATCGTGATGAGGGCGCTGGAGAAGGACCGGACTCGGCGCTACGGATCACCGTCCGATTTGGCGTTGGACGTCGGGCGATACCTGCGCAACGAACCCGTCGAGGCGAGCCCGCCGAGCACGATCTACCGGATACACAAGTTCGTCGGTCGTCACAGGGTAGGTGTCGCAGCGGGTCTATTGGTGTTTGCAGCCCTGGTCGCCGGCATCGCCGGCACGGCCATTGGCATGGTGAAGGCGCACAGCGAGGCGGAGACCGCGAGCAAGGTGTCGGAGCTGCTGGTCGGTATGTTTGCGGATCTCGACCCCGAGGCACCGATGGGGCAGATTTCGTCGACCTCGGTGATGCTCGACCGTGGCGTGGAGCGAATCCGGAACGAGCTCACAGACCAACCGGTGATGCGGGCGCGCCTGCTGGGAACCATGGGCAACGCGTACCGGAACCTGGGTCGGTTCGACGAGGCGAGGCCGTTGCTCGAGGAGGCCCTTCGCCTCCGAGAGGAGCACCTCGGGTCCATCAGCTCGGAGGTGGCGGATAGCTGCGTTTCCCTCGGCTGGCTCGAGTACTGGACTGCGGACTACCAGGAGGCACGAGCTCTCTTCGAGCGCGCCGTGAAGGTCTACGAGCAGGCTCTGGCCCCCGACCACTGGGCGGTGGCTTCGAGTTTCGGCTTCACCGGAGGCGCATGCTTGCGCATGGGTGATTACCGCGATGCCCGTGCGGCCTTCGAGCGCTCGTTGGAAATCCTCCGTGCCATCGGTATGGAGGACGACCCGGTCGCGGTTAACACGACATGGCATTACGCGACGATGCTGATGGATATGGCGGAGTATGATGCGGCCCAGCCGCTCCTCGAACAGGCTCTGAAATTGTACGAGGTCAAATTCGGACCCGACCACCCCGCTGTCGGCGGGCTTCTCGCCGCCCTCGGACGTTGCTTTCAGGAGACGCTCCGCATCGACCAGGCGCGACCCCTGTTCGAACGCTCACTGGAGATTCAGGAACGCGTTCTCGGGCCGGACCATCCAAACTTGCTCATGCCGCTCACACATTTGGCGATGCTCGATCGACGCGAACGGAACTACGCCGCCGCCGGCGAACGGTTTGCACGGGCGCTGGCGATCGGTGAGCGCGCGCTGGGGCCCAACCACCCCGACCTGGTCTGGACCCTGGGTCCTTACGCCTTGTTATTGCACAATCGCGGTGATCCGGAGGGTGGCCGCGCGATGCTCGACCGGGCCCTGTACATAGCCGAAAACGCCTTCGGTTCCACGCACATGGGAGTGGTGCGGGTCGCCGAGATGATCGGCTTTCATCACTACCAATCGGGCGAGTACGACGAGGCGTTGCGTTGGTATCGACGCGCACTCGTCAGCAGGGAGGAGATCTTCGGCGCCGGAAATCTCGCCACCGGCTGGAACCTCTACGACCAGGCATGCATCCTGGCTCTGAGTGGTGACAACGACGCCTCCCTGCCAACGCTCCGTCGCGCCCTCGACTGCGGCTGGGCTTCCGGCCGCATCTTCGAGGACGACGACCTCGACTCTCTCCACGGCGACCCGGAGTTCGCGGCGATCCTCGAAGAGGTCCGCGGCCGGATAGATGCTTCCGGGTAGGAGGGCGAGCGGAGGGCACCGTTTGAACGTTAAACGTTATGACGGTCCATCGTATTGGAAGGGCCTCAGTTTTCGGGGCGGGAGGGTGGGCACGCTCAAACGTTCAACGTTCAACGTTCTAACGTTCTCACGATGTCCTTCAGCGATGGTGGCGCGTGGCCTCCGAAGCTGGTACAAAAGGGCCTCCTGCGGAGGTTGAAGATGAAGACGATCATCGAGCCCTTTCGGATCAAGACCACCGAGCCCCTCAAGATCACCACGCCCGAGGAACGGGTGCAGGCGCTCGAGGCCGCCCATAACAACGTCTTTCTGTTGGACGCCGAGGATTGCTGCATCGATTTGCTGACCGACAGCGGCACCGGCGCCATGTCCACCGAGCAGTGGGCCGCGATGATGCTTGGCGACGAGAGCTACGCCGGAAGCCGTTCCTGGAAGCGCTTCGAGAAAGAGCGTTCGCGAGATCACGGGCTTCGAGCACATCCTGCCGACCCACCAGGGCCGGGCCGCCGAGGGGATCCTCGCCGAGGGCGTCATCGAGCCCGGCGACATCATCCCCAACAACAGCCACTTCGACACCACCCGGGCCAACATCGAGTATCGCGGCGGCATCGCGCTCAACCTGCCCTCCCCCGAGGCGTACGACACGGAGACCCTGTCACCGTTCAAGGGCAACATGGATGTCGAGGGGCTGAGAAAGCTGTATCGAGGAGCACGGATCCCACAAGATTCCATTTGCCATGATGACCGTGACAAACAACACCGGCGGCGGCCAGCCGGTGTCGATGGCCAACCTTCGTTCGGTCAAGGCTCTGCTCGCGGAGCACGGGATTCCCTTCATCATCGACGCCTGCCGGTTCGCAGAGAACGCGTACTTTATCCACGAACGGGAGGAGGGGTATCAGGATCGCTCGTTGCTCGAGATCGCCCAGGAGATGTTCGCGTTGGCAGACGGCGCCACCATGAGCTGCAAGAAGGACGGGCTTGCCAACATCGGCGGCTTTCTCATCTGCCGCGACGATGGGTGGGCGGAACGTTTCCGCAACCTGCTGATCATGCGGGAGGGGTTCCCGACCTACGGCGGCCTGGCCGGACGCGATCTCGAGGCTATCGCCGTCGGCTTGATGGAGGCGCTGGAGTACGACTACCAGGTCTACCGCCACGCCACGGTCGAATACATGGCCCAGCGGTTGCTGGCTCTCGGCATTCCCATGGTGCAGCCGGCCGGCGGCCACGCGGTATTCCTGGATGCCGCGAAGATGCTGCCCGACGTATCGCCGCTCTCCTACCCCGGGGTCAGTGTCGTCAATGCCCTCTACCTTGCCGGCGGGATCCGGGCGGTGGAACTGGGCAGCGTGATGTTCGGCCATTTCGACGACTCGGGCCGGGAGCACCCTTCTCCCCTAGAGTTGGTGCGGTTGGCGTTTCCGCGGCGCGTCTACACTCAGAGCCATTTCGACTATGCCATTGAGGTCATCGAGGATGTCTGGAGTCGCCGGGAGCAGCTGTCAGGTTATCGCATCACATACCAGGCAGAGCTGCTGCGCCACTTCACCTGCCACTTCGAACCGCTCTGATCAGGGCACAGGGACGTCCTTGAACCCTGAACCCTGTACTCTGAACCCTTCCTACTGCTGCCAGCTGTCCAGCATCTTCATGTAGTTGGCTCGGGTCAGCTTGGCGGCGTCCGGCACCTTCGACATGTTCATCGAGCCCTGCATCTGGCGAAGCGACTCGTACTCGTGCTCGTTCAGCCAGAACTCGATCGCCTCGAGGGTACGGGTGATGTGCTCGGGCCCGTGAATCAGGAGGGCCGAGACCATCTGCACGGCGTGGGCGCCGGTCATCACGGCCTTGATGACGTCGACCGCGTTGTGGGCGCCGCCGGTAGCGGCGAGCGAAAGCTCGACCTGGTTCGAGAGGATGGCCAGCCAGCGAAGCCGCAGCCTGAGCTCGTCGGCGGTCGAAAGGCGAAGGTTCGGCACCACGTCGAGCTCCTCGATGTCGAGGTCAGGCTGGTAGAAGCGATTGAAGATGACCAGCCCGTCGACTCCCGCTTCCTCGAGCTTCCGGGCCAGATTTGCGATCGACGAGTAAAACGGAGACAGCTTGACCGACACCGGGAGGGAAACCTCGGATTTGACTGCGGCGACGATATCGATGGTCCGCTGCTCGACGTCGGCGCCGGTCTCCGCGGCGTCGGTGGCCAGATAGTAGGCATTGAGCTCGATAGCGTCGGCGCCGGCCTCCTCCATCTTCTTGGCATAGCCGGTCCAGCCACCCGGAGAGGTGCCGTTGAGCGAGGCGATGATCGGAATGGACACCGTTTCCTTTGCCGCCCGCAAATGCTCTAGGTACTGATCAGGCCCGACGTGGTAACCGTCAGGGTTGGGGAGATAGGAGGAGGCCTCGGCGAAGCCGGCGCCGGCCGACTCCATCTCCATCTGTGCCTGTACGGCACCCATGATCTCCTCCTCGAAGAGGGAAGGGAGAACCACCGCGGCCGCGCCGGCATCTTCAAGATGACGGATGGTGTCTAGGCTCGCACCAAGGGGGCTCGCTCCAGAGACGATCGGGTTTTTGAGATCGAGTCCGAGATAGGTGGTCTTGAGGTCCATGGCTCCCTCCCTCAGTTGGTTTCGGCGTCGGCGTCAGAGCCGTAGTGTAATTTCGCGAGTTGCTGGTACATGTCGTACTTGGCATGGACCACGCGCTGGGCCTCCTCCAACAACCGCTTCGACCGTTCGGGGTCGATCTTGGCCAGCATCCGGAACCGGGTCTCGGAAAGCGCCCACTCGTCGAACGAGATCTTCGGCGCCCGCGAGTCGAGCTTGAGTGGGTTCTCCCCCATGGCCGTGCGGCGGGGATCGAAGCGGTACATGGGCCAGGCGCCGCACTCGACCACCGCTTTCTGGTGGTCGAGAGCGTCGGACATGTTGTAGCCGTGGGCGATGCAGTGGGAGTAGGCGATGATGATCGAGGGCCCGTCGTAGGACTCCGCTTCGAGGAAGGCGCGGACGGTCTGGCTGTCCTTGGCGCCGAAGGCCACCGAAGCCACGTAAACGTGTCCGTAGGCCATGGCCATCATGCCGAGGTCCTTGGATGGGATCTCCTTGCCGCCCATGGCGAACTTGGCGACAGCGCCGAGAGGGGTCGCTTTCGAGGCTTGGCCGCCGGTGTTGGAGTAGACGCCGGTGTCAAGCACCAAAAGGTTCACGTTGCGGCCGATACCGAGGGTGTGGTCGAGACCGCCGTAACCGATGTCATAGGCCCAGCCGTCGCCGCCGACCGCCCACACGCTCTTTCTGACCAGGTAGTCGGCGATGTGGGCGAGGGTCTTCGCCTCTGGGCTGTCGATGCCCTCGAGCTTCTTGCTCAGGGTTTCCACGCGCGCCCGCTGGGCGGTAATGCCCTCTTCACTGAGCTGATCGGCGAGGAGGATCTCATCTACCAGCCCATCGCCCACCTTGGACGCCAGATCCTTGAGCAACCGTTGCGCGGCTTTCGTGGTCTGGTCGATGGCGAGACGGAAGCCGAGGGAGAACTCGGCCGCGTCCTCGAAGAGCGAGTTGTTCCACGCCGGCCCGCGTCCGTTCTCGTCAACCGCGTATGGGGTTGTCGGCAGGTTGCCGCCGTAGATCGATGAGCAGCCGGTGGCATTGCCCACCAGCAACCGGTCGCCGAAGAGCTGGGTGAGGAGCTTGACATAGGGGGTCTCGCCGCAGCCTTCGCACGCCCCCGAGTACTCGAAGAGTGGTTGAAAGAACTGCGAGCCCTTGACATCGATCTTGACCTTGGTGCGATCCACTTCGGGCAGATCGAGGAAGAACGTGTAGTTCCCACGCTCCTGCTCTCGGAGCGGCATCTGCGGCGCCATGTTGAGAGACTTGTGTTTGGGGTTGGACTTGTCCTTGGCCGGGCAGACTCGCACGCAGAGCTCGCAGCCGGTGCAGTCTTCTGGCGCGACCTGGATGGTGTATTTCGAGCCGGCGAAGTCCTTCGCCTTGTAGTCGACCGCCTTGAAGGTTTCGGGGGCGCCGTCGAGGGCGGCAGGATCGTAGACCTTGGCTCGAATTGCCGCGTGTGGGCAGACCAGCACGCACTTGTTGCACTGGATACAGAGCCCCTCGTCCCACACCGGGATGTCGATGGCGATGTTACGCTTCTCCCACTGGGTAGTGGCGGTGGGCCAGGTGCCGTCGGGCGGGAAGGCCGAAACCGGCAGCAGATCGCCCTTGCCCTCGAGCATCAGTGCGGTGACCTGCTTCACCAGATCGGGAGCCTCGGCGGGAACGGTGGGCGGCCGCGTCATCGTGGCCGTGACCTTATCGGGCACCTTGACCTCGTGCAGATTGGCGAGGGTGCCGTCGACCGCGTTGAAGTTGAGTTGGACGATTTCGTCGCCCTTGGCGCCGTAGGTCTTCTTGATTGCCGATTTGATTTTCTCGATCGCCTCATCGCGGGGCAGGATGCCCGAAATGGCAAAGAAACAGGTCTGCATGATGGTGTTGGTGCGGCGGCCCATGCCGGTCTCACGGGCCACGTCGGTCGCATCGATGCAGTAAACCTTGAGTTCGAGATCAATGATCGCCTGTTGCACCTCAACCGGGAATTGGTCCCAAATCTCGTCGGGGCCGAAGGGCGAGTTGACGAGGAAGGTGGCACCCGGCTGTGCGTAGGCGAGCATGTCCAGCTTTTCGATGAAGACCCACTGGTGGCAGGCCAGGAAGTTGGCCTTGCGGATCAGGAAGGACGAGCGGATGGGATCGGGCCCGAATCGGAGGTGGGAGACTGTGACCGCGCCGGCCTTCTTGGAATCGTAGACAAAGTAGCCCTGGGCGAAGTTGTCGGTCTCTTCGCCGATGATCTTGATTGAGTTCTTGTTGGCGCCCACCGTGCCGTCCGAGCCGAGACCCCAGAAGAGGCCTCGGAAAACGTCGTCGCCGGCGATGTTGAAGTCGTCGTCCATAGGGCAGCGAAGTGTGGCTGACATCGTCAACGATACCGATCGTGAAGTGGTTGCGGGGTTGGTCGGCGGCGAGGTTGTCGTAGATCGACTTGACCATGGTGTCGTTGAACTCTTTCGACGACAGACCATAGCGGCCACCAACAACGATCGGCTCTGCGGCGAAGGGGCTGGATCCCTCGGTACGGGCCTCGTGGAGGGCGGTGATGATGTCGAGGTAGAGCGGGTCGCCAAGGGAGCCGGGCTCCTTGGTGCGGTCCATGACCGCAATCTTCTTGACCGTCGTCGGCATGGCCTCGAGGAAGTGCCTCGCCGAGAACGGACGATAGAGCCGAACCTTGAGGAGACCGACCTTCTCTGATTTCGCGTTGAGCCAGTCCACCATCTCGTGCACCGCTTCAGCGCCCGAACCCATGATCACGATCACGCGTTCGGCCTCGGGGTCTCCGACGTAGTCGAAGAGGTGGTAATCACGGCCAACGCGCTTGCCGAACGCCTCCATGGCATCGACCACATGACCGGCGCACGCCTCGTAGAACGGGTTGATAGCCTCCCGGGCCTGGAAAAAGGTGTCCGGATTCTGCGAGGTGCCGCGGATAAACGGACGGTCCGGTGACATGGCCCTGTCGCGATGGGCGCGGACCAGGTCATCATCGATGAGATGTCGCAGGTCGTCGTCCTCGAGGTACTCGATTTTCGAGACCTCGTGCGAGGTGCGGAAGCCGTCGAAGAAGTGGACGAACGGTATGCGGCTCGCGAGCGACGCCGCCTGGGCGATGCACGCCATGTCGTGTGCTTCCTGGACTGGTCCGGAGGCAAGCAGCCCCCACCCGGTCTGGCGGACGGCGTTGATGTCCGAGTGATCGCCGAAGATCGACAATGCGTGCGTGGCAATCGTCCGCGCCGATACGTGAAAGACCGCTGGTGTCAGCTCGCCGGCAATCTTGTACATGCTCGGGATCATGAGCAGCAGGCCCTGGGAAGCGGTGAAGGTGGTGGTCAGCGCCCCGGCCTGGAGCGAGCCGTGAACTGCCGCCGAGGCGCCACCCTCGGACTGCATCTCGACCACGTCGGGGACTACACCCCAGATGTTGGTCTTGCCCTGCGCCGACCACTCATCGGCGAACTCACCCATGTTGGAGGACGGGGTGATTGGGTAGATGGCGCACACGTCATTGATGCGGTGTGCGACCGACGCGGTCGCTTCATTGCCGTCAATCATCACTGTTCGACGCTCTGTCATGGAAAACCTCCACGGTCTTCGCCCCTGGTGTGGGCGGTCCGATGCTGTCGGCTGGTCGTCACGCAACCCGGGTCACGTGAACAAATTCACAACGAGTAGAATAAACCCCAATCCGTCCGCTGGCAAGGGTTAATGGGCCTTCGGCTCGCGTATTTTTCCGAACCACTGATTGACCGGGTTTCTCCGCGAGAGGAAGCGGAACATCACGGCTTTTCGTTGTCCGATGTCCCTGAAGATTCTGTGGATGCGTTTGCTTGACGGCTCCAGCCGGAGGCCCGCCTCGAGGTGTTGCACCGCGTTTTTCCGATCATCGCGCTCGAGATAGACCAAGGCCAGGTTGATGCGGTGTTCCGGGTCGAGAAAATTGGCCTTGACCGAGAGGTTGCAGTATTTGATGGCGTCGGCGTACTTGTGATTGACCATGGCTATGCAGACGCCGTAGTAGGAGAAGCTGGCCGCCGCCGCCCGTTTGTCCTGAAGATCACCTTCCGAGGAAAGAATGGGAAGGTACTTTTCGAAGACCCCGATCGCCTCGTCGTACTGCTCCTGGCGGGTCCACGAGACGGCCTCGTGGATTCTGTCCCGCATGGCGCCGAGGCTGATGTCGTAGTCATTCACGGTGGCGAGTATACCTTGGTCGGAATGATTCACAAGAGTTTGACAGTGATACGCAACACGGTCAGCCTGCGGTCTCGTGCCAATCCTCTCGGTAGCGACCGACCACCTCGAGCAACTCACGATGGACCCCGGGAGACCCGCAGACCACATCTCCGCAATCGAGGAAATCCGAGCCGCCGTTCATATCGGTGATCGTGCCGCCGGCTTCCTCGACGAGCAAAGACCCAGCCGCGACGTCCCAGGCCGAGAGCTGAAACTCGAAGAAACCATCGAAGAGGCCGGCCGCGGTGTAGGCGAGATCGAGAGCTGCCGCGCCCGGCCGCCGGACGGCCTTGCACTGCAGAAAAACGTCGCGAAAGATGGCGAGGTAGGGATCGAGGAGGCGGTGGGCCTTGAACGGGAAGCCGGTTGCCAGGAGGGCGCCGCCAAGACCGTCTCGGCTGCTGATCCGACACCGTTTGCCGTTCCACCAGGCACCGCGGCCGCGCGCCGCACTGAAGACATCGTTTTTGACCGGGTCGAGAATAACCCCGAACTCGACAGCACCTTCTTCAGCCACCCCAATGGAAATCGCGAACTGCGGGATCCCGTGGATGAAGTTGGTGGTGCCGTCGAGGGGATCTACGATCCAGGTGGGTCCCGAGACCGAAGGGGTGCTCCAGCCGGCTTCCTCGGAAAGAATGCGATGTTCCGGGAATCGATCGCGGATCGCGCCAATGATGGCCGCCTCCGACGCGAGGTCGGCGGCTGACACCAGGTCGTTTCGGGCTTTCTCGCTGATCTGGTCGGGCTCGAGGGCTCGCCAGTATTTCATCAGTTGGGCGGCGCCGAGACCGGCAATCTCTTTCACTTCGGACAAGAACGCCTCAGGATCCTGAAATACCATGGATTGCTCCTTCGTTAGGTCTGATGAGATGACCATCGATGATTTCTATTTGCCGCTTGATGCACGTAGCGAGCTCATGCTCGACGTGACGTGCAGAACCCTCGAGGAGGATCCTGAGCTCAAGCTCTGCGAGGGACTCCGGCTGATCGAGGCAACCCGAACGGCGATCTCGCGGATGGCGCCGGAGTCACTCGATCTCTTCGAAAGCGACATGCTTCCCCGGATGCGGAGCATCCTCATGGAACGCTTCGGACTCTCCGAGCTGCCACCCGGCCCCGTCAACTGACATCGGAAACGGCTGCGTACTCCGGCAATCCGCGAAGATCCTCGGACGAAAGGCCAAGCTCGAGCTCG
>PVMK01121830.1_pt1 | contig 18795 bp, 19 predicted proteins | sample 1853481 | NCBI WGS metagenome assembly PVMK01 (sample SAMN08533507, study PRJNA380276) | Marine sediment metagenome, whole genome shotgun sequencing project. | reverse complement strand
TTTAATTTTTTTCATACCAATTGGGACAAACTGTAACAACAAAATTTTACAACAAACAAAAGCATAATCGCACAAAAACATATAGTTAATTAAACCCTTCAATCTAAGTCATGAAATATGCAGGTTAGTCTAAAATTATATGATCAAGCAATCGGTCGAGTTTTTTAGGGCCAATCCCAGTTATGTGCAAGAGTTCATCCTTTGATCTGAATGGTCCCTTATTCTCTCTTCTCAGAACGATTCTCTCGGCCAACTTAGGACCAATCCCAGGCAATGTGCTCAGAATTTCTTTTTCAGCACGGTTTATGGAGATTGGCTGGAAGAAGATGTTTGCTACTGCAGGCGGAAGATTGACTGATCGGGGTACAGCAGATGTATACTGAAAGGCTGCTACCCTGGAATCAAATTCCGGCAAAGCTGATGTTATGGTCATAAGAGGCAGCAATTCCGGGAAGGTTTCTTCCAATTGCTCCGGAGTGAGAAGGTATAATCCTTCTTTAACCTCGGGTGATCCTGTTATCCAGACATATTTTTCAGCTGTGTCTGATGCCGGCGTTAAATATTCTTGAAATAAGTAGGATCGGCTGGAGAAAATACTAACAACAAGAAGGCAGAGACCAAGGACAAGAAAAACCGGAATGTTTTCCGCTAAGTTCTTCTGCAGCTTACTATCTGCGGACTGAAGAACATCTGGTTCACTAACCCTGTTTTTTTTCATCCTTCATGAGCTTGTAGGTGATAGAATCAACCAATGCCTGCCAGCTTGCCTCAAGAATATCATGAGAAACCCCTACAGTTCCCCATTCTGATTCCTGATCACGGGATTGGATTAAGACGCGCACCATGGCTCCTGTGCCATGTGCACCTGAGAGTACCCGTACCTTGTAGTCAGCCAATTCCATATCCTTCAGTTTTGGATAGAAACGTGTCAGAGCTTTTCTCAATGCTTTGTCCAGTGCATTAACAGGTCCATCACCGAGTGCGGCGGTATGTACCTCCCCAGCACTTTCAACAACAATCCGGATGGTGGCCTCATCCTGAGATGGCTCACCCATGCTGCTTTTTTGGCTTATTACCCTGAAGCCTTTAAGGTCAAAAAAATGGCGGCTCGTACCCAGTGCTTTTCTCATCAGGAGTTCGAAAGAGGCCTCTGCGCCTTCGTACTGGAAGCCCTGATTTTCCAGCTCTTTAAGCTCCTGGACTATTTGACTGACTGCGGGATCTTTACTGTCAAGATTGAGTCCGAACTTTTTGGCCTTATGCAAGACATTGCTCTTGCCTGACTGGTCAGATATGAGGATGCGCCTGACATTTCCTACCTTTTCCGGTTCTATGTGTTCATAGGTAATTGGATTGCGCTCTACCGCCTGGACATGTATTCCACCTTTATGGGCAAATGCTGACCTGCCGACATAGGGCTGGTACTTATTATGGGGCAGGTTGGCGAGTTCATTGACAAAACGGGAAGTCTCATGCAAACGCTCAAGTTTTTCCGCTGCTTTGAACCGGCATTTCATCTTCAGCGCCAATCCGGCAATAATTGAGGTAAGGTTGGCGTTGCCACATCGCTCTCCAAAGCCGTTCATGGTCCCCTGCACATGGGATATGCCCATTGAAACTGCCACCATGGAGTTACCTACAGCTGTATCAGAATCATTATGGGCATGTATGCCCAACGGAATGGTGCATCCCTTGCTTTCGAGATGACTATATAAAGCATCAATAATAGCAGGGATCTCATTGGGCAGGGTGCCACCGTTGGTGTCACAGAGCACCAGGCACTCAGCACCTCCTTCTACAGCCTTATCAATGGTAGCCAGGGCATATTCGGTATTTTGTTTAAAACCATCAAAGAAATGCTCAGCATCATAGAACAGATGTTCAACATGGGGCTTCAGATATTGCAGGGACTCAACAATAATAGTGAGATTATCCTCAAGTCCGATGCGCAGCGCATCCCTGACATGGACATCCCATGTTTTGCCGAAAATGGTAATCCCTGGTGTTTTTGCAGCAATTAATGCCTGCAGATTAGGATCCTGATCCACAGGCTTATTGAAGTTTCTGGTGGAGCCGAAAGCAGTGAGTTTGGCATGCTTCATCGTTTGATTTTGCATGGCCTTGAAAAATTCAACAGCACTGGGATTTGAGCCGGGCCATCCGCCTTCTATAAAATCTATGCCAAGCTCATCAAGTTTCAGACTGATGCGGACTCTGTCTTCAACCGACAGGTTGAAATTCTCAGCCTGGGTGCCATCTCTTAACGTGGTGTCGTATATATCTACTTTATGATTCATAATATTAGGAACATTTCATATGTTTTTATTGAACGTCATCCCTCTCCAAGGCAAAGGCATCGTGAAGGGCCCTGATCGCCAGTTCTGTGTATTTCTCTTCAATAACGCAGGATACTTTAATTTCAGAGGTGCTGATCATCATAATATTAATGCCCTCATTTGCCAAAACATGGAACATGGTTGATGCGATACCCGAGTGGTTACGCATGCCAACGCCAACAATGGAAATTTTTGCGATATTATCAGCACCGCTTACATTTTCAGCACCAATATCCGCTGCTATTTTTTCAACCAGTTCCATGGCTTTTTTGAAATCGGTCCGTGGTACTGTAAAGGTCATGTCCGTCAAGTCCCCTGCCCTGGTATTCTGGATGATCATATCCACCACCAGACCGGCATCGGAAATGGGCATGAAAATTTTTGAAGCGATACCGGGGTTATCAGGCACCTTGGAGATGGTAATCCTCGCCTCGTTTTTATTATACGTTACTCCTGAAACCAGCATGGATTCCATTGCTTTTTCCTCCTCGACCACCCATGTTCCTTCAGTATCAACAAATGTAGACCTGACATGCAGTGGAACTTTATATCGTTTTGCCAAACCAACTGACCTGATATCAAGCACCTTGGCACCTAAGCTGGCCAACTCCAGCATTTCATCATATGAGATGCGTTCAATCTTACGGGCTGAAGCACAGACATTGGGATCAGTAGTATAAACACCTTCAACATCAGTAAATATCTCACACTGGTCAGCTTTAAGGGCTGCGGCAAGTGCAACTGCAGTGGTGTCAGAGCCGCCCCTGCCCAGTGTGGTAATATCACCATTTTCATCAACCCCTTGAAAACCCGCGATAACAACTATCTTTCCTTGAGCAAGATGGTCATTGACCTTATCTGTATCAACGGATTGGATCCTTGCTTTGGTGTGCATACTGCTGGTTTGTATCTTTACCTGATCGCCAAGAAAGGAGATTGCATCAAATCCTGCAGCCTTTACCGCCATGGCAAAAAGAGATATGGCCACCTGTTCACCGGTTGACAGCAGCACATCCATTTCGCGGCTGTCAGGTTGTTCTTGCACGCTATTTGCAAGTGATATTAAACGATCGGTTTCACCTGACATTGCAGAGAGCACAACAACCATCTGGTGTCCCTTGCTTCTGTAATCGAGAACACGCTCGGCAACGGCCTTTATTTTTTCAGGTGAGCCTACTGAGGAACCACCATATTTTTGAACGATTAACGACATTTTATGAGAACTTTTCAGTAAATTAAATTGTAAGGCTGTAAGACAGAACAATGTAAACTTTATTGCCCAAAAAGCAACTATGTTTCCGCTTGGGTTGTGTTATAATGCGAGTCTATAATATTTCCAGACAAAAACAAACTTGTAATACCTTTCAGATGTTGTTAAAAATCCGCATCATTTATTATAGCAAAATTGTAAATTTCATTTATTGTTTTGAAGTTCTGCTTATACCGGAAAATATATAGAATAATGGATTCTGGAAAAATATTAATGAGTTTAACGGTCTCACTGGCAATCTGGATTGGGATTGTCCTTGTTTTGCTGTTAGTTCAAGAGGATTTTAATAACAATGCTATTGCGATTCCTCTTTCTGCCAATCTTGAAGAACAAAGCCATGTCCAGAGCAATATCCCTAGTCCTGACCTAACAGCAACCTTGTTAGCAGATGTATCTTCTGCCATTTATACGGAGTTTGCCGGTGAAATAAAAAAAGGCGAAAGTTTTGACCTGGCCATGAAGCGGCTCAAGGTGTCAAATACTGTCAGGTTCGACATCATAAAAGGTTTTGCTAAATCGCTTGATTTTAAAATGCTGCAACCTGGTGATCGCTTCACTATTGTTTTAGAGCAGGATAATTCCATCGTCCAGGCAACTTATGAATCCGGACTATTAAATACCCATATTTTAAAACGCAATGAAGATGGTAATTATTGGGCTGCCAGGCAGGCGGTCCCACTGGAATACAGGGTTGAAAGACTTTCCGGTGATATTGTTTCGTCACTTTATGCTGCATTTTCTGGATTGGGTGAAGAGCCCAAACTCATTCACGCCTATGCTGATATTTTTGCCTCTAAAATCGATTTCAACACGGAAACCAGAGCAGGTGACAGATTTGAACTTCTGGTGGAAAAATATTTTAAAGGTGATGTCTTTGTAGGATATGGAAAAATCCTGGTGGCCCGTTATCAGAAACAAAATATTGAGTATCAGGGATATCACTTTGCTTCTGAGAATACACCTGCCGGACATTTTGATCAGAACGGAGAGGCATTGGGGACCTGGTTCATTCGGTCACCGATTCCGTTTGGCCGGGTAACATCCCGGTTTACCATGAGACGCAAGCACCCTATAGATGGTATTGTAAGACCTCACCTCGGGGTCGATCTGGCAGCACCGAGAGGTACAGCGGTCATGGCAACGGCAGAAGGAAGAGTGGAGTACATTGGCAGAAAGGGAGGTTTTGGGAAAACGGTTATCCTTCGACACCATGGTGGGTATAAGACATATTACGGACATTTGAATGGGTACAAAAAGGGTTTGAAAAAAGGCAGCACCGTCCAGCAGAAAGACATTATCGGCTATGTTGGATCGACAGGTATATCCACCGGACCTCATCTTGACTACCGTATCAAGTACAATGGAGCTTTCAGGAATCCATTCGGTATAAAATTTAAGGCAAAAACTGTATTGCAAGATGAGGAATTGGCCATTTTTCTCCAATCGAGTGCCGAATTTGCCGAACTTTTTAATGTTGACACGGGTGAGAAAATCTTGCAGGTCAAAAATATAACTTTGACCGAAGACCATTTGATTTTCTTTCTATAATTAACAGTTGATGTTAACTATAACCCCTTTCAACGTTGTCCTGGTAGAACCGGAAATCCCCCCCAATACAGGGACCACAGCCAGGTTGTGTGGAGCAACCGACACAGTTCTGCATCTTGTTAAACCCCTTGGATTCAGCACCGATGATAAGCATCTGAAACGTGCAGGTTTAGATTATTGGAAATACGTGAAAATTGTTTACTGGGAAAATTTCGATGATTTTTTAACAGCCCAGGATGAAAGAAAACTTTATTTTTTTACCAAGAAAACTGGTAGACCATATACAGAGGCTCAATTTAAACCGGGAGATTTCCTTATTTTTGGCAAGGAAACAAAAGGCTTGCCGGAAGAGATAATAAGGCTGTATGCAGACCGCTGCTACACAATACCGATGAGTAATCCAAAAATAAGAAGTCTTAATCTTGCCAATGCCGCAGGAATCGTTTTGTATGAAGCTCTTCGCCAACAATCTCTCTGGTAAGGTTTTCATCTGCCATGTCTCCAGAACGTTTTTGTGGAAAAAATTTATCATTTAATTATGTTATAACACTAAATATGGAGGATTTTTCTCATGCCTGACCGCATTTACAATTTCAGCGCTGGTCCTGCTACCCTGCCCTATGAGGTACTGGTTCAGGCTGCAAAAGATATTGTCAACTTCAATGATAAAGGAATTGGGCTGATAGAGATGAGCCATCGCAGCAAGGAATTCATTGAGGTTGTTGATGAGTGTGAATCTTTGCTCCGTGAACTGATGAGTATACCGGACAATTACAAGGTCCTCTTCTTGCAGGGAGGAGCCTCGACTCAGTTTGCCATGGTGCCGATGAACCTGCTTCAACCGGGAAAATCCGCCACGTATCTGAATACCGGCACCTGGTCTAAAAAGGCCATTAAGGAAGCTAAACTGTTCGGCAATATCGATGTAGCGTATTCCAGCGAAGATACTCTTTTTGACAATGTCCCTCTACCGGATGAATATGAGGCGACAGCGAATGCAGAATACCTCTATTTTGTTTCGAACAACACAATTTACGGAACACAGTTTCATCAGTTCCCGGAAACCGATACTGATCTGGTATGTGACATGTCTTCTGATATTCTGGCAAGGAAGGTTGACGTCAGCCGTTTCGGGATTATTTTTGCCGGTGCCCAGAAAAATATGGGACCAGCAGGCTGCACAGTGGTGATTATCCGCGAAGATCTGTTAAATAATGCACCGGACAGCATTCCCACAATGTTTCGTTATAAAACCCATGCTGAAAAAGGCTCAATGTTCAACACTCCTCCATGTTTTTCCATATACACAATCGGCCTTGTTTTGAAATGGCTGAAGAACCTGGGCGGGCTGCCATCCATTGAGAAAATGAATCTGGAAAAGGCAGATTTGCTTTACCAGGCTATTGACAACAGTGATTTTTATACGGGCCATGCCCGGTTTGATTCACGATCAATAATGAATGTTACCTTTAATCTGCCGTCACCTGAGCTGGAAGCACAGTTTATCCGGGAAGCTGCAGCTGTTTCGTTTGATGGCCTGAAAGGACACCGGTCTGTTGGCGGCTGCAGAGCTTCCATCTATAATGCTTTTCCCAGAGAGGGAGTTGAAAAACTGGTGGATTTCATGGTTGCATTTGAAAAGAAAAACAGCTGATACATTTTGCATTACGAAGGTAATATTATTCGCCCTCCCAGTGAGGCTAACTCCATTATTCTGCAAGTTTCCGTTGGTTGTTCACACAATAAGTGCACCTTCTGCGGCGCATACAAAGGTGTGCGTTTTCGCATTAAGGATTCAGCAATTATTAACGAAGATATTGCTTTTGCTGCAAGGTATTGCAAACAGCAGAAAAGGGTATTTATCGGAGATGGTGATGCCCTGATCATACCAACGGATCGTTTGGCAAAGATTTTTTTAAGTATAAGAGAGAAGCTGCCCTGGGTAAACCGCATCAGCCTTTATGGCAACGCCAAGAGTATACTGAGAAAAAACAATGAAGAGTTCATACGGTTGAAAAAGCTTGGCCTGGACAGGATTTACATGGGACTTGAGAGCGGGCATAATCCTACCTTGAAAAATATTCGAAAAGGAGTAAATGCGGAGCAAATGATTGAGGCGGCAGGAATGGTTCGAGAAGCAGACATCTTTTTTGTCCGTCACTGTATTGCTTGGTATTGCTGGAATTGCCGAATCTGAAATCCATGCTTCTGAATCAGGCCGTGTTTTGACAGATATGAAACCGAACCAGATCGCAGCCTTAACTTTGATGCTCCTTGAAAATACACAACTTCATGAAGATGCTGTTTCCGGTTCTTTTCAATTGCCTGACCAGAGAATGCTCCTTGGGGAGCTGAAAACAATGGTGCAATATATCAACCTTGACCGTGTACAGTTTCAGGCCAATCATGCCTCCAATTATTTGCCGATTTCAGGAAGATTGCAAAAGGATAAAAATAAAATACTACAAATCATTGAAGATGGTCTTGCAGGCAGACAGCCTCTGAAAGCAGAACATCAGAGAGCCCTCTGATAATCTATGCATAAAACAGACCTTACAGATTTTTCTTTATCGCAGTTGACTGATTTTGTTGAAAGTCTTGGGTTGCCGACTTATCGGGGCCGCCAGATTTTTGCCTGGCTGTATCGTCCAAATATAACTGATTTTTCTCAAATGACTGACCTGACGAAGGACCTTCGTGAGACATTAGCGACCCAGGCCAGTTTTGATTGGCCTGAAATTACAGATGTTGAACGCTCAAAGGATGGTACTGTCAAATACGGATTTAAGCTTCAGGACAATAATTATATTGAATCAGTCCTTATCCCTGAAGACGGCAGAAATACCCTGTGTGTTTCTTCTCAGGTGGGTTGTGCGATGGGTTGCGAGTTTTGCCTGACAGGAGGTATGGGATTCAAGCGTAACTTGTCGCCTGGTGAGATAGTCGGCCAGGTTGTCAGGGTCCGGAACTTGCTCCATGATGAGGAGGACACTGAGTCGGTATTAAATAATCTCGTGTTCATGGGAATGGGAGAACCCCTGGCAAACTTTGATAACCTTTTAGTTGCCCTGGAGATTCTAACTTATCAGCGCGGCCTTAATTTTTCTGATCGCAGGATTACGGTCTCCACCTGTGGCCTGGTACCTGAAATCAAGGAGTTGGGGCAGAAAACAAGAGTAAATCTGGCTGTTTCTCTTCATTCCGTTGATGATTCGATTCGCTCAAAATTGATGCCCATCAATAATAAATACCCGGTAGCGGAGTTGCTTGAAGCCTGCAAGAATTTTCCCATGCCGAAACGCAAGCGCATCATGTTCGAATATATTCTCATAAAAGATCTTAATGATTCTGTCTCAGATGCAGAAATTCTGGCTGAAAGGCTCAGGGACATACCCTGTAAGATTAACCTGTTGCCATATAATGAAACCAGTTCCCTTTCTTATCAGAGACCCTCAGATAAGAAAATTGAGCTATTCCAGGAAACACTCTGGAAAGCAGGATATACTGTTCTTGTCCGTTCGAGCCGGGGTTCTGACATTTCTGCTGCCTGCGGCCAGTTGGCCGGCAAAATGAGTTCTTGATAGTTAATTGAAGAATATTGCAATTTTGTTTTTAATAATTAAATCCTAAAATTAAAAAAAACAGTTTATCATCCTGTTACCAACGTGTATTATAAATTTTATTTACCTTTTTCACCTGGCAGTCAGTTTGCAAGCCCAAATTAAATTAGGAGAACAGCATGGATTTGCAAGAAGCAATGCGGAAAAACTTTAGAATCGACGTCACGGGAAATGGCGATATCTCCGTTAAAATCAATGATGCAAAATATGATATCATTAACGTTGGCAACAACGGCATTGGGATAAAATTCGGACCTGAGGATATCCTTGTTACCGTCAAAGATGAACTGTCAGTTGAATTAAAAATTATGGGGGCGATTCATAACCTGCAAGGGAAAGTGGTTCATATCAGCCCGGAAGGACCTGAAGATTTACTCTGTGGTATAGAGTTTATCAACCTTGATAAGAAAGCGAAAGAGAAACTGATAGATTTCATGCAGGCCTGTAGAGAAAAAATCTTTAAGGAAGAATAACTGGTACTATTATTGCATTTATTATTGCGATATATTTAATTGATACTGGTGCACAATGAATTCTAACTTCTTTAATTTGACCAAGAAAAAAAAAGCTGTTCTCTCTGAGTGACTAGCGAATAAACCCTCTGAAAGTATCGTTAGCAAAAAGGAACTCATTTTTTATCTGAAGAAGTCTTTGAGAATTTGGACAGTGCAATAAATGAAATACGAACTATTGTGCCTGAAAATTTAAAGGCAAGGGGTTCCAAGTCTCAGATTGTTAATCAGGCTCTTAGTTTAATTTTAAAGGAATATGAGGCAAGAGGCGAAAATAGCAGGTTGGTTCGCTCTATAATACAGAAGACTTGATTTTGTTTGATATAGGTTTCCTGCTTTATAATAACTCAAATATTTGGAGGCTGTAGAATGCTTGTCATTTGTCCTCATTGCAACAAAAAGCATAAGATTGACGAAAATAAGATTCCTGCCAATGCGACAAAAGCACGCTGTACTACCTGTGGCAAATCGTTTGCTCTTAATATAAAAAGACCCGCTCAGGAGAAAAAGAAGAGCCCAACCCCCAAAGGTGAAAGGATTGCCAGAAAAATTGGTGTTTCCTTAAGCAAAGGAGGAGTTGGGAAATCTACTACTTCCATAAATCTGGCAGCTGGTTTGGCTCTTGGCGGCTTCAAGGTGCTACTTATTGATACAGATACCCAGGGGCAGGACAGCTTTATGCTGGGAGTAAAGCCTAAAGCTGGTCTTACAGAGCTTGTAACTGGTGAGCTTGCGCTTAAAGAGTGCTTGACCAAGGCCCGGGACAACCTGTGGATGCTTGCCGGGGGCAAGGCTCTTGCAGGTGTCAAACGTATGATCGACCGCAAGGATTATGGCGGCGAAATGACTGTTGCTGAAGCACTGCAACCTGTGGACAAGCTTTTTGATTATGTGATTGTAGATACTTCACCTGGGTGGGACCCCCTGACAGTAAACGTTCTCTTCTATGTTCATGAACTGTTGATACCTGTTGCCCTGGAAATTATGGCGTTGCAGGGACTCAGTGAGTTTTTACGGAGTGTTTCCTCTATTCAAAAATATCGTCCTGAGCTTGGTTTAAAATATATCCTTCCAACTTTTGAGGACAAACGCGTTAAGAAAACTTCAAGAATTCTGACTAAAATTGGGAAAATTTACGGTGAGAGACTCTGCCAGCCTGTTCGATATAACGTCAGACTTTCTGAGGCGCCTGCCTACGGCAAGACCATTTATGAATATGCTCCCGGTTGTAATGGAGCACATGATTACCGGGAACTTGTGAGAAAAGTTGCAAATGATCCCAATTTGTTAGCGTAAGATTACTGATAGACTGAACAAATAATTAAAGCCGTGCACTAAAGTAAGAAAGTGCACGGCTTTTTATTTTCCTGGTAGATATGCTGCAATAATGGAAAATTGAATTTTCCTAAAGTTGGTAGATTAGCCATACAAATAAACAAAAACCTACGATCCCAATTACGATTGGTTTTACCGCAAACCATATTTTATGCATCTCGTCCGGAGATACTTGTTGTCGTTGTCAATTACCCATGGTTCCCTGTTATTGTCCTTTCAATAAATTCGATAGAGTAGTAACTACAGTATTCTATAAGCATTGTTGCTCACATCTCCAACCCATAAGATATGTAAAAATTATCAATGAACTTTGGGCCAGACCATGAGCAAGAGCCCGAAAAGAATCAGCAGTGGACCATTGGCAACATAAACCACATAGACAAGAGGATAACGATCACCCATTAAATTTTTTATTTTCTCTTTGTTTAATATGCCCGGTATCCAGAAGACGATGCTTACCACCAACCCAAAAAACATCAGTATTATGCCGGAAATAGTGAGAATCATTTTAGAGTTTCCTGACAAACTAATTTCTATACTTCGTTTATCGTGTCTTCTTGAGCAGATTATTTAGGCGATCATATTTAACCAGGTCGCCTGCAGTAAACTGAGTGCGATATGTATTTTCCAGGATCAGTTCCTTCTCGTTTTTATTGACAAGAATGAGTTGGTCTTCTGTTACTTCCTTAATCTTATAATCTTGCCAGTCATATGTTCTTCTAACGCCCTTTTTTAATTTATTGGTGGAAGCATTGTATCTGACCAGGTCACCAACCTTGTACTTACCAATATAAACACCTCTTCGTTCCGGGTGTAAATTATTATCCATCTGCAAAATTATCTCTTGACCATCCTTACTTTGAAGGATGATTTTATTACTGAGTGCTTCAACCACAGTATATTGCTTCCATTGCCCAGAGCCTTCATCCGGTTGCAATTTGTTGTCAACGGAATTGTAACGCACCTGATCACCAACATCGTATTTTCCTGCGTAATTACCCCCTACAGAAAGTGTATCACCTGTTTTGTGCTGCAGCGTTATACTGTCGCCGAAAATTACACTAACCTCATAATCCTGCCAGCGGTAACCTCGCAATCTATTACGGACACTGTCATACCTGACTTTGTAACCCACCTTGTAATCTTTGGGATCTTTATCGACTTCAATGATATTGTCGTCATTGTCCTGCAAGGTCAGGCCGTTCTCGGTTATGTCAATGATCTCAAAGGTTCTGTAATAATTTTTTCTTTTCGCTTCACTATGATGGAATGCAGTGAAGATGAAAAGGAAGATGACCAAAATAGTTATTCCGAATTTTTTCATAAGAACCCTCCTGGGGCATAGTTTTAGGATCGAGTAATTATTAAAATATATCCTGGCCAGCTGATTGTCTGCATACTCTAAGGCTTTTTATATTATTCAACTTGAACGGTTCAATATGGTTATCTGGTCGTTCAATGTCCAGAAATCATAAAGATACCCAAATCCCAGAAGACCGCCTGTTAAAAGATAGAGGATGCCGGTAAACCATTTTCCCATGTACATCCTGTGTATACCGAATACACCTAAAAATGTCAGCAGCAGCCAGGCTACGGAATAATCAATTGGCCCGGCAGTAAACCTGAGATCTGCCTGTCGGTCAAGGGATGGAATAAGAAAAAGATCTATGAGCCAACCGATACCCAGAAGGCCGAAGGTGAAAAAGTAAATGGTTCCAATCAGCGGCTTGCCATAATAGAAACGATGGGACCCGGTGAAACCGAAGGTCCAGAGGATGTAGCCAATGGATTTGCGATGGGTATCCTGATTACTGGTCATGCGGTCTGCCCTTTTTGAGAACCTTTGGGCTAAATTGCATTGATGCCCCTGCCATTGTAAATTATACCGCCTTCATCAACATACTGCTGCAGAATCGCCTTCGCTTTATCCCTGAGAATATCACGGGTTACTTTAATAGCACGGCCTTCAAGAGCCTTGATCCAATGTTCTGGTTTTTCTCCTTCATCAAAGCCAATACTTCTTGCATCTTCATCGCGGGCACCGCAAATAACGCTGCTGATACCTGACCAGGGGATGGCGCCAAGACACATGGCGCATGGCTCTGTCGAGGTGACAAGTTCATAAGCTGGAAGGCCCTCTGCACCCAGGTCAAAGTTTGCCACCTTCTGCTGGGCAAGAATAATGGCAACTATTTCAGCGTGGACCACAGAACAGTTTGTCTGCATGACAAGATTGATTCCAGGCGCGATAAGTTTTCCTGTTTGCCGTTCAAAAACTGCCGCACCAAATGGTCCACCATCATGTTTGATATTCTGGGCTGCAAGTTCAACTGCCAGTTCCATGCGCTCCTCAATACTTGAATAAACCGTTTTCGACTCTGGAATGCAAGTGTTCACCCATTCCGGCAACTGTATTGTAAATGCAGGAAATATCATTTCTTTTAAATAATCTTTTATAAGTAATAAACTGTCATGCACATATGTGAAAAAATATTATTTTATTAGAAGTATTCTGTAAATAGAAAATAAAAAACCCCGCTTTTTTTAAAAGAAAAGCGGGGTTTAAGGTTTATATCAATATATCAAGCTACTTTTTTTTAGCAGGACCTTTTTTCTTTGCAGCAGGCTTAGCTTTAACGGCTTTTTTCGGCGCTGCTTTTTTTGCAGCAGGCTTAGCTTTAACTGCAGCCTTTTTCGGTGCTGCTTTCTTTGCAGCAGGTTTAGCTTTGGCCGCAGTTTTTTTCGGTGCTGATTTCTTTGCAGTTGGCTTTACTTTAGCGGCAGCTTTTTTAGGCGCTGCTTTTTTTGCAGCAGGCTTGGCTTTGGGTGCAGCTTTCTTTTCAGGAGCAGGTTTGGCTTCGGCTTCTTCCTTAGGTTCAGCTGTAAGTGCTCCGGTTACTGCCTTGCTTAGCTTTTCTTCAATGACTGCGTTAATATATTCCGTGGTAAAGATCGCCTCTTTGCGGATTGACTTGGTTGTCATACCGAAGACCATTCTTACCTTGCGGCTGTTTACAGCATCTAAAGCCTTATCCAGCCTGGTTTTCATCTCATCCGGCTCAATACCTTCAGATTGCCCCAAGGGGCCAAGCTCTTTAATCTTGTCGGTAAATTCAGTTATCAGTTTGACAAAGCGTGGTGCTTCCGCAGCTGAGGCCCACTGTAAGGAGAATCTTTCTGGATTGACCCCGATTTCCTTAAGTACTTTAGAGACCAAAGCATCCATTCCCATTGCATCGTAATTACCTACCAGGTAATGACATTCACCGAGTTGTCAGCCTCCGGTGAATATGCCGGCGGCTCCTTCCACAAAGCCCCTAAGGACAAAGGATGGGATCTATCCGACCAGTGCACATAACCCTGATTGTACGCAGGTTGGGTGGATACTGGTAGCGTGATACACCTGCCGCATCAGCAGCAGCATAACAACACCAGTTGCACAGAAATCCAAGGATTTTCGGGTTGTACTCTTCCTTGCTCATTTTCTATCCTTTAATCATGTTATAAATGATGCACTCTAAACAGCCTTATGACACCAGATTTAAGCTGCCTCTGTTTCTTTTTCTGTAATGTCTCTGCCAAACGCTTCAATCTGTGAATTAATCTGTTGATTGGTAAATCCGCCCATGGAGATTGCAAAGGTTGGGCAGTGTGAAGCACAGATACCGCAGGCTTTGCACGATGCTACAATTGTTTCGGCCTTGGGTTTGTTATTCTCATCCTTGACCATCCGGATGGCCTGGTAAGGCAAAGGCTGACACAGATCTTGCAGCCGATACAGGTGCTCCTTATCAACATTTGAGACAATCGGGTCAACCGTGACATACCCCTTAACCAGTGGCATGGCCGCCTTGGCTGATGCAGCCTGCGCCTGAGCAATGATTTCATTCACCGGTTTGGGAGAATGGGCCAGGCCGCAGACATAAACACCATCAACGGGAAGCTCTACCGGGCGCAATTTGACATGCGCTTCCATGAAGAACTTATCAGCAGTAACCGGCACTTTCAGTAATTTACTCAAGGTATCGGTCTCTTCAGGCACCATGCCGACACTTAGGGCCACCATCTGCGGATTCATGGTTATATCGTCCTGCAGGATTGGATCAAAAAAGGAAACTGTCAACTTGGAGCCCTTTTCGGCAATTGACGGTTTGTTGTCCATTTCATAAGGAATAAAGAGGACACCCTTCTCCCTTGCTTCCTGGTAAAGGTCTTCGGCATAACCGTAGGTCCTGATATCCCTGTAAAGCATAATTACCTGGGAGTCAGGATTTATTTTCTTAATTGTAAGCGCGTTTTCAACTGCAGTGGTACAGCAGGTCTTGGAGCAGTAATTCAGGTCATCACCGCGAGAGCCTGCACACTGGACCATTACAACTGATTTTGGAGCACGGCTTTTGCCTTTGCCTTCAAGCTGCTCTGCCAATTCACTCTGGGTGACAATATTCTTTGAATATTTGATTGTATTGCCCAGAACGGTTTCGGGCCGGTGTTCATTGGCGCCGGTGGCAATGATTATGACTCCGTGATCCAGAGTAACCTCTTTAGCTTTTGCACCTTTGCCTGAGCTGATTATTGAGGAGAAATTGCCCACAAAACCGCTGGTTTGTTGTAATCCTGAATTCGTATAGACCGAAACGAGTTTGTTCTTTTTAACCTGATCAATAAGTTTTTTGGTATGAGCTAATTTTTTATAGTTGCCGCCAAGACTGGCCTGTTTTTCAATCAGGGAGCAGTTAAAACCCTGGTCCGCCAGATTCAAGGCTGCGGTCATTCCAGCAATACCGCCACCAATAACAATACCTGTTTTATTGACAGGAACAGTTTGTTCAGGCAGAGGTTGGATATGTCTTGCCTTGGCCACAGCCATACGAACAAGATCTTTCGATTTGTCAGTTGCTGCATCAGGCTCATTGGCATGCACCCAGGAGCATTGGTCCCTGATGTTTACCATTTCAAAAAGGGAGCGGTTTAAGCCGGCATCCTTGAGGGTTTCCTGGAAAAGCGGTTCATGGGTCCTGGGTGAACAGGCTGCTATTACCACCCGGTTGAGATCATGTTCCTTGATTTTATCCTTGAGAACTTCCTGGGCGTCCTGTGAGCAGCTGTACATGCTTTCTGTATAGTACACCACCCCTTCCATATCACCGGCATAGGTACTTACATCAGGCACATCAACAACAGAGCCAATGTTAATACCACAATGGCAGACGAAAACGCCGATGCGTACTTCATCACCCAGTTCTTTCTCGTCCGGATACGTTTTATGGATAATGCCCTTGCCGCGTTGTTTTTTAATCAGCCCTGCAGCAATTCCAGCAGCACCGCTTGACTGCGTCACAGATTCAGGAATATCCATGGGGCCATTAAAGGCGCCGGCAACCAGGATTCCATCCTTGCTGGTGGCAAGTGGTGTAAAGGTGTCAGTAGCACAGAAATCGTATTTATTCAGTTTGAATCCGCCCATATCTGCAAGTTTCTGGGCATCAGGTGGCGATTCAAGCCCCACAGAGAGGACAACCATGTCATATGGCTTAAAGCTGTGATTCGCGTCTAATGTTGAATAAGTGAGCCGCAGATGGTCACCCCAGGGCATTACATCCGCAACCTTTGCCCTTACAAATTTGATACCCATATCTTGTGCACGTTTCTGGGCTGCATCAAAATCTTTCCCCTGGGTCCTGATATCCATGTAGTAAACAGTGATATCCGCTTCCGGATCATGCTCTTTGGCTACCATTGCCTCCTTGATCGCGTACATACAGCAAACAGAAGAGCAGTAGCCGTTTTCACAGCCAATATCCCTTGAGCCTACACATTGGATAAAGGCTATCTTATGCGGATGCCTGTTGTCGGAAAGGCAACGTACCTCGCCGGCAAATGGGCCCGAAGGATTCAGTAGTCTTTCAAATTCAATGCTGGTCACCACGTCAGGATGCTTGCCATAACCATATTTGGCAAGAGTCTCTTCAGAGATACGGCCAAAACCCGGTGACATGATCACAGCACCGACGTCCAGGGTCCTTTTCTCTGGTTTCTGACTGAAGTCAATGGCTTTGCTCTGGCAGACCGGAACACAGATCTGGCAGGTCTCATGGGTAAGAGACAAACAGCTGCGCGGATCAATATAATAGGTTGCCGGAACTGCCTGCGGATAATCAATGTGAATGGGACGGGTTATGTTCAAACTTTCATTGTACTCATCCTCTTGGTGCCGTGGACAGTAAGTGGTGCAGAGCCCACAGGCTGTACAGTCCTCTGCAATGATATAGCGGGGACGCTGTACAATATCAGCTTTGAAATTACCTGGTTTTCCCTTCAGGGAAAGTAGATCACTATTTGTGAGAATCTCTATGTTTGGAGACCGACCGGCCTCAACCAACTTGGGCGCCAGGATTCAGAGCGAGCAATCGTTGGTCGGGAAGGTCTTATCCAGTTGAGCCATTACGCCGCCAATGGCAGGCGATTTCTCAACCAGATAGACGTAGTACCCCAAATCAGTCAGGTCGAGAGCTGCCTGGACCCCGGCGATACCACCGCCCAGGACCATAACTGTCCCTTCCCTGCTCTTTTTAGCTTTAGCCATAACTTTCTCCAATTACTCCTACTGGTTCTATGGATTTATATCGGGCTGTTTATGCCGATCTTACATTTTGTAAAATGAGTCTTCTTTAAGTTGCCGGTTTCCATTCCTTTAAAAATGCCGGCATGTGTCCAGCTTCTCTTGGACCGATTGTAATTGTCCAATCCGGGAGTTCTTCTTCAAGCTCGCCTTTGATAGTAGCGAGGTAGCCTGGAATAATCAGGTCGCGATGTTTCACCTTGTCTGTGATACCAGATTTTTTGATAAACATGGCAATCAAGTCAGCTCCAAATTTACCTGCAGCCCAGGCAGTCAATACCGAAAGGCCTTCCGTGTCTTTGATCAAGAGCCATGAAGGCACTTTGCTTCCCTCGATTTCGCCTGAAACAATAAAGTAGGTCAAAGAGAAGTTGCAGGTGATAAGGACAGGTGAGTTCTCATCAGGACCGTTAACCGGATAGATGTCTTCTTTAACAACCATGGGCCGCTGCGGATCTGTAAAAAGATTCAAACGTTCGAGCAGCAATGGAAAAAGGGTGTCACCCTGCAGATCGGATAGAATTACGATCCCGGCATATTTGGCCACCATAATCGAGGCAACCATTACCTCCATGAGGGGATCATCGGTCATATCGCAAGGAAAGGTGATGATCGGGAATCCGAGAGGCTTGAATTTTTTGTTGATTGCTGCCCGTCGAGCGACAACATTATCCTCGTAAGCTGCCCGAATGGTTCTGGCTCCGGTATCAACCACCAGGTCTTTTAAGCCATCGTTGATCAATGCCTCGGATATTTCGACTGCGTCATCAAGATTGGAACCGACAACAGCAAGAGGACATCCAAGTTCCTTGGCCAGGTTGGCCATAGCTTCACGGTTGTCTTTGTTTGCTCCATACAGCAGCGGCTTGCGGTCACCGCAGGCTTTGGCACCGGCTGCAATGGTGTCCGGATTGTCACTCATCAGGATGAGATTGGCATCCGGGGCATTATCAAGTACTTTCTGGACCAGTGCAGTAAATGCGCTCTCGTCTCCTTTGGTATCCTTGACAGCGATAAGCTCGGCTTTCATGAGAACGCCGACCCTTTCAATACGGATTGTGTTGAAACGCTCAATCCGGCCGTCCACATCAGCATCACTCATGTCGGTGGTGACCAGGACGCCAAGTCCGGTGGGATTCTCGAAACGTCTATCATGTCTGAACAGGCAGGTTTCACCTCCTGTAGTAACAGCTGTCTCGCCGGTGCCGATCTTGATAGTACGAATTGGTGGTGCGGAAGCCTCTCCGATGGTTTCCTTCACCTCATCGCTTACATAAGGACATTCGTCGATTTCTATCTGCCCTGCCGCCACTTTCATGCCAAATGCCAGGCAGGTCGGTATACCGCATTCACCGCAGTTGGTCTTGGGCAGCATTTTGAGAATCTGTATACCAGTTAACGCCATCTCTTATCCTCCAGTTGTATATACAAATATTGATTTTTACTTTTTATAATTATTAATCAAAACCGACTCAAACTGTTGCTTCTTTTAAATTGCAGCTTCCATTTCCAGAGCAGGGTGGCCCTTCTCCTTCAGGAACTTGAGGATCTC
>PVMK01115030.1_pt1 | contig 18795 bp, 10 predicted proteins | sample 1853481 | NCBI WGS metagenome assembly PVMK01 (sample SAMN08533507, study PRJNA380276) | Marine sediment metagenome, whole genome shotgun sequencing project. | reverse complement strand
CTTCGCTGCTAAAATCGCAGCATTTCAAAGAATTGCTCCAAACTCAAATGATGTGGTTTGGGATGGGTCCCATTCTGTGGGCGGTATTGGACTAGAACCAACGCCTTTTTCCTTGTAAGGGAGAGGCGTTAGCTGTCCATAGTGTCTATCCCCTGTATATGGTGATTTTGTTTCTACCACCTAAGCAAATATTGTGTTAAATAATCTATTGTATCTAGTATGTCCATGCCGTGGTACTGTATTTGCACCGAAACTGCATCAAACATGATGAAGGATTGGTGATCCGCCTACTGATTATTGAAGGTAACAAACCGTCGGATTTTTAGTTTGAATGAAGGGTGCCCACCCTGTACTACCGCGTCCATCCTGTCTATCAAGGGGGGATTGTTGGATGAAAAAACCTCTTTTTGTCCATTGTTTCTTTTATTTCTACACCAACTGCGCCACGTATAAACTTAAAAGGCAACTCGTTTCTTATAACTCTACAGGCTGTTAATCCTCCTATAGGAAACTTATACAACCTACTGATTCGAAGTTGGATTAGGGTGCGTCTACTCCTTATTTTCTTGTCTACTTTATCCATAAAGTCAACTAAAGGCAAGAAATTAGTTTATTTTGTCCATTTTTTCTATAGGATATGCTCTCAACTTGTTCGCGTAATGGACATTTATCAACCTGATTAGCGATTGATAGTATTGTTGTTGTAAAAAACTCCCCAAGTTTTAGTGGGAGTATTTTTGTTTCAAAATTCAAGCTTGTCACCTCCGGGTTATGAGTTCCAGTCTCGAGGAAGCCGGTATGCCCTCGAAGAAACAAAAAGAGAGCGAGACTAGCTTGATCGCGCTCTTAGCATAAGAAGTCAGTTACCTTTCAATTTCACTCAACTTCACAGGACGATTTTCTTGATAGGATTTTTGAGCCGCCATGCCCATGATGACGGGGACACGGCCATCCATGCCGGTCACAGGGGGGGGGTGTCATTTTGAATACTCTCCGAAACTCACGCATTTCCCAAAATCTTAAAAACCCTCGATAGGAATATCGTGTGGGTTCGACCCCCACCCGCCCTACCACCATATGTGGGGTATCCTCTCGGATAATCCTCTACATCTGGGACACATAAGCCTGCGATCAAGCGGGCTTTTTGTTTTAAAGGTGCAAGTGGTGCAGTTGGGTGCAGTTTATTTTGGCTTGATGTGCTCAATGGTTTGTGCGATATTTGCATTTTCCCCATATCTACCGGGATGGGTGTCAACCATTCATCCATCTGATTGCCAAATCCCTCATGCATAACTGGGATCAAATGCCCATAGATATCCATCGTTGTACTGGGCTTCGAGTGTCCCAAGATCTTTGACGCCACAAATTGAGGTACTACAAAGCCACACTGTACAAATTATATGTCGTTAAAATCTTTCGGATACTTGGGGTGGTTTTCTAAGGGAGGCTTTAGTAGCTCTAGGGCTTACTAAGACGAAATATACACTCACGCCGACGCCTGCAGGTTGAGACTGCGGCGTCTCACTAAGGTAGTCTGTTTTATCTGTTCTCGTTTGGTCAACACCTCCTCTGATATTCCAGAATAGACATCTGCTGGGGTCAGGTTATCAATCGCTTCATGGTAGCGCTCGTTGTTGTAGTATTCGACAAATTCAGCAATCGATTGTTCCAGTTCACTAGGAACATAGTAGTTTTGTAGTTTGACAACATTCTTCATCGAGCGATGATAACGCTCTATCTTGCCTTGTGTCATGGGATGGTAAGGGGCACCTCGAATGTGTTCATTGTTCTTGCGTTTCAGAAACTGTTTCAGTTCTTTAGAAAGGTAAGCGGGGCCATTATCGGACAACAATCTTGGTCGATGCTGAATCCTAACTTCATTGAGACCAGATTTATCTAAAGCTAAGTTCAATGTATCTTCAACATCTGAGGTGGCCATGGTGGCAGTCAATTTCCAGGCCAGGATATATCTGGAATAATCATCCAAAATGGTGGACAGATAGTGCCAACCCCAATCAATGATTTTGAAGTAAGTGAAATCCGTCTGCCAAAGTTCATTCACTTCAGTAGTAGGATTTTCAAATTTATCCTTGGCTGCGACCATCAAGAAGGCAGGACTTTGCACCAGAAACGAAAAATCTACTCATAGAGCAGATTGATTTACGACAGATATGGCGGTGTTTTCTAGAGGAACCGCCACATCTAGTGGTGACCCGCCTGGGAATCGAACCCAGAACCTACTGATTAAGAGTTGTCAGCAAATAAGTCCACCCTGTGTATAGGGGTCTATTACGTCTACCGGGGGGTAAATGTAGTGTGAAAAGTGTCGATATTGTCTATCCTTTCCATAGTTTCCATGCCATTGGCAACAGCTAACTAACTTGGGAAGGTGACTCGGTATTTTTTATCAGTTCGAGTCGCAGTGGGGGTAATTTCAATCTTCGACAGCTGATCTTGCGCGATTTTAAACTATGATTCGGTTTGATGCTAGGGAGAAATTAGATGATTTGTTAAAATATATCTGCTAAATTTTCCATAGGTTATAATGCAAAGGCATTTTTTTCTTAATTAGAAATGAAGCCGGAGGCTAATATACATTTAAACGCATGGCCAATCAAAACGGTAATGGTGATCTACAGTTGTGATAGCAAGTATTTAGGCTAAATATGGATGAAAGAGATCAACCACAACGAACTCTCAAGCTTAGGTCAAAATCAATACCGGTCATCGTAGGGTTACTTATCCTTGTTCAACTACTCGACTCAAACAGGAATTGGAAGTTCCTCCTCTCGAGTTTAGGTAGTGCCTGGCTTTTAAGCTATCTATGGGCACATTCTCTAAAAAATGGGCTGCGTCTTGAACGTGATATGCGTTTTAGTTGGATGCAGGTCGGAGATCGCTTAATAGAACATATAAGGATAAAGAATGATGGCCGGGCTCCAGCTTTATGGATACAGGTATTTGATCGTTCCGATATGGCAGGTTATGAAATAAGCACTGTGGTCGGAGTGAAAAGTAAATGGAAACGCAGCTGGTATACGAGGGAAATTTGTCAGCGAAGGGGAGTATTCACTCTAGGTCCAATTTATCTGGAAACCGGTGATCCTTTTGGCTTTTATCAAGTTCGTGTTGAATACAGTTCGACTGCAACTATGATGGTAGCTCCAAGAATTGTCTCAATACCTGAGGTCAAAATTGCTGCTGGAGGACGAATTGGCGGGGCGCGTTCATCTTCTCTTGGTCTGGAACAAACTGTGACCGCCGGTGGCGTGCGAGAGTATTCTCCAGGAGATGGCCTGCGATTTGTGCATTGGCCCACAACTGCGCGTAAAAATGAAATCTTTGTTCATGTCTATGATAGCGAACCATCCAGTGACTGGTGGGTCGTGTTAGATATGGATCCCAGCGTGCATGTGGGAGAGGGTCAAACCTCTACAGAGGAAAATGGTGTAACCCTAGCAGCCTCAATAGTTAATCAAGGTTTACAACTCAACAAGTCGGTTGGTTTAGTGAGTCAGGGACAGGAGCTTGTCTGGCACCCTCCAGATTCAAGGCAGGCGCAACTCTGGAAGGTAATTCGCTCTCTGGCCAATTTGCGAACCGGTGGGCATTCCTTAGAAAGCGTTTTGCATCGAGTCAAAAACTCAATCGGTGATAATACCAGCCTTGTCATAATCACACCCAACCTTTCCTTGGAATGGATCAACGCTTTGGAGATATTTCAACAAGCCGGAATAATCCCTACCGTTATATTATTGGATTCCAATACATTAGAGAGCGGTGGGGATATCCAAGCAATTCGTGATCACCTAAGGCGGCTTGGTGTGATCCATTATGTCTTTACACCAGATTTCCTCGAACCCATAAAAGAGGCTTCTGATAGCCGACTTGATTGGTTATATTCTTCTCGTGACCGAGATTGGGTAAAGAAACAAAAGACATGGTTTGGGTCGGGCTTCAGGCAAAGGTTACGAAATTGGGGGGGGAGTTTCCCTAATTTTTTTTGGATTAGTAAATGTGCTCGGAGAAGGGATTCGCGGGGTAGAGAACAACTTACTTTGGTTTTTGGTCGTTAGTGGAATGCTTACAGGATGGTTTTTCACAAGGCTGAAGTTAACCACCTGGCTGTTTATCCCTCTAAGCATCACAGCCGGAACCATTTTCACGGTTCTTGAAGTTACTAGCCTGGGCGAGGAATTGAAAAACACCTTCTCATCATTCCTAGGGTTGCTTGCCGAGGTTTTTCAATGGATCTTTCAAGCATCGCCATCGCCAGACCCCTCATCTTTTTTTGATTCTTTGAATGAAATCTGGAAAAATCTATCCCTGGTGGCAAACCGGGTTTGGACTTGGATCAATGGTCTGGTTCAAGGAGAGCCTTACTTCGATCCAATCATGGTGGCTTTATTTTGGGGTATGTTGGTATGGTTAGTTGTAACATGGGCAATTTGGGGTGTTTTCAAGCTCAATAAGCCGCTTTTAGGATCATTTCCTTCCATACTATTAGTGGTCATCACTCTTATAAATATAGGCCAATTCTCAAATTACCTGGCACTCATGATTGGATCTACAGCTGGTTTAATAATATACATAAACCATGATATCAGAGAACAAGTATGGGAGAAAATGGGTTTAAATTCTGACGATCCAATCCAATCCCGGATGCTGATTTATGGGCTGGGCTTGGCAGCGGGTTTGATGGTCTTTTCTATCCTCAGTTCAAGGCTTTCTGTTAAATCAATTACAGAATTTTATCATGATCTAAGGACTGAAGAAATTCGTGATGATGAGACAGCCCGCTCATTGGGATTAGAACCTAAAACAAGTTCACAGAACCTTGAATTTATAACCAGCCGCCTGAATGGAGGCCTGCCGAATATACACTTAGTGAGTGGAAGCCCTCAACTTTCCACCCAGGTGGTAATGTATCTGGAGATTGAGGGAATTACTGCTGATATTTTAAATAATGAACAGTTGGTACCGCTACGTTTTGTCCGTAGCTTGACCTACGATAAGTACACGGTTGGCGGATGGGTATCAAGAGACGCCAAAATCCTCGAGTACAATCGTGGAGAACAGTTGTTCCCCACGGTAGGAGAGAACCAACAAGTTTTACGGCAGAGTGTCAACCTCGCAGAGGAAGTAAGCGGCTCTCTTTTTACGATCGGCATCCCCCTCACTGTAGATCAGGATTTCAATATTGCATGGCGATTGAGCTTGGATGAACAAGGCGTTTTCGATATATTTGGAGGCACCTTGAATGTGGATAGTTACAGGGCGGATTCCATTATTCCGAACTTCAATGAAGAAGACCTTAGAAATGCAGGACAAATCTATCCTGATTGGGTTCAAAAAAGATATCTTGCTCTTCCCTTATCAATACCTGAAAGAGTGCTTACACTTGCCCGCGAATTGACAGCGATGGAACCCAATCCCTATGATAGGGCGATTGCAATTGAAGGATACTTGCGTAGCTTTCCGTACACACTGGATGTTCCAATACCACCAAGAGATCAAGATATATCGGATTACTTCTTGTTTTCACTGCAAAAAGGGTATTGCGATTATTATGCAACGGCAATGGTTGTGCTGGCGAGAGCTGCAGGCATTCCAGCAAGGTTTGTGACTGGTTATGTTGCTGAGACCTATGACGATGAGAGACAAGCATATATCATTACAGCAGATCAAGCCCATGCTTGGGTGGAGATTTACTTCCCTGGATATGGCTGGGTGCCATTTGAACCGACTGCAGGTCGACCGAGGATAGTTAGGCAGCAAAACAAATTTCTAGCGGAGTTCCCAGAATTAGATTTGTCAATAGAGCCTTTGATCCAAAATTCATCCAAGAGAATATCTTTATGGGCGAGAAAGATTGGTTTTATTATGCTGGGTATCCTTTCACTGGTAGTGGCCGGGGTCGCAGGATATGAATGGCGGTTTGTAAATCAGCCAGCATCCCGATTACTGCCTGCAATATTTTCAAGGATTTATTGGTTTGGACAACAAATTGGGGTGGAATCTAATCCAGGGGATACAACAAACGAGTTTCTTGCCAAGCTTGAGCATCATATGGAGATTTTTGGCAATTCGAATAGGATAGAAATGTGGCTGCAAAAAGGGAAAAGATCTTTACATAATCTATCTGAGTCCTATCAGAATCTCTTGTATTGCGAAGAGAAAATAAATATCAATCAAAAACAAAAGATAGTAAATATGTATAGAGAGCTGCGCCCAAAAATCTTAGTGCTATGGGGGCTAAGCAAGGTATATAATTTTCCCATTACTCGTATAGTTTTAAGGAAAGTATCTCCAGTGCGTGATGATGCACCATAATAAGGTGATATGAAAAAAATCCAAGAATTCACAAAAAACTTCAGTGAAAATATTGAAAAGGTTATTGTAGGGAAACAGGAAGTCATCAAGCTGGCAGTGACGAGTCTGCTTTGCCGTGGACATTTACTTATCGAGGATGTACCTGGAACAGGGAAGACCATGCTTGCTCAGAGTCTGGCAATATCAGCAAGTGCATCATTCAAACGTATCCAATTCACGCCTGATATGCTTCCTAGTGACATTACTGGCGTGTCGATCTATGATCAAACCAGCAAGCTATTCGAGTACCGGCCTGGACCAATCATGTCATCATTTGTCTTGGCAGATGAGATAAATCGCGCAACACCTAAAACTCAATCCGCTCTGTTGGAAGCAATGCAAGAACAACAAGTCACAGTGGATGGGATCACCCATCCACTTCCTCCTCTTTTTATGGTAATCGCAACCCAGAATCCACTAGGCCAAGAAGGTACATTTAATCTCCCTGAAACACAGATGGATCGATTTTTAATGCGTATTAGTCTAGGTTATCCTGAGTTCAACGACGAAATTTCCATGATTGATCAACAGCAATTTGGGCATCCCATCAAAGTTCTAAAGCCCATTGTAACTGTGGAACAAATCCGTCAAGCACAAGAAGCTATCCAATCAACCTTTCTTGCGCCTTCTATAAAAAAATATATTGTCACTTTAGTCCGAAAAACACGGGAACATGAGGATGTGCATCTGGGAGCCAGCCCCAGAGGTACTCTCGGTTTAATCCGCGCATGTCAGGCTTGGGCAGCAATTAACGGACGCGACCATGTAATACCCGATGATGCCAAAGCGTTGACTGTTCCAGTATTGGGACATCGCATCAGACTCATACCTGGCGCACATTTACAAAATCTCGACGCACAAAACGTCCTGATGCAGATCCTCGATAACCTCCCTCCTCCCGGAGGACCCTTTTTCGATAATGGGTAATACCCACATTCTTTAACTATTTTAGTACTTACTACAAAGATTCTAAAATAAATTGCTTTTGAGTTAAATTTCCCCCTAAAAAAAGTGAAGGTGTGGTTCGGAGATTGTCCGTTTGTGGGTACAATCACAACTCGAACGATCCGATCCATAAACTAATATGGAAGGAATAATTTCACCCCTATTCTATGAAAATTGAACCGCATTTTCTATTCTTAAGTTAGCTATGAGTTAGCTTTCAATTTCGTCGTTAAACCACCGATAAGCCGTCATGGTTTATTTGGGCTTCATTCAAGCAAAAGCAATCAGCCCTGCGTATGCATGAAGTCCTCTTGAATCTTCAACATAAGCGGTTTTTTCTAAAGACCACCACTTAATGATACCGGTGTCAACATCCCATAATTAGTACTAACGCTAAGTGGACAGTTCTAAGGTTTCACCGTATCGTACTGATCCGGGTAGACGTAGGGAATTGTATCTTTCGCCTCACTGCTGCCATCATCATTCCTTCCCTACGGTTCAGGATAAACTCCAGTGAAAGCCCAATGCTCAAGGATATTGCCAGGGTCACCGATTGCTATACCATTCTGTGATTCTCCCTTGCTAACCCGGCTATCCCCGTCTGCGATGGATAATGGATAAATCCTTCTTCTCCAACTCTACCGACAAACCAGCGTAATACCGGAGAGATAGGTGACTGGCAAGAAGAATATTATCGTTTATCTAGGAATCTTTCACAAGCTCTGTTAATTGAACGCCATTTCCTAGCAAGTAATTTTTTCAAGAGCTCGATTTAAATCCTTGATTAGGTCATCAACGTCTTCCAAACCAACTGATAAGCGGATCATGCCATCATCAATGCCCGCCGCAGTGCGCTCTTGGGGTGTCAAGTGCTCATGAGTGATCGTGGCTGGGTGCATACAGATCGTACGGCTGGTGCCAAAAGTAACGGCGTGGCAAATTAACTCAAAGCTATCCATCACGATAGCGGCATTTTTCATACCTCCGGCAACCACAAAGGACATCAACCCGCCAGAGCCTTTCATCTGCCTCTGCGCAAGGGAGTACTGCGGATGGTCGGATAATCCTGTGTGGTTTACATGCACGACACCAGGATGATCAACCAAAAACTCTGCGATTTTCTTTGAATTAAGGCTATGGCGTTCCATACGCATAGATAAAGTTTCCAGATATTGTAGCGTCAGCCAGGAATCAAAAGGCTGCATGATGGCGCCGATGAACTCTGTTGTGTTCCAGCGCACATCCTCGATCAAAGCCTCTGGGCCAACAACAGCGCCGCCCAACACAGTGGCATTGCCGGATAGGAATTTTGTGATCGACAATAAGATAATATCTGCACCCAGAGCCAAAGGTTTTTGTAGGGCGGCGGTGGCGGTTGTATTATCAACCATTAAAGGCACACCACGAGCATGAGCAACATCAGATACCGCGGCGATGTCAGTGACAAACAACGATGGGTTGCTGGGCGTCTCCACCCAGACCAGCCTTGTCTTGCTGTCAATCTCTTGATCCCAGGATTTGGGATCAGCAGGTTTTTCTACAAAGCGAAAATCCACTCCACAGCGCTCAGGAAAGATGGTGGCAGCCTGTTTATAACCCTCTCCGAAGATGTTCAGGGATGTAACGATATTATCCCCTGGACGCGCCAGATTAAAAATCAAATTGAACAAGGCTTGTGAGCCCGAAGCAGCCGTCAGGCAGGCTTCACCACCTTCCAACGATGCTAATCGATCTTCAAGAAGAGCTGCTGTGGGAGTTTTGGTGCGCCCATAGACCGGATAAGGAATCTGCTCAAATCGCTTATATGGATAAGTCATGGAGGGCACCATGGGTGGTACAAAAGCTCGAAATTGTTCCATATCCATCAAGGGCTGAAACCCGGCGTGTAAGACGCGCGTATCGAACCCCAGGTGTCCATCGGAACGCTGGGGTCGTTCAGCATCAGGATCGAATTCCCAGGGTTCGCGCATAAAGAATAAGTTTTCGTCCATTAGAACCTCGCTATCTAAATATTGGATGCAGCATCTTGCGCTCGAAAGACATAATCTCTGAGTGCCTTTTTTATATCTTTCGGCAACGGCTCAGGTTTGTGATTTTCCAGGATTGCATCAACTTTCAATGCTGAGCGCTCTGCCATGGTCATTAAACCATCTGTCTCCCAAGCAGAGTAAATACGGCGGTCGGCCAACTTAGAATAGTAGGCATCCTTGAAATGCCTGTAAGTATGATCATGAGATAAATAATCCCCTTCCGGGCCTAGTTCTTCAACTACATCAAGGGCGAGAGTCTCATCGGTAACTGGCACACCCGCGGTTGCAGCTTTTATCCAGCCCAGAAAATCATCAGCCATAGTCATTAACTGCAAAGAGCCCTGCAGCCCCGCATCCATAAATCCGATATCATGCACAATATTAGCACCATTGAGCAATGGAAAAAGCAATCCCATGGCGCACTCAGCGCCAGCCTGCTGATCGAGGGTCTTCGAGTCTGTAGCGCCACCCAAACCAAAAACGGGCAGATCGTAATATTTCCCCATAGCGATAGCCACGCCCTGTTCATCGGGCAAGCAATAATTTCCCACCATGGTCTGCAAGTTATAAGGGCCACCATTCCAGCCCGGCACAGCAATGGGAGAACCTGCACGCACCAATTGAGACAAGACGACGCCAAGCAGCGTCCCGGAATTCATAGTCGCCATGCAGCCTGCCGTCGTGGCTGGCGAGTTGACTCCGGCAGCGTTGAGCGGAATATATAATTGCGGCAAGCCTTTTTCGGCAAAATACATGCACTTTTGCAGCGAATCTTCATTGGCCACAAGCCCGCTGGTGACGTTAATGTAGCACACGGCAAAGGGGCGATCTCGAAGGGCATCTGCGCCACCAGCAACGATCTCGGCCATCTCAACGCTGGCCACGCAGGTATCAAAGTCAGGGGTGACAAAGACGATAGGCTTGGTGGTGATGTTGAGCATAGCTTCCATTTGGTATTGTGGGTAAACTTGATCGGCTACATCTGAAGGCAGAAAAGCAGACATAACAAAGTCAACCTGAGGCAGCGCATCCAACACCATGGACGCATCGACAACATCCTGCAAAACGGCCCGCCTCCTTTTCCCGGTGCGATGATCGAGAATATAAAGGCAATCGGAACCGCCACCAAAGTATGTATTATGCCCCCAGGCTCGGATCGCCGCGCTTCCATTACGGTCATACAGGGTTATGCGCTTAGGCGCTGAGGCTAAAGCTTTGGTCACCATATGCTCAGGGATGCGAACTCGCATACCATCAACCCTGGCCCCTGCCTCGGCCAGTAAAGTCCTGGCTCGCTCATCGTGGGTTTCAATGCCAGTACACTCCAGCACTTCCAGGCTAGCCATGTGGATCTTCTCACATTCCCCCTTCCCCATACGAGCGTAGTGAGCGCTGGTCACATTTTTGCCATGTGTCTCGATCATTTGTAACCTCTTCTGTTGGTATATGGCTTTATATATCAGCTATAATGGTTATGTATTTTACATCGAGAATATCACTTCAACAATGAAAGTTAAGGAACTGATTGTGAATACCATCAACAGCATTGCTTACCAATCCCCACAATTTTCACTGCTCTCAAAAAGTCAGATGCGTGATCTCCACTTAGCTGCTCTGGAGGTACTCAGGCGCACGGGTGTGAGATTCCACCACTCAGGTGCCATAGATATACTCAAAGATGCAGGAGCCTTCATTTCTGATGGCAATCTGGTCAAATTCCCTGCCCGAATGGTGGATGATGCTATCGCTTCGGTGCCTAACCGAGTTATCATGTGTGACCGCGATGGGGAACCAAGAGTATTTCTTGAAGACAAAAAGGTCAACTTCGGCACAGGCTCCGACTGCCTCAATCTACTGGATCATGAAACTGGCGAGCATCGCAAATTCATCAAAAACGATATTATCAACGGCTATCATCTATGCGACGCCCTGCCCAATATAGATTTTGTGATGTCCATCGGCATTCCGACGGATGTGAAGTCGGAACTAACTTACGATGTGCAAATGGCCTTAATGCTTGAGCACACCACCAAGCCGCTGGTCTTCGTAACCAACGATCTTGCTAGCTGCCAACGAGCCATCGATATGGCTGCGGCTGTGGCGGGTGACCATGAAGCACTGCGTGAACAGCAGCGCATTTTGCTTTACTCTGAACCCAGTTCACCGCTTCAGCAATCGGATACCGCAATAGATAAGTTGATGCTCATGGCTCAATATGAATTGCCCGTAATCCATTCCCCCGCCCCTCTCATGGGCGGCACGGGGCCAATTACCATGGCTAGCGGTTTGGCGATGTCACTGGCCGAAATCTTTAGTAGTTTGGTAGTGCATCAGTTGACGAAACCAGGCGCGCCCATTATTTTTGGCGCTGGTCTGCATCATATGGATATGAAAGCCGCCCAAATCTGCTACGCCTCGCCTGAGTTCCAACTGACCAAAGCCGCCCTCGCCCAACTTGGGCGCTGGTATGGCATTCCGACCTGGGGGTACGCGGGCTGCACCGATGCCAAAGTGATGGATGAGCAAGCTGCGATTGAATCAATGTTGTCAGTGATGATGGCAAAATTCAGCGGTGCGAATCTAATCCATGATGTTGGCTACATGGAGAGCGGCCTGACCTGTAGCTTTGAGATGATCGTGCTGACCGATGAGTTAATTGCGCTGACAGATAATATGATGAAGGGTATCGAAATCAACGACGATACGCTGATGCTGGACGAAATCGATCGCGTCGGCCCTGGAGGTCACTTTTTAAACACACATGAAACCATGAACCGCTTCAAGGATTTCTGGTATCCCAGCTTGATAGACCGCAGCATCCGACCAACCTGGTTGGAAAGAGGCGCTACTACCCTGGGCCAGCGCCTGACATCAAGAGTTAAGGAGATACTCGAAGAACACCGGCCCAAATCGCTGGATCCAGAAAAGAAACGCCAAATTCAAGAAATTCTCGCGCAGGCTGAATAGTGGTTCACAATTCTAAACAACCCATCATTGGGGGGAATCAGCGCCGCATTGACGGGCGCGACAAAGTAACCGGCCATGCCAGATATGCCGGAGACATTGATATGCCTGGCTTGACTTATGCCAAGGTTCTACGCAGTCCACACTACCACGCGCGCGTGCTCTCCGTAGACACCAAAACTGCCGCAAACTTGCCGGGGGTAATCCGCATTATTACGGCCGACGATATACCCGGAGTCAATGGTTTTCCCGGTTACAGCAAAGATGAACCCGTGCTTACTCCCATGGGAGAGACAGCAAAAATGAAAGGCGCTCCAATAGCCCTGGTAGTTGCAGACACACTAAAAGAAGCGAAAATGGGGGTGCAAGCTATCATCGTCCAGTATGATCCACTACCCCACACTTTCGATTCTATTGAGGCTATTAGCGATGAGGGTCCCAAGATTTACGAGGGCGGGAATATATTAAATAGCCACGAAGTAGCACACGGAAACCTAGAACTGGCCTTTGAGCAATCCGATACAATCATCGAAGCGGCATACCGGACAGCTTTTCAAGAGCATAGCGCCCTCGAGCCAGAATCCGCCCTGGGCTATATCGATGATAATGGACGCCTTACGGTAATTGGCACCACACACGAACCACATTGGCAGCAACAATGGATCGCTGAAATGCTCGATGTGGCACTAGAGCGCGTGCGATTCATCGCCCCTCCGATGGGCGGTTCCTTCGGTGGCAAGCAAGACCCTTGGCCAAACTTAGCCGCTGCACTTATGGCATACGTGGTGGGTAAACCTGTCCGATTGGTTTTTACTCGAAGTGAATCGTTCGATGCCTCGCCCAAGCGACATCCCTATCTTCTCGACTACAAAATTGGAGTAACCAGCGCTGGATATTTAACAGGTATGCAAGTGCGCATTGATCAAAATACCGGTGGCTATGACGCCGACGGCTATTACATCCCTGAATATGCTATCGTAGCCAGCGGTGGGGCATATCAGTGGCAGGCCGTTGATAACCACGCCCAGAGTATTTATACCAACGCAGCCAAGTGCGGCCAATTTCGAGGGTTCGGCACGCCGCAATCTACATTTGCGTTAGAGTGTTCCCTGGATGAGTTGATCGATGAACTTGGTGAAGACCCCATAAGATTTCGAATGAAGAATATGATTTCGCAGTCATCAAACACTTTTCTCGGATACCCGATTGCGGAATCGCTTGGATATAAAGAAGTGCTTGAAGCCATCAAACCACGCTTTCAGGAGTTTCAAGAAGACGTAGTTTCCTTCAATGCTGACGCAAGGAACGCCACCTTTCGCAAAGGGATCGGCGTTGCGGGGATGTGGTATCGGTTTGGAAAATCCGGCTCGTTGCGGGTCGAGGCTCACGCTGAATTATCGCGTGATGGGCACTTCATCATTTACTGTTCGGCACCAGATTACGGCCAAGGAACCGGGACAGTCATGGTTCAATTAGTTGCTGAGACACTGGGCGTCTCTAGAAACCAAATCCGGTTGGTCAACGCCGATACCGCCCTGACGCCCGACAGCGGCGTACAGGGAGCCTCACGGGCGACTTATTGGGTAGGCAATGCCGTTTGCAGCGCAGCGCAAAATCTCAAGTTAGAAATCATCGCGGCCGCGGCAGAATTACTGGATATTGCCCCCGCAAATCTCACAATTAATAATCAGCAAGTCGTGAGCAAGCTCAATTCTTCCAATTCAATCTCCCTGGTAAATGTTGCTGAAGAGTTTGATAGCATAGGAAAATCCCGCAGAGTGCTTGGTGCTTTTGATCCCTCGTCACTGTTCCCTGAAGAGACACGGCCGTTGTACACACCCCACTTTGTCACTGGGGCACATTTGGCTGAAGTACTTGTCGATATGCAAACGGGTCAAGTGCAGGTGACACGTTTTGTGGCAGCTCATGATCTTGGGAGAATCATTAACGTCCAAGGTGCTGAAGGACAAATTGAGGGCTCCGTTTTGATGGGAATCGGTTCAGCCCTGTATGAGCAATATATTCCCGATGTAACCACTGGATTTACAAACTATATTCTGCCTATGGTTGGAGAGATGCCCGAGATAGAGACTTTGCTCATTGAAGTGCCCGGGTTGGGAGGTCCGTTTGGCGCCAAGGGATTGGGTGAGACAGGCATGCTGGCCTCGACCCCAGCCGTTATCAACGCCGTTTCGCGTGCCGTTGGAGCGCGCATCCGACAAATTCCCGCCATCCCTGAGCGGGTCTTGATGGCAATCAGCAATCGATAAAGAAATCGTCCATACTCTCTCCAGACAATTCGGGGATTTCAGCAAATGCAAGACTATTTCAAAAGGAATATGATGGCAAATAAACTACTTGACACAAATAAAGGTTTGGTCGGGGGGCAGTACAAACCACTCACGGACAATCAAGTTGAGCAAATCCATCGCGCTTCGTTAACGATCCTGGAACAAACAGGGGTTCGGGTAGAACAGCCTCAGGCTTTGCAGTTATTTAAACAAGCCGGTGCTAGTGTTGATGGTAATCGAGTGCGTATTCCCGAAGCCATCATAATGGACGCCCTAGACAAAGCTCCCTCACGGGTTGTGCTGGCTGGGCAAGACCCAATAAACGATTTAATTCTTGAAGGAAAACGCGTTCACATTGGTACAGGCGGAGCCGCTTTGCAAGTCTTGGATTTGGAGACAGAGAAAATTCGGGATGCCGTACTTCAAGATGTGGCTGATATGGCGCGTCTGGTTGACGCTCTGGAGAACGTGCATTTTTATCTGATCCCGATCTACCCTATGGATTTGCCCGAAGACAGGGTAGAGATCGTCAAGTACTATGCCGCCTTAGCTAATACATCCAAGCACGTACAGGCCGGAGCCTATACAATCCAGGGCATTCGCGATGTCATCGAGATGGCAGAGCAGATTATGGGAAGTCCTGAGGCACTGCGAGAACGCCCAATTGTCTCGTTTATCACCAGCTGGATGGTCAGCCCGCTCAATTTCGCTACGGATGTAACCACGCTCCTGATCGAAGTCTGCCAACAGGGTATGCCTGTTGTGCTGTCCGCTGCACCCATGGCCGGATCAACCGCTCCAGTCACATTGGCTGGGATGCTGGCACAACTAAATGCCGAACAGCTAGCTGGGCTAACACTGACTCAATTGGTACATCCGGGCTGTCCTGTAATCATCGGCCCTATCCCTGCTACAGCCGATATGCGCACGGGCAAGTACTTGGCTGGCACCGTCGAGTTAGGCATGTGTAATGCTGCGATCACACAACTGGCTCACTTTTATAAAGTACCAATTTACAATAGCGCAGGCATGACCGAATCAAAGCTCCCTGATATTCAGGCCGGCATCGAAAAGGCCCAATCGGTCATCCAAGTGGCCTTAGCGGGAGCCAACTACATCCATCACGCAGCTGGGATGCTAGAGGATATGTCCACTATCGCCTACGAACAATATGTCATCGATAACGAAGTACTAGGCATGGCCATGCGGGCGGTGCGAGGTATCGAGGTCAATACTGAGACTTTAGCCCTAGATGTCATTGATCAAGTTGGCCCAGGTGGTCATTTCTTACTCGAAGATCACACCCTGGATTTTATGCGCAGCGAGCACATCTTCCCTTCGAAAGTATTTAACCGTCAAGGACGGGACGATTGGGTTCAAGACGGCGAGCAATCTGCAAGGCATAGAGCCAAAGATGTTGCCCGGCAAATTTTAAATGAGCATAACCCAAAACCAATAGATCCCAAAACGGATGCCTGGATAAGGGATCGATTTGATATATAATTTCTAATAGTGGAGGAAACCCATGACTCAACAACTTCCAACGCCGACCATCCAACCTCAAATCCGTATGATTTCTGATGCACAAGTGCGAGAGATTCACTATGCCACACTGGAGATATTAAGCCAGACGGGCGTGAAGATGGGCGACCCCCAGGGTCGAGAACTATTGCTTGAAGCTGGGGCCTGGGAATCAAATGGGCGCATTAAGATCCCGGAAAACATCGTCAATGACGCTCTCGCTAAGGCACCTTCGCGCATTCCTATGCACAATCGGCTCGGAGAGCTGACTATGCCCCTGGAATTGGGCAAGGTTTTTTTTGGCCCTGGTTCAGACACGACGTTCACTTTGGATCTCGAAACTGGTGAACGCCGTCGAGCCGTTGCGCAAGACGTCGAAGATATTGCGCGCTTGGGCGACGCATTGAATAATATTGATTTCATCATGTCTATGGGCAGTCCTTCGGATGTACCCATAGATGACCTATATATACATTCCTTCATCCGTATGATGCGCGGATCGGTCAAACCCAATGTCTACACCGCCCAAAACCGCAAAGACATGGAGGATATTTATCGTATCGCCGCAGCTGTGATGGGCGGGGAGCAAGCTTTGCGAGAGAAGCCGATTCTCTTACATTATGCTGAGCCCATTTCCCCTTTATATATCATCGAAGAATCGCTGCAAAAACATATCTTTTGCGCCGAGAAAGGCATTCCCGCTGCCTACATCCCATCCACCAATACTGGCGGCGGCGGGCCGATCACAGTTGCTGGCGCAGTAGCGCTGGGGAACGCTGAATGCTTGCTTGGTTTGATCATTTCACAATTGGTTCGTCCAGGCACACCTTTCCTCTATGGCATGAACACGGCTGCTTTAGATATGAAAACTACCATTGTGAGTTACGGCAGCCCAGATTGGAGTTTGGGGATGGGCGCCTGGGCAGAGCTGGCTCGCTTCTACAATTTACCGGTGTGGGGTTATGGCGGCGCAACCGATAGTAAAGTTGTGGACGCCCAGGCCGGATTAGAGGCTACATTCTCGATCATGAATGCTTTCCTGTCTCGTATCACCCTGGTACACGATGTGGCCTATATTGAGTACGGGTCAACTTCATCAATGGAAATGCTGGTCATCGCCGATGAAATTATCCGCATGACGCGCTTTACGATGGAAGGTCTGCTTGTCAACAAAAATACGCTGGCTCTGGATGTCATTGCCCGTGCCGAACCCGGAAGTGGGTTATTGCTGACGATCACACCATGGATAATTTTCGGACTGCTCAATGGGAGCCAAAGATTATCGACCGTAAGCAGTACGATGTTTGGGAGGCTGCTGGTTCTAAAGACATGTTTACACGCGCCAATGAACGCGCGGCACAAATTTTATCCGAACACGAAGTACCACCGCTTTCCGAAGAAGCTGAGAAGGTCATCGCCGAAGTTTTAGCAGAACGTTCGGAAGGAAAGCAGTAACTGCCGTCCAATATATTCAAAAAAAAGCGTGGGATAGAACTTCCCACGCATTTTTTGGTTACAAAATATCAATTTTGGCCTTTAGGTAAATGATTGCTCAGCTTGCTGCACAATGGCTCTTATTTTCTGACGCACATCCACAGGCAACGGTTCGGGCTGATGTTCTTTGAGTATAGCATCCACTTTATTAGCGGCGCGCTCACCCAAACTGAGCCCACCTTCATCCATCCATTGATCATAGTTACCACGATCAAATACTTCTGGATACCAACGATCCCGAAAATGATCCATCGTATGGTCGCTGTCAAGGAATGATCCATCAGGACCGATCTCATCAATCAGGTCAAGAGCCAAGGTATCATCGTTGATCTCGACGGGCGCCATTGTCTTCTCAATCCACCCCACGATTTCATTACAAATCACCAATTGGGTCAATGAGCCACACAAGCCCGATTCTAAATAACCCAAATCGTGAATTAAGTTTGCGCCGCCCAAGGTCTCCGACATGAGTGTCAGGGCAGCTTCGGCCGCGGCTTGTTGGTCAACAATCTTGGAGTCGCTACAACCCCCCATACCGAACATAGGTAAGTTATAGTGATGAGCTAAAGCATGCCCAATGCCCCGGTGATCTGGCTCAAAATACGGACTGATCATGGTGCTCATATCCAGCGATGCTCCACTCGTTCCAGTCATGATGAAGGGTGCTCCCTCGCGCTTCAGCTGTGAGAGTACCAAAGCGGTCAAGACACCAGCGTTGTCAAAGGCAACACCAGCAGCAGGGGTAATCGGAACGTTGACGCCACCTATGGATACCGGGATGTATAGAGCGGGCAAACCTTTTTCGGCCAAGAAAAGTAATTTTTGCAAGGCATCTGCATTGTGCTGCAAGCCGGACGTGACATTGATATAGCACGCTGCAAAAGGTCTAAGTTTCAGCGCTTCAGCCCCACCCGCAACAACTTCAGCCATCTCGACAGCATCTATGCAACCGGAAAATTCGTTAGTGACGTAGACAATTGGCTTGGTGGTTGTGTTGACAATTGCTTCCATTTGGTAGCGATCAGTAACCATTTCGGATACATCAGATGGCAAAAACATGGACATAACAAAGTCAATATAGGGAAGCTTATCGCAGACTCTCATAGCCTTTGACACATCTTTCAACACTGATTTGCGGTATTCTCCAGTATGATGATCAATAATGTTAAGACAATCAG